>Ga0187777_10000233_pt1 | contig 41825 bp, 38 predicted proteins | sample 1015_Q2_SP5_10_M_FD_132416 | JGI IMG/M metagenome (GOLD analysis project Ga0187777, IMG submission 132416) | Tropical peat soil microbial communities from peatlands in Department of Meta, Colombia - 1015_Q2_SP5_10_MG | ecosystem: Environmental > Terrestrial > Soil > Wetlands > Peat | place... | reverse complement strand
TTCGCCACGGCGGCACGGACCGCGTAGTCGACGCCGAACGCGCCGTTGTTCCGAGGAGAGGACCAGCCATTGCCGGCGGGAGGTCCGTTCAGGCGCCACTGGAAGAGAGGCGCGATCAATTCCTTCTCGCTCGCGACAGCGGTGTCCTTGAGTGTCTGCTTCAGTTGCGAGTCCTTCGCCGCCGCGTCGAAGACGGAGGTGATCATCGTGTAGATCGCCTCCTCGCCGGGGAGCGGGGGCACCTTCTTCAGCACGTCGGGCAGCTGGTCGAAGAACTTTGCGGGATCCACCCAGTGCACCTCCTCCTGGCCTTGCGTCCCGGGGGCGGGAAAGCTCGGCACCTTCTTCCAGTCCTTGGTCTTCATCTTCCCATCGAATTCACCCAGCGGATACATCATTACCTGGTTGAGGATGGGCTGGATGGCGCGGCGATCGTCCTCGGTGTCGTTCAAGAAGACGCGAGGACAGAACCCGCCGAGTTCGGTCGAGGAGCGGAAGATGCCGCTCACGCCGGCGGGAGCCTTGCCGCTCCACGTGGGTCCGACCATGAGATAGAACCCCGGCTTCGTGCCGTACTGCTTGCCTAACTCGGCGAACGAGTCGGTTCTCGCATCCCAGGCGGCGCACACCCAGAAACGGTCACCGAAGTCTGGCACCTGTATGATCACCGGCTCATCGTCCAGGGAGCCGAAGCCGAAGCCGTAGGCGACGTCCTGGTTCGAGCAGGTCACGAAGCGCTGGTCGGCCGAGATGTAGTCGGTCAACATGCAGACGCGGCCCCGTGGGGCGACCGGAACAATCCCTCCGTTGAGCCCCGGCTCCGGCGCGGAGGTCATGCCCGCTCTCCGGTTGAAGCTGCTCACCATCGGCCAGCCCCAGAGGTACGCGAAGCGGGCGACCATTTGCACGTATTCCCTCGACAGCACGGTGCCGGGTACCGTGCCGGGAATGTCCTTGGCGCTCTTCGGCGCTTGGGCCGGTGCGCCGGCGCCTTCGGGACGGATCTCAGTCGCGGTCATGCGGGGGCCTCTGGTGATTGTTGGATCCCCACAAGTATCCGCCCCGCCTCACGCTTTGTCGAGAATCGCCAACGTCGAGCACGGCGGCCCAAGTCGAGGCCGCTGACGCCCCAGGTCGGCCGTCGTCGTTGTTCTCTGTGCGGGCGATCACCCGCTCGTCGAGAGCGCCATCTGCCTAACGACACTTGGTGGCGTGCGTCGGTCACTCGCCGGCACGCGCCAGCATCAGTGCTGCGATCTCGCGCACCATCTTCGCCGCGACGGTGGCCGACATTCCTGTCGGATCGCAATCGGGATTGAGCTCGACGACGTCCGCGCCGACCCAATTGGGCGTCTGAACCCGCGCCAACAGATCGAGGACCTCGCGCACGCTCAGCCCACCGGGCTCCGGGTGCGACACGCCGGGCACGAACGCGGGATCGAGTCCATCGAGATCGAGCGACAGGTAGAGCGGCGCGGTGAACACGAGTGGCGACCGCGGGTCGACGTCCGACGCGGCGATCGTCTCCACGCCGTAGCGCTCCGCCATCACGCGCTGCGCAGGGCTGACGCTTCGAATCCCGACCTGAACCAATCGTTCGACCAGACCTTCCTCCATGATTCGCGCCATCGGGCACGCATGCGAGTACCGGTTGCCCTCGAAGTCCGGGTAGAGGTCGGGGTGCGCATCGATCTGCAGGAGATGGAGGGGGCGGCGATGCTGGGCGATGGCGCGTATCACCGGGTAGGTGACCGCATGATCGCCGCCGAGGACGATGAGGCGCGATACGCGCGCGAGGGCGGAGTACACCGCTCGCTCGATCGCGTCGAGAGGCTCGCGCTCGCCCGCCAGTGGCGGAATGGCCGCGTCGCCGAGATCGACGACGTGCTCGCTCGGCCAGACGCGGACACCGGTCTCAGAGAAGGCGTTCCCGGATGCCGATGCCAGCGCGGTGCGAATCGACGCCGGCGCCTTCGCCGGCCCGCGACGAAAGCTCGAGTTCGCGTCGAAGGGGAGGCCGAGGAGCCCGATCGATGCCTCGTGAGTCCGCGCTGTGCCTGACAAGATGTCGCGCCGGCTGCGTGCCACGTGTGCTCACCTGTTGGCGGCCGCCCTTGTTGCTCGAGTGCGGTCGACGCACTCCCCGCTCGGCGGGTCAGCCGACATTGTGGCGAATTCGCAGCCGCAGCGGAACCCGCGCGCTCGGTCGGCGAGCGCGCGCGCCGTCTAGTTACGACGCCGGCGGGTGCCGACGCTCTCGCGTCGGCTATCTGTGCCGGGTGCAGCCCCGAGAATCAGTGGACCGTGATCGGAATCGACGCCGTGTCGTCGACGTTATGCGCCGCGTCGTGGTAGGACATCCGAAGCGCGGTCGACCCCACGCCCACGCCGACCACGGAGCTCAGACTGTCGTTCCACTGCGCCACCGTCGTGTCGGTGACGGCCTTCGCGATGAACTCCGAGGCGTTAGCCACCTGCAGATTCGCCGGCTGGATGAAGACGTCGTCCGACACCGGAACCATCGAGCCCAGCGGCACGACGATGCTCGTCGGCGAATAAACGATCTCGGATGTTGAGGTGTTGCTGCCGGTGGTCTGCTGAAATTCCGGGCCGCACGCGGCGCCCGCCGTGACGACGACGGGGAGGATCAGGAGTCGAAGAGATTTGTGCATCGGCCACTCCATGCCCGGAGCGGCGCGTGCTCCAGGCGGTTCGAGGATGGGTCCAAACTACGGTCCGCTCCTCGAAGACGTACGAATAGTTGTAAACGTTGGCCGCGCTCTGACGAGATGTTGGCCGAGCTTGCTCGAATCTCGGACACACGCCTGGCGTGCTGGGCCGTTAGGCACAAATAACTTACAAATAACTATGAATGCCTGACGAGTGCTCGGGGCCTACAGCGGCCAGTTGGGAGCTATGGCGCGTGCGGCTTCGGTGGCGGCCGAAGCCGTGGCGCCGGCTTCCCCGCCCCTTCGAGCCTCTGGCGACGCATCTGCTGCAGACGCTGCCGGAGCCGCTCCTGAATCGCGGCGTACTTCACGCGTTGCACGGGCGTCATGAACTTCGCCAAATCCTTCTGCTCGCTTCTCACGAGATCGACACGCTGAGACTGTATGCTCAGCAGCTTCCCCATCATCTCGTCGACGTGCTGCTGGTTCGCCTGTTGCCCCTGCTGGATCTCGTCGCGCAGGGAGAGGCGGATCTCCCGCTCCTGGCGCACGAGGTCGCGGCGTTGGGCGGCGTAGCGTTCGTTCACGCCACGGAGCTGACCCATCTGGTCATCGGTCAGGCCGACCTGCTGTTGCACGACCTGCTCGACGCGTCCCCGCACGGCGTCCTCGAGCGCGCGGCGCTGTGGCGACGCACCGAGCGAGTCCCCCTCCCCCTCCCCCACGCCGGCCTGGGCCGTCGCGCGGCCAAGCGGCACGAGCGCCACCAGCGCCAAGAGGATCGCGCGCCTGACGAACGTCTCACGATTCAGGCGTATGCTCACGAGTCCCCCTCGCCGACGTCGGTGTCCAGCACCGGCGCCGGCTCGACGGACGGCAGGGCCTGGATCTCCGAGGCCGCATCGAGCAGGGAGCGGAGATCGTCGTCCGTCAGGTCGGAAAGGCCTCCCTCGAGCGCGACGCCGGTAGAGCTCGCGCGCACGGCGCGCGGCACCGCCACAGACTCGTGAGGCGAGGTGGTTTTCGGTGTGTCGGCACGCGCAAAGCGCGGAGGCGGAGCCGGTGTGACCGTCGGCGCACTCGGCGCGCTCGGCGCCGACGGAGCAGCGCTCGGTGCGACGGCGACCGGGACCGCGGGGGCACGGGCCGGCGACGGGTGCGCGAAGAAATACCCCGCCGCCAGGACCGCCGCTGCGGCAGCCGCGATCCCGATCGCCCACCAACGGCCGGTCGCCGGACGGCTGATCGAACCGACGACCGCCGAGCGCGGCGGGCCCGACGCCTCGCGTGTCGCCTGTCGCACCGCGGCGGCCACGCGTGCCGTGTCGATCTTCGGCATTCGCGATATCGACGCCTGAAGGGAGCGCAGAAGCGCGAGCTCGGAGGCGCACACGGCGCACCCGGCGACGTGCTGCTCGACCGATGCGCGCACGCCGGGCGCCAGCGTGCCGTTCACCAGATCCGGCAGCAGGTCTCGCATCCCCTCGCGCGGGCAGTCACTCATTGAGGAACTCCTTGATCGCCTTCATCGCATTGTGGTAGTGCACGCGTGCCGCGCCTTCCGAGCTCTCGAGAACGACCGCGATCTCCTTGTACGACAACCCTTCGGCGACTCGAAGGGTGAACACCTCGCGCTGCATAGGCGAGAGGGTGTTCACCGCCGCTCGAAGCCGCTCCTGCGTTTCGTCGGCCACCGTTCTGTCCAACGCGTCGTACTCGGTGACCGCATGCTCCTCCTCGATCGCCACCACCCTCTTTTCCCAGCGACGGCTCCGCACTCGATCGCGCACCAGGTTCCGCGCGATCGTGAAGAGCCAGGTACGGAGCGAGCTCTCGGCACGAAAGCCCTCGAGCGAGGCGAAAGCCCGCACGAAGGTGTCCTGGACGATCTCCTCCGCCTCGCCCCCATGTCCGAGGCTCGCCACGTACCGAGCCAACGCACCGGCGTGACGTTCCACCAGGAGGGTGGCAGCCCGCTCGTCCCCTCCCCTCCACCGCGCAATGAGCGCGTCGTCGCCCGGTGCAGCGGCGGGGACCCTGGCGTCCGTCATGCCTTCACGAGAAATGAGACGTTGGTCACCAGAAAGTGTTAAATGGCGGCTTGACGGCCCGCGGCCGGAGGCCTAGGTTGACACCGAACGATCGTTCGAACCTTCGTTCTAGGCCCTCCGATGACCACCCCCGCCCGCGACCAGAAGCTGGATGCCCTCCTCGCCGCGGCGGCGCGGGTCTTTGCCCAGCGCGGCTACCACCAGACGAGTATGCGGGACCTGGCGAAAGCCTCTGGGGTCTCCCTGGCTGGCGTCTACTACTATGTCCAGAGCAAGGAAGAGCTCCTCTTCCTGATCCAGAGCCGGAACTTCGATGCGGTCATCGCCGGCATGCGCGAGGCGCTGGCGGGGGTGACCGATCCGGTAGAGCGCCTGTCGCGGTACATCGACAACCACCTGGACTACTTCGCCGGCCACATGGCCGAGATGAAGGTGCTCTCCCACGAGGCGGACGCGCTGAGTGGGGACTACCTCCACCAGGTCAGCGACAAGAAGCGCGAGTACACGCGGACCCTCATGGACATCCTCGCCGATGTCGAGCGGGCGCACGGACCGGCACATGTGAACCGCCGCGTGGCCACGTACTCGCTCTTCGGAATGATGAATTGGATCTACAACTGGTACGATCCGCTGGGAGATGTGGGGGTCGAGCTGCTCAGCCAGAACGTCGCTCGGCTCTTCCTTGGCGGCTACGTCGGGCTCCCGGTGTCGGACGCGGTGCTGCCGCGCACGTCATCGGGCTGATCGGTCAGACCCCCGGACGCCTCCGGCCGCACGACGCCGGCTGGAGCGCCCCGTCAGGCAAACAACGCGATCCGCACCGTTTTTCGAGCCGAGGCAGACATGGCCACCGCCACAATGAACGATCGGGCGACCGAGACCCTCGTCACCTACCGCACCGAGGGGCACATCGCCGTCTTCGAGCTGAACGACCCGCCTGCCAACACGTACACGCACGAGATGATGCGCCAGCTCGACGAGTGCATCCTCCGGGCGCGTTTCGACAACGACGTGCAGGTGATCGTCCTGCGGGGCGCCGGGAACAAGTTCTTCTCCGCCGGCGCGAACATCAAAATGCTCAACGAGGTCGACCCGACGTTCAAGTACTACTTCTGCCTCCACGCAAACGAGACGCTGAGCCGCCTCGAGCAGACGCCGAAGCTGGTGATCGCGGCGCTCAATGGCCATTGCGTCGGCGGGGGGCTGGAGATTGCGATGGCCGCGGACATCCGCATCGCCTGTCAGGACGCCGGGAAGATCGGCCTCCCCGAGGTGAACCTGGGCGTGCTCCCGGGCACCGGTGGCACGCAGCGCCTGGCCCGGCTCGTCGGCAAGTCGAAGGCGATCGAGCTGATGGTCACCGGCCGCACCTTCTCGTTCGAGGAGGCGCAGTCGCTCGGCATCGTGACCGAAGTCTTTGCGCGCGACGAGTTTTGGGAGAGCGTCCTGCTCTACGCCAAGCAGTTCTGCCTGCCTAACAAGGCCGGGATGGCGGTGGGGCACATCAAGCGCTCGGTGCAGTCGGGTGCCGAGATCCCGCTCGAGTACGGGCTGGCCCTGGAGCGCGAGCTGCAGAACCTGCTCTTCAAGAGCAGCGACGCGAAGGAGGGCTTGGCCGCGTACGTCGAGAAGCGACAGCCCGACTTCAAGGGTCGCTAGGTCGCTCGTCGCCCCGCCGGACGGGCTCCTCTCATGGCCGCGACATCGGCACCCTCGACGCTCTCGACGACGCTCCTCATCCATGGGGAGCACGCCGAGGCCTCATCGGGTGAGGTCATCGCCATCGTCAACCCGGCCACCGAGGAAGAGCTGGCGCGTGTGTCGTCGGCCGGCGAGGCGGACGTCGATCGCGCCGTCCGATCGGCCCGACAGACATTCGAGAGCGAGGCGTGGCGCGGGCTCAGCGCTCGTCGTCGCGGAGCTCTGCTCACCCGCCTGGGGGAGCTCTGTCTCGAGCGCAAGGACGAGCTGGCCCGCCTCGAGACGCTCGAGAACGGGAAGCCGATCTTCGAGTCGCACATCGATCTCCGCCTGACGGCGGACACCTTCAAGTACTACGGGGGGTGGGCGGACAAGATCCACGGCGACACGATCCCGGTCGATGGCCAGTTCCTCAACTACACGCTGCGCGAGCCGCTGGGGGTGATCGGCGCGATCGTCCCCTGGAACTTCCCGATGTCGCTGGCCGCGTGGAAGCTCGGTCCGGCCCTCGCCTGCGGAAACACCGTGGTGCTCAAGCCGGCCGAGCAGACGCCCCTCACCGCGATCCGACTCGCCGAGCTGGCGCTCGAGGCGGGATTCCCCGCCGGCGCCGTGAACTGCGTTCCGGGAGCGGGGCCCGTGGCCGGGGCCGCGCTCGTCAGGCACCCGGACGTCGACAAGATCGCTTTCACCGGGTCGACCGCCGTCGGGAAGCAGGTGATGCGCGAGGCCGCGGGGACGGTCAAGAAGGTGTCGCTCGAGCTGGGCGGGAAGTCGCCGAACATCGTCTTCGCCGACGCCGATCTCGATGCGGCGGCCAAGGGAGCGCTCACCGGCATCTTCTATGGTAAGGGGGAGGTATGCGCGGCCGGATCCAGGCTCCTCGTGGAAGCCTCGGCGCGCGAGGAGCTCGAGCGGCGCATCCTGGAGCGTGCCCGCAAAATGGTCGCGGGGGACCCGCTCGACCCGAAGACCCGGCTCGGCGCGATCGTCTCCCGCGCCCAGATGGAGCGTGTCCTCGGCTACATCACCCGTGGGAAAGAAGAAGGAGCGCGCCTGCTCGCCGGCGGCGAGCGGACACCGGTGAACGGACGCGGCTACTTCGTCGCTCCGACGATCTTCGGCGACGTGCGACCGGAGATGACGATTGCACGCGAGGAGATCTTCGGCCCCGTGCTCGCGATGTTGACCTTCGATGACGGTGTCGACGGCGCGGCGGCGCTGGCCAATTCGACGATCTACGGCCTCGCCGCTGGGATCTGGACGCGCGACATCAAGAAGGCGCTCCGGACCGCGCGCGCCGTGAAGGCCGGGACCGTCTGGATCAACACCTACAACATGTACGACGCCGCCTCCCCCTTCGGCGGGTTCAAACAATCCGGCTTCGGGCGCGATCTCGGCGCCCAGGCGCTCGATGGATACCTGCAGACGAAGTCCGTCTGGGTGGACCTCTCATGACCGACGCCCTGATCGTCGATGCGGTGCGGACGCCGATCGGCCGGCATGGCGGCGTTCTGGCCCGCGTGCGACCCGACGATCTCGCCGCGGTCGCGATCCGCGCCCTGGTCGATCGCACCGGCGTCAAGCCGTCCGATGTCGATGACGTCATCCTCGGCTGCGCCAATCAGGCGGGCGAGGACAATCGCAATGTCGCGCGGATGGCACTGCTGCTCGCCGGATTGCCGGTGGAGGTGTCCGGGCAGACGGTGAATCGCCTCTGCGGCTCGGGACTCCAGGCGATCGTGAGCGCCTCGCAGGCGATCCGCGCCGGCGAAGGGGAGTGCTTCATCGCCGGCGGCGTGGAGAGCATGACCCGCGCGCCATGGGTGACGCTCAAGCCGGAGGAGGGCTTCCCTCGGGCAGCGCCGACCGTGGCCGATACCACCGTCGGCTGGCGCTTCACCAACCCGACGATGCCGACGGGATGGACGATCTCGCTCGGCGAGACGGCGGAGGAGGTCGCGAAGCGCTACGGCATCTCGCGCGAGGAGCAGGATGCCTTCGCGCTCGAGAGCCAAGCGCGCGCCGCGTGTGCGGTCTCGTACGGGCACTTCGCGGACGAGCTGGTGCCGGTGACGGTACGGTCGCGAAATGCCGAAGTCGTCGTCGACCGCGACGAGAGCCCACGCCCGGAGACGACGATCGAGGTGCTACGGGGAATGAAGCCCGCCTTCCTCAAGGTGGGGGGGACGGTGACCGCCGGCTCCTCGAGCGGCATCAACGATGGCGCGAGCGCGACGCTGATCGTGTCGGATCGAGCCGCGCAGCGAAGCGGCCGCACCCCGTTGGCGCGCGTGGTCGCGTCCGCGGTTGCAGGCGTCTCCCCCGACGTGATGGGGATCGGCCCTGTCCCGGCGACGCGCAAGGCGCTCGAGCGCGCGGGGCTCAAGATCGAGGACATCGACCTGGTCGAGCTGAACGAGGCATTCGCTGCCCAATCGATCGCGTGCATTCGCGAGTTGGGCATCGATCCCGTGCGCGTCAACGTGAACGGCGGCGCGATCGCCCTCGGCCACCCATTAGGCTCCTCCGGCGCCCGCATCGTGACCACACTCGTGCACGAGATGAAGCGCCGAGGCGCTCGCTATGGCCTGGCGACGATGTGCATCGGCGTCGGTCAGGGGATCGCGACGATCGTCGAGCGGGTGGCAGGATGAGCTACACCAACGTGTTGTTGAATCGCAACGGTGCCGTGGGGACGCTCACCCTCAATCGCCCGGAGAAGCTCAACGCCTTCGCCGGGACGATGCGCCAGGAGATCGGCGAGGCGCTGGTGGAGCTGGACCGCGACCCCTCGGTGCGGGTGATCGTGATCACCGGCGCGGGACGCGGCTTCTGCGCCGGAGCCGACGTGGGCTACATGGCGGAGCTGGTCGAGCGGGGGGATGCCACCTCCCTCGCCGCATTGGTGGAGGAAGGGCGGCGAGTCGTGATGACGATTCGCCTCTCGCGAAAGCCGGTGATCGCCTCGATCAACGGGGCCGCGGCGGGTGGGGGCGCGAACCTCGCCCTCGCCTGCGATCTTCGGATTGCCAGCACCGCGGCGAAGATCGGCCAAACCTTCAACCGTATCGGCCTGCACCCCGACTGGGGCGGCACGTACTTTCTTCCGCGGCTGGTGGGACCGGCCAAGGCGCTCGAGCTCTTCTGGCTCGCCGACATGATCGATGCCCAGGAGTGCCTGCGGCTCGGTCTGGTCAATCGCGTCGTGTCTCCGGAGACGCTGGCCGAGGAAACGGCCACGCTTGCGCGAACGCTGGCGGCGAAGCCGGTCGACGCCGTGGCGATGGCCAAGGGGGCCGTCTATCAGTCGCTCTCTCGATCGCTCCCCGAGATGCTCGACTACGAGCTGGACGCCCAACTCAAGTGCTTCCGCAGCGGCGATGCTGCCGAAGGCATACGCGCCTTCGTCGAGAAGCGCGCCCCGGCGTTCGGCACCACACCATCAAGCCTGACGACAGGAGTATAGGATGGCTCTCGCGAAGATCACGAACTTCGACGACTGGATCGACCTCTTCAAGACCTGGCAGGACGACATCGGCCTCGAGGCGATCGAGCTCAAAGACTACAAGTTCGATGTAAAGCTCGCCGAGCTCGAGATTCCCGAGATCGAGTTTGGCCACTACGCCGGTCAGTCGAAGTGGAAGACGGTCATGCACATCCCCGACCAGCGCATCCGCGACGCGCTGCAGACGCTCATCATCTATCAGGGCGACACCGAGTTCGCCTCGGTGGAGCAGCAGCGCGCCCTCCTCGTCAACGCGCCGAGCGACTACGACCTGCTCTCGATCTATCGCGTGATGGCCGAGGAGATGCGCCATGGTTGGCAGATGTCGTACCTCCTCGTCTCGCACTTCGGCGACGAGGGGAAGCGCGAGGCGGAGAAGCTCCTGCAGCGCCGCGCCGACGAGCACGAGCGCCTCCTCGGCTCGTTCAACGAAAGCGTCGAGAATTGGCTCGACTTCTTCGTTTACACGGAGTTCATCGACCGCGACGGCAAGTACCAGCTCCAGATGATGTCGACATCGGCCTTCGCTCCGCTCGCGCGCTCGATGAAGCCGATGCTGAAGGAGGAGTCCTTCCACCTCGGCACCGGGAACAACGGCCTCCTCCGCATCATCAAGGCGGGAAAGATCCCGACGCCGATCATCCAGCGCTACTTCAACAAGTGGGTGTCGACGGCCTTCGATCTCTTCGGCACGGACAACTCGTCATCGGCGCAGTGGGCGTACACCTGGGGGCTCAAGGGTCGTTTCGACGAGCGGACCAATCCGCAGCCGGCGGATCGGAGTAGGCTCAATGAAGCGGCGCGAGAGCTGTACCGGCAGGAGGTCCAGGGGCTGATCGACCGCCTCAATCAGTATGTGCCCCCCGAGCACCAGCGCCTGACGATTCCGAGCGTGAAGTTCAACCGGCGGATCGGCCAGTACAAAGGGCAGACGTTCACGGTCGACGGGGAGGCGATCGAGCGGGAGAAGTATGCCGCCTACGTCGCCTCGGTCATGCCCACGACCGAGGATCGGGCGCTGTTGCGCGACATCTTCAAAGAAACGGACTGGATCCAAGCGAAGCGGAGTGACGACTGAACACCCCCGGCCGCGGCTGATCGGTCACCGCGGCGCGCCGACCGAGTGCCCGGAGAACACCCTCCCCTCCTTCCTGCGGGCGCTCGAGCTCGGCGCCGATGGGATCGAGCTCGACGCGCACTGCACGCGCGACCGGGTGGTGGTCATTCATCACGACGAGATCCCTCGCGCGAAGGCGCCCCGCGGTCTCGAGCGGAAGCCGATCGCCGAGCTGACGTTCGATGAGCTGCAGGGATTTTCCGTCGAGGGACGGGCCCTCATCCCGACGCTGGCCGAGGTGCTGGCCGCGGTGAAGGATCGGGCCGATGTCTACGTGGAGCTCAAAGGGCGCGGGATCGAAGCGGCGGTTGTCGCGGTCATCCGCAGCTCGCCGGCGCCACATCGCTGTTCCGTCCACAGCTTCGAGCACGAGGCGGTCCGGCGGGCGCTGGCGCTGATGCCGGGTCTCGCGGGGGGAATTCTCTTCGATCACGCTCTTCCCGACCCTGCATCGGCGCTCCGAGCGGTCGGCGCCACGGCCGCCTGGCCGCGGGAGGACCTGATCGACGCCGCGCTCGTCGACGCGGTGCACGGAGCCGGCGGCCGGGTGATCGCGTGGACGGTGAACGACCCGAAGCGCGCGTCGCTTCTGGCGGCGCTGGGCGTCGATGGCCTGTGCACCGATCGACTGCCCGTCGTGTCGAAGGCGCTCGCATCGTGAGCGGAGTGGCGAAGCTCGCCGTCGTCGGCGCGGGGACGATGGGGCACGGGATCGCCTACGTCGCGGCGGCCGCCGGCTGCGCGGTGGCCCTCACCGATGCCGACCCCGCGGTGCTGGCGCGTGCTCGCGCGCAGATCGCCGGCGCTTTCACCAAGGCGATCGAGAAGGGGAAGGCGACCGCCCAGCAGCGTGACCAGGCGTTGGCACGCCTGACGACGCACGAGACGATGGCCGCGGCGATGTCAGGGGCGGACCTGGCGATCGAGGCGGTGCCTGAGCGTCTCGATCTCAAGCGACGGATCTTCGCCGAGCTCGAGTCCCTCTCGAGGGGCGACACGATCCTCGCCAGCAACACCTCCTCCATCCCGATCTCCGAGATCGCCTCCGCTCTCGAGCGCCCCGGTCGCGCCGTCGGTCTCCACTTCTTCAATCCGGTGCCGGTGATGCGGCTGGTGGAGGTCGTGCGGGGAGTGGAGACGAGCGACGAGACGGTGCGTGCGGTCCGCGAGTTCGCCGAATCGCTCGGAAAGACGACCATCGTGGTGCGCGATACTCCGGGGTTCGCCACCAGCCGGCTCGGCGTGGTGCTCGGGCTCGAGGCGATTCGGATGCTCGAGCAAGGGGTGGCGAGCGCCGAAGACATCGATCGCGCGATGGAGCTGGGATACAATCACCCTATGGGCCCGCTCCGCCTGACCGATCTCGTCGGGCTGGATGTCCGACTGTCGATCGCCGAGACGCTGCATGCCGCCCTCGGAGATGACACCTACCGGCCCCCAGCGCTGCTGCGCGAGAAGGTCCGGGCGGGCCAGCTCGGTCGAAAGACCGGGCAGGGCTTCTACACCTGGGAGCAGGAGCGATGACCGAAGGGCGTCCCGTTCTGAGCGAGACTCGCGGTGCCGTCGCGGTCCTGACGATGAATCGCCCGGAGAAACGGAATGCGCTCGACGACGCGATGCGTGCCGCGTTTCTCGAGGCGATGGAGGGGGCACGACGCGACGGCGCCGTGCGGGTGATCATCGTGACCGGGGCCGGAGAGAAGGCCTTCGTCGCCGGCGCCGACATTTCCGAGTTCGAGCGTCGGACGCCCGTCGATCAGTGGCGGGCCATGAAAGCGGTCTCGATCTACGATGCGGTCGCGCGCTGTCCCAAGCCGGTGATCGCGGCCATCAACGGCTATTGCCTGGGTGGTGGGATGGAGTTGGCGATGGCGTGCGACATCCGCCTGGCGAGCGAGGTGGCCCGGTTCGGCCAGCCGGAGGTGAATCTCGGCCTCATCCCCGGCGGAGGGGGAACGCAGCGTCTCCCGCGGATCGTCGGGCTCGGCGCCGCGCTTCGCCTCATTCTCACGGGTGAGCTGATCGACGCCGCCGAGGCGCGACGCATCGGGCTGGTGGAGGAGGTTTCCTCGCCGGCGACTCTCATGGAACGCGCTGTGGCCCTGGCCGACGTCGTGGCGGCGAAGAGCCCGGTGGCCCTGGCCGCAGCCAAAGAGGCGACTCGCGCCGCGCTCAGCCTGCCACTCGACGACGGGCTCAAGCTCGAGAGCGCTCTCTTCCAGCTCTGCTTCTCGAGCGAGGACAAGGCGGAGGGGGTGCGCGCCTTCCTCGAGAAGCGTCCCCCCCAGTTCCCCGGTCGTTAGGGCGCGTGACCGTTTCGCGCGGCGCTCCGCAGAGCTATCGGATCACCGACTTCCACGTCCACATCCAGCCGTGGGATCAGCTCAAGCCAGCGGTGAGGGAGACGATGGTGCGCGGCAAGGAAGGGCATGTCGACTTCCTCATCGCGCTGATGGAGGAGCCCCAGCTTCTCCTCCGGATCATGGATGAGCAGGGGATCTGGAGGGTCGGGATGGTGAACTACCCGAGCCCGAACATCATGGGGTTCACCGACGAGACGAACGACTTCGCGGCGCGCTATGCGGCGGCGGACCCCGTGCGCCTCCTACCCTACGGCGGCGTCGACCCAGTCACCACGAAGGACGCGCGGTCGGCGGTGCGGCATCTCCTGGAGATCGGAACCCGCGTGCTCAAGCTGCACCCGCCACATCAAGGGTTCGCCGCCAACGACTACACGCGCGGGCTCGACTCGCTCGCCGTCATCTATCGGATGTGTCAGGAGCACGGCCTCCCGGTGCTCGTCCACACCGGCACGAGCATCTTCCCCGGCGCCCGCAGCAAGTACGGCAACCCGATGGAGCTGGACGATGTGGCGATCGACTTCCCCGACCTTCGCCTCATCATGGCCCACGGCGGGCGGCCGCTCTACATGCAGGAGGCTTTCTTCGTTCTGCGCCGCCATCGTCAGGTGTGGCTCGACCTGTCCGGGATACCGCCGAAGGGCCTGCTCGACTACTTCCCTCGGGTGGGTGAGCTGGCGGCGCAACTCCTCTGGGGCACCGACTGGCCCAGTCCGGGGGTCGAGAGCATGAGGAAGAACGTCGACCAGTTTCTCGCGCTGCCGCTGGACGAATCGCTCAAGCGATCAGCGCTGGAGAGCAACGCGCTTCGATTGCTCCCGTAGAGTGTCAGGCGCGGGGCGCACCCCTGGCCCGCTTCTGGACCGCACTCTAGCTTCCTCGCCGCACAACTGCCCTTCCCGAGGAGCCACTCCAACATGCGCCGCGTCGTACTCGTCTGTGCCTTCGCGCTGGCCGCCCGCACCACGATGGCGCCAGCCCAGGCACCGACTGCCAAGCCAGCCGCTGAGGATACGGCGAAGAAGCTTCCGCCCGGTCCCGGCGCACTCTCGGTGCCGAACTCCGATCCGTTCCCCAGCACCTACAAGCCATTCCCCTCGAAGCCGACGGTCATAAAAAACGTCACCATCCTCACGGCTGCGGGGCCGCGCATCGATCGGGGGTCGATCCTGCTCCGCGACGGGAAGATCGCCGCCGTCGGCGCAACCGTGGAGGCACCGGCCGACGCGGTGGTGATCGACGGGACGGGGAAGTTCGTGACGCCGGGGATCATCGATGTCCATTCCCACCTGGGCGTCTACCCCGCTCCGGGCGTCGAGGCGAACAGCGATGGAAACGAGGCGACGAAGCCGAGCACGCCCAACGTGTGGGCCGAGCACTCGGTGTGGCCTCAGGATCCGCAGTTCCCGCGCAATCTCGCGGGAGGCGTGACGACGCTGCAGGTGCTTCCGGGATCTGCGAACCTGATCGGCGGCCGGAGCGTCGTGCTCAAGGTCGTCCCCTCTCGCACGGTTCAGGGAATGAAGTTCCCGGGCGCGAAGTACGGGCTGAAGATGGCGTGCGGAGAGAATCCGAAGCGGGTCTACGGGCAGCGCGGCGGTCCATCGACGCGCATGGGCAACGTCGCGGGATACCGCGCCGCCTTCATCGAGGCCGAGCAGTATCGCCGGAAATGGGACAAGTGGCTGATCGACAAGAAAGGCGATCCGCCGCCGCGCGACCTGGGGATGGAGACGCTGGCCGAGGCGCTGCGCGGCAACATCCTCGTGCACATGCACTGCTATCGCGCCGACGAGATGGCGCAGATGATCGACGTGATGCACGAGTTCGGCTACCAGATCCGCGCCTTCCATCACGGGGTGGAGGCGTACAAGATCGCCGACCTCCTGGCCAAGGAGGGGATCGCCGGCGCACTCTGGGCGGACTGGGGCGGGTTCAAGATGGAAGCGCTCGACGCCGTGCGCGCCAATCTCGCTCTCGTGGACCACGCCGGCGCGCGGGCGATCGTACACTCCGACGATCCGTCGGGGTCGCAGCGGCTGAACCAGGAGGCGGCGAAGGCGATGGCGGCCGGCCGCGCGATCGGGCTCACCATCGGCGAGGATCAGGTGATCAAGTGGATCACAGCGAATCCGGCCTGGGCCCTTGGGCTCGACGACAAGATCGGGACGATCCAGGTGGGGAAGGATGCCGACATCGTCCTGTGGAGCGGCGACCCGTTCAGCATCTATACGCGCACGGAGAAGGTGTGGGTGGACGGTGCCCTCCTCTTCGACCGCGGCGATCCGAAGGAGCAATGGCGGACGGACTTCGAGCTCGGATACGTGCCGATGGCGGGAGGTGGCCAATGATCCCCGCCCATCGCCTAACGCCAGTGGTGGCGCCGATGCCGCGAGAGGTGCGCTCTGTGATCGGCACGGCGCAACGCCTCACGAGACGGGCGGCGATCCTGACGCTACTGGCGGGGCCGCTCGGCGCGCAAACGATCGCGATCACCGGCGGGAAGGTCTATCCCGTGAGCGGGCCGCCGATCGAGCACGGGACGGTGCTCGTCAAGGATGGAAAGATCCTCGCGGTCGGCGCCTCGGTGGCCGTCCCCGCCGGAGCGCAGCAGATCGACGCCACCGGCAAGTGGGTGACCCCCGGACTCGTGGACTCGTACTCGAACCTCGGCCTGGTGGACGTCGAGTTCGGTGCCGGTCCGCGTGAGAGCTCGGCTAAGGGGGCCGACGGCATCGCCGCGGCGTTCGAGTCGTGGCTCGGGCTCAATCCGCGGTCGGTCATGATCCAGCCAGCGCGCGAAGAGGGGGTAACCACCACGGCCGTCTGGCCGCAGGGAGGATTGGTGGCCGGTCAGCTGGCGTTGGTCGATCTGGTGAACGGGGCGGCGAACGACATGCTGGTTCGCGCCCCAGCCGCCATGGTGGCGCAGATCGGCGACGACCGGTCCGCGGGCGTCGGCGCGAAGGGAGAGCTGATCGGCAAGCTCCGCACTCTGCTCCAGGATACCCGCACGTACGTGGCCAACAAGGCGGCGTACAACCGGGCCCAGACGCGGCCGTTCAGTGCGGGCCGGGCCGATCTCGAGGCGATGATCCCTGTGCTCGATGGCCGGCTCCCGCTACTCGTGACCACCGACCAGGCGAGCGACATCGAGGCCGCGCTTCAACTCGCGGCGGAGTTCAAGCTCCGGCTCATCATCGGAGGGGGCGCCGAGGCGTGGGTGGTGGCCGACAAGCTGGCGAAAGCGAAGGTCCCGGTGCTCACCGGAGCGATGAACAACATCCCGAGCAGCTTCTCCGCGTTGGCAACCCGGCAAGAGAACGCGGCGATTCTGCGGCGTGCGGGGGTTGAGGTTGGGCTGTTGGGGGATGCCGGCGGCGGCGACGAGGACCTGTTCAACATCCGCAACATCCGCTATGAGGCCGGGAACGCAGTCGCCTACGGGATGAGTTGGGACAACGCGCTCCGGGCCATCACCCTCGGACCGGCACAAATCTTCGGCATCGCCGATCGCGTCGGATCGCTGCAAGTCGGCAAGGAAGCGAACGTCGTGGTGTGGAGCGGCGACCCGTTCGAATTCGCGAATCACGCCGAGGTAGTGCTGGTCCGCGGAGAGCGGGTGACCGGGAGGTCGCGGCAGGACCTTCTCACCGACCGCTACAAGGCACTTCCGCCGACGTACGGATCACCCTAGGCGAGGGCTGAGGCGGGGGGGAGCGGGGGGGAGCGGGGGGAGCGGGCGCCTACCAGGTACTTGAGCGACGCGACGCCTTGCGTGCCGAGACTAGCTCGGCGAGGCGTTTTTCCTGCGCGGCTGCGGTGGTCTCGGCGGCGTCGAGGGCGTCCGAGAGGCGCTTGAGGACGTCGGCCTCTATCTCGCGGGCCTCACGCCTCGCCTGCGCGACCGCGTAGCCTAACGCGGCCGCAGCCTTGTCGGCCTGCTGTCGGGCGCGGAAGGCTTCCAGGCGCACGCGCCCTTCGTCGATCGCGATCTGGGCCATCTGCCCGGCGCGGTCCAACTCGACCTTGAGGCGGGTCCAGAGCGGCATAGGCGACCCTCCCGCGTCCTCCGGGTCCCCCACCGTCAGGCGGCGGGGGTCGTTTCGCTCTCGGGCGCCGGGTAGACGCTGATCTTGTAGCGATCCTTGTTCCGGTGCTCGAACTTCACCACGCCGTCGATGAGAGCGAAGAGCGTGTAGTCGTTGCCCAGGCCGACGTTGCGGCCGGGGTGGAACTTGGTGCCGCACTGGCGCACGAGGATATTGCCAGCGCGCACGTGCTCGCCGCCGAACTTCTTGACGCCGCGATATTGGGCGTTGCTGTTACGGCCGTTGCGGCTGGAGCCGACGCCTTTCTTGTGAGCCATCGCTCGTTCTCAGCCGAGGGTGATGTCGTTGATGCGGACTTCGGTGAATGGCTGCCGATGCCCTTGCTTCCGGGCGTAGTTCTTCCGGCGCTTCATCTTGAAGACCACGACCTTGTCTCCCTTCCCGTGGCGGACGATTTCGGCCGACACGCTCGCTCCGCCGAGGAGGGGGGCGCCGGCTCGGACGGTCGTGCCGTCGGAGCCGAGAAGGATCTCGTCAAAAGTGATGCGGGAACCGACCTCGCCGTCGAGACTGGGGATGCGAACGGTCTTCCCAGGCTCGACGCGGAACTGCAGGCCGCCCGTCCGGATGATCGCGTAAGGCATTGGAGTGGGGGCAAGTGATATCAGCCTCTGAACTTAGCGTCTGACAGCCACGCGGTCAAGGAAGCCTCGGGCGTACTCGGGTCGAGCGACCAGAGCTCCTCGGCAATGTCGTCCACCAGACGGCGGGCACGGCGCAAGCGATCGTCCCCGAGCGGGAGGAGGGGCGCCGCTCCGTCCATCAGTTCGCCGAGCTCGCGAAGCGATGCCGAGGCGACGCCGAGAAAGAAGCGGTACTCTCGAAGCGTCAGCCGATCCCCTGCCTCGGCGATGTTCGCCACCACCGACACGGCGCTCCGACGAAGCCGCGCTTGCAGGCCGAACCGCTCTGCCGTCGGCAACCTGTGGGAGAGGAGATAGATCTCGTCGGCGAGGTGCATCGCCCGCTGCCAGGCGCGAGAGTCACCGTCGCTGGGATGCGGCACGGGATGGGACGGGTTGAGGGAGGCACCGCACGCGTCTCGGGCGCACGATGCGACGACCCCTCCCCCGCTGCGCCATCACGCCACGGCGTACTGTCCCGTCACGTCCCGATCGGCACCCTTCACGACGAGCTTGAACTCGTCAGGCTTGAGCAGCGGATCGTCGCGCATCTCGAGGGCGAATCCGAGCGACTTCTCGAGCTTGGGCATCAGATCGTGCTCCTGCTCCTGCACGTACATCGCGACATCCGGATGCAGCTTGACGACGAGCTGGTCCTTGCGGCCGTCCACCGCCATGCGTCGCACGGCACGCTCCATCCGACGCACCGTGCTCTCGGGGGTGAAGACACGCCCGGTGCCGGCGCAGGTGGGACACGCCTCCGTCATGTTCTGGTAGTGGCTGGCCCGGACGCGCTGGCGCGTCATCTCCACCAACCCGAGCTCGCTCACCGCGAAGGCCTTCGTTCGCGCGCGATCGCGCGCGAGGTGGGTGCGCAGCTCCTGGAGCACCTTGTCGCGGTTCTGGCGGCTCTCCATGTCGATGAAGTCGCAGACGATGATGCCGCCGATGTCCCTCAATCGGAGCTGACGCGCGACCTCGCGGGCGGCCTCGGTGTTCGTCTTGAGGATCGTCTTCTCGGGGTCCTTCTTTCCCGTGTAGCGGCCCGAGTTCACGTCGATCGAGACGAGCGCCTCGGTCTGCTCGATTACCAGGTAGCCGCCCGAGGGAAGATCGCAGCGCCGCTTGAAGAGATCACGGATCTCGGGCTCGATCCCGGCCTTGTCGAAGATCGGAACGGGGTCGTCGTACATGACGACGCGCTGCATGAGCTCCGGGCCTACGCCCTTGAGGTAGTCGGCGATCTCGTGGTGGACCTGCTTCGAGTCCACCTGGAGCTTGTCCACCTTGGTGGTGAAGAGGTCGCGGATGATCCCCCGGGTGAGGCTCGTCTCGCGGTGTACCGAGGCAGGAGCGTGGAGGAAGGTCGTCTTGCGCTTGATCTTCTTCCACTGCGACATGAGCGTCTGCAGCTCCCGCTTGAACGTCTCCTGGGTGGCGTCCTCGCCGACTGTCCGGACGATCACGCCACCCGAATCGCTCGGAAGTACCTGCTGCACCTGTTCGCGCAGCCGCTGGCGCTCGGCGCGGTCGCCGATCTTCCGGCTGACGCCGACGCGCGACGCGAAGGGCATGTAGACGAGGAAGCGCCCCGCCAGGGAGATCTGGGCGGTCACGCGTGGGCCCTTCGTGGAGATCGGTTCCTTGCTGACCTGGACCAGGATGTCCTGGCGCGGTTTGAGGAGGTCCTGAATCGGAGGGACCTTCGCGCGGCGACGGCGCGGCGTCTCCGCGGTCTCCTCCTCCTCGTCCTCCTCTTCGGCACCCTCATCGTCGCGCTCGTCATCCTCGTCGAACACGAGGTCCGACGCGTGGAGAAACGCGCTCTTCTCGGTGCCGATATCGACGAACGCCGCCTGAATGCCGGGAAGCACTGCTTCGACGCGTCCCAGGTAGATATCCCCGACCATGCGACGAGTGTCGGGGCGATCGACCATCAGCTCGACGAGCTCGTCATCCTCCAGTATTGCGACGCGAGTCTCTCGTGGACTCGCATTGATCAAAATCTCTCGCTTCATCAGCTGCGGCACTCGTTCGCCCCGGCGGCGACTCGGCATCCGGGAGAAGAGCACCTCGTACTACGTGGTTGGCGCAGGCCCACATCGGCGAGCCGCCCCGTCGGGCTCGGAGCCCGTCACGGCGGTTCGGTGCGCGGCGCGCGATCGTGTGCGGCAGGCCCGCCTCGGTTCGCTGAGTGACCTGCGCGAGCGCCACGACGGCACTCGCGTGAGGCATCAGTCCGAGGGATGTGCGGGTATCCGTCCGATCCATCGCCGATATCGGCTGCGGTTCGCGGTGAGGAGCGGCCGGAGAACCCTCTCGGTCCTGCCCCTCGCTTGGCGTTTCGGGCGCCGCGGTGGTCGGGAGTCGCTCCGCCAGCCGTGCGCCGGGAAAGTTGGTGTTGGTTTCGATCGTTCCTACAGGAATCTGGAGGCGGGCGGCGCTGAGCACGTCCGGTACCTCATCACAGACGAATGAGACCGGCCCGATGTTCCCGCCGACGGGGCGAAAGATACGACGCCACACGAAAGGGGCGCAATCACCTATCTGGCCGGTGCGCGGCTGCCTGCCTGGCGGGGCGGCCCCGGAGCGCGTGGAGCCTCGCCGGTCAGTCGGCCAGGTGTTTGAGGGTTTCGCGGGCGATGACGATACGTTGGATCTCCGAGGTCCCCTCGCCGATCTCGCACACCTTGGCATCGCGCATCATCCGCTCCACCGGGTACTCCTTCGTATACCCGTAGCCGCCGTGGATCTGCACCGCGGCAATGGTGGCTCGCATCGCGAGCTCCGAGCAGTACAACTTCGCCATCGCGGCATGCCGGGTGATCGGCTGGCCATTCTGCGCCAGCCAGGCGGCGTGGAAGAGGAGGTGGCGTCCCGCCTCTATCTCGGTCGCCATGTCGGCGAGCTGGAACCGAATACCCTGAAAGGAGGCGATCGGCTGACCGAACTGCTTCCGAGCCGTGGCGTATCGTAGGGCCTGGTCCAATGCTCCCTCGGCGAGACCTAACGATAGAGCGGCGATGCCGATGCGCCCCGAGTCCAGGGTACGGAGGAAGTTGATGAAGCCCATCCCCTCGCTTCCGAGCATGTTCTCCGCCGGTACCTCGACATCCTCGAAGATCAGCTCACAGGTGTCGGAAGCGCGCCAGCCGAGCTTGTCCTCCTTTCGCCCGCTGCGAAACCCGCGCATCGCGGGCAGATCGGGATCGTGGCCGACTCCCACACGTCGGGCCGACTCGAGATCGGCGCACTCCTTGGTGAGGATGAAGGCGCTGATTCCCTTGTTGCCGGCGGCCGGATTGGTGACTGCCGTGACCACGAAGATCTCGCCGACCCCTCCGTGCGTGATGAAGCGCTTCGAGCCGTTCAGCACGAAGTGGTTCTTCTTCCGAGCGGCGTGGGTGCGCGTGCCGCCGGCATCGCTGCCGGCACTCTCCTCGGTGAGGCCGAACCCTCCGAGCACCCTCCCGCGGGCGAGCACCGGCACATAGCGCTCGCGCTGAGTCGGTGTGCCGAAGTTCACGATCGGCGAGGTTCCGAGCGTGGTGTGGGCGGAGATCGTGATCGCATGCGAGGCGTCGACCTTCGCCATCTCGTTGATCGCGATCATGTAGCTCAGGTAGTCCAGCCCGGCCCCACCCAGCGACTCCGGCCACGGGATGCCGAGGAGTCCGAGCTCTCCCATCCGCTTGATCGTGTCCCAGGGGAAGGTCGCGCTCGCGTCGTGCTGCGCAGCGATCGGTGCGACCTCACGGCGTGCGAAGTCGCGAACCATCTCGCGAACGGCCCGGTGCTGCTCGCCGAAGTACGGAAGATCGGTTTCTGTCATCGGGCCATCTCCGTCGCTTCGCGGATCACGCGGAGAAAGCGCTCACCATAGCGCTCCAGCCGCTCATCCCCCACTCCGTGCACTTCCCGGAGCGCGCCCAAGGACGGAGGGCGCAGCACCACCATCTCGAAGAGCGTGCGGTCGGGACAGACGCAATATGCAGGCACGCGCTCCTGCTTCGCGATCGTCCCGCGGAGGGTGCGCAGCGCGCCGAGGAGCGCGATGTCCTCGCCCGTCAGATCCCGCTCCGGCATCTCTCGGCGCGGCGCGGCCGCCGCCCGGCCCGAACGAGCCTGGGAGCGCGATCTCTGGTTGCGCGCGCGTTGGCCGCGATCGCTGATGTTCGGCTTCTCCCGCCTCGATCGCGAGCGGCCGGTGGCTCCCGGGCTGTCACGCGTCTCGGAATGCGTGCCGAGGCAGTTGTCGCAACCATCGCACCGCGAGCGAGCCGCGGGGTCGCCGAAGTATCTTAGAATGAATCCCCGCCGGCAGCCATTGGCATAGGCGAAGCGCTGCATGGAGTCGAGCTGAGCGAGCTCGGCCGACCGACGCCGATCGAGTGCGTCCCAGTCGACGGGGATCGAGCCGGGGCCCGCCGGCGGACCGGCTCGGTGGCCACCGCCAAGGCGCTCGACGACGACAAACTGCTCTCCCTGTAGCGATTCGAGGAGAGCGGCTACCCCCGCCGGACCACCGAGCCCTGGTGCGAAGCTCCCGGCGTCGACCACGATGCCGTCGTACACGCGCTCGCCGGCCATTCGCCAGAGCGCTCGCAGCACCTCCCTCTCCGCTTCGCGCCCCGCACCGAGCTCGCCCCGGATTCGCTCGGGCGTTGCGAGGAACCGCACGTGCAGCTGCGTGGACGATGGCGAGTCGAGTTGGAGGGCGCCGGACCTGACGAGGAGTCGCAGCGATGACTCGACGGCCCGCTCGTTCACCCCTCCGCCGACGAGGGTCGCGAGCTCGGCCGGCGTCCCGCGCGAGGCGCCGCCTACCGTGCAGGCGCTGGAGACGGCGGCGAAGACGCGCTCCACCACGCGCCGCTCCGGGTACGCGCCTTTGATGAAGAATTCGTGGGTGAATCGGTCGGGAAACGAGTGCAGGAGGACGCAGTCAGATTGCAGGCCGTCACGCCCCGCACGACCGGCTTCCTGATAGTACGCCTCCAGGCTTCCCGGCATCGCGTGGTGCACGACCAGCCGCACGTTAGGCTTGTCGATTCCCATGCCGAAGGCATTGGTGGCAACGATGACTCGCACCCGCTCCGCCATGAAGTCCTCCTGCACTTCGCGGCGGCGGTCGTCATCGAGGCCGGCGTGGTACGCCGACGCCCGGATCCGCGCCCGGCAGAGCATCCCGGTGACGCGATCGACGGCCCGACGAGTGGAGGCATAGACCACCGCCGGCCCCTCGCGCTGACGAATGAGCGTGAGGAGCGTCTCGTCCTTCTCGGCGTCGGTCCGAGTGCGCACGACCGAATAGGTGAGGTTCGGCCGGTCGAATCCGGCGACGACGGTCTTGGGATCCCGAAGGGTGAGCTCGTGGACGATGTCCCGCCGCACCTGCGGTGTCGCCGTCGCCGTCAGCGCGATGGCCGGGGGACCGCCCAGCTGGTCGCGGAGCGCGCCCAGCTTGAGATAGCTCGGCCGGAAGTCGTGCCCCCACTCGCTGATGCAGTGCGCCTCATCCACGGCGAGGAGAGAGACGCCGATCCCCTTCAGCCTCGCGGCCAGTGATCCTATAGCGAAGCGTTCCGGCGCCACGTAGATGATCTTGAGCTCACCTTGGTCCGCGCGCGCGAGCCGGTCACGCACCTCCGCCGACGTCAGGGTCGAATTGATGTAGGCCGCCGGCAGCCCTCGCGCTGTCAGCGCATCGACCTGGTCCTTCATCAGGGAGATGAGCGGTGAGACGACCACGGTGAGGTTCGGGAGCAGCAGCGCCGGCACTTGATAACAGAGAGATTTCCCTCCGCCCGTCGGCAGCACGACCACGGTATCGCGGCCCGATAGAACGGCCGCGACAGCGTGCTCCTGTCCGATGCGGAAGTCGGGGAAGCCGAAGCGATCGCGCAACAGCAGCCGCGCATTCGCGATGGCCGGTACCGATGTCAGGCTCGCCACCGCGCGGTGCGGCTCCGCGTTCTGGGGTGACGGCGGATGCTGGCCACTAGACGGCACGCGCGAAGTGACCGCGCGTGAAGGATGAGCCGACGACCTCGCGGATCGAGGCCAAGGGTGGCGATGCGCCCGCGGGATCGGCCAATGCGTCAAGTGCGGCGCGGTAGCGCGCGACAAGCTCTCGTACCGGGTCATCGCCCACGTTGAAGATCAGGCGGTAGCTGCGGATTCCGGCGCGCCAGAGGCGCGGGAGAAACTCCGAGCCCTCGATGGGCCGTGAGTGGAGAAGGCGATTGCGGCAGTCGGAATCCGTCGCCACGGGAAAGGCGTAGCCGGTGGGGTCGGCCAACTCGACGTTGGGATGCTTCTGCACGCAGAGGTCGCGGCACGAGGTGGGCTCGCGGTCGAAGGCGGCCGAGAGCACGCAGTGTTCGATGGTCATCCCTTCCGGGCGACCGTAGGTGATCACCTCGAACCGTGCCCCGCCCCACGGAGCGCAGACGGCGGCCAGCTCCTCCGCGGTCAGCTCGATCGATAGCGCGATCCGCTCGGCGCCGAGGCCGAAGAGCTGGGCCGCGGTGTGCTGATTGAAGCAGTTCACGGCGTAATCCGCGGCCACGACCCGGCCGCCCGCGCTCAACTCGGCGACGAGCCCGAGGTGCCCCGACAGCAGCGGAAGATCGAGCGCCAACCACCGATCGAGCGCCGGGCGGTCGTCGGGGCGCACGATAGTGGGGGTACGGAGGCGAAGATCCACATTGCCTCCCTGAAGCTCTTCGGCCAATCGGCGGATGCGCGAGAGAGGGGGTGTCGGGTGCCGCAGAAAGGGATCGAAGACGATCTCGGTGGCGCCTGCGGCAGCGGCAGTCTGCGCGTCCTCGATTCGCCAGACTTCGGCACTCAGGCGGAGCGCGTGTGCGTCGGGCACGCCATGTGGGAGCGCCGGCCGACTGAGGTGTGCGATGGCAGCGTCGATCCGATCCGCGCGACTTTCGCTGGCCGCGCTCAGCCGGCTCACGCGGGCCGCCTCGAGCTCCGCCACCGCTCGCTGCCGGAGAGCGTTGAGCTCGGAGACGGGGAGGAAGAGGCCCGGCGCCAACGCCGCCGCATCGATCTCGCCCAACTCGAACGCTGTCTCACCCAAGCGGCCGAGCTGGGCACGCAAGCGCCCGATGTCCATGCCGTGCTGATCCGCCGGCACGAGAGTCGTCCTTCCGCGCACCATGACCGGGCGTCCGTGGGCCGGGGTGAAGACCAGCTCGAGAGGCTCCCCCGACGCGCCGCGTGCTCGGACATTCAAGCGCTCGCGCTTCTCCTCGCCTCGCGCCACCGGGGTCGCGTAACTCGAACGCGCGCGTGCCCCGAGCGCGGCGTGCGACGTGCGTCGGACGCGCCATCCCACCGGGATGCGCTCTGGTGTCGTCAGCGCCTGACGATGAAGTCCTCCACGCGTGGCCAGCGTTCGGACCTCCGACACGGTGAAGCCCTTCGACGCGCCGCGCTTCCCCGCCGGAGGCTCGAAACCGACACCATCCCCCGGTTTGAGCGACGTCCTCACCTCGACGATGACTTCGCCGCGCGAGCTGTCGACCACTGCTCCGAGCTCCACGCCCCGATTGTCCGGCTGATCGCGGGTGACGTAGTCGCGTCCGGCGCGGCCGCCGTACAGGCCACCGGTGAAGCCGCGGCTGTAGATCTGCACCAGCTCCTCGTGTTCCGCCGGGGTCGTCACTACCGGCTCTCCTCGAGCGAACCGGTCGAGCAGGCTGCGGTACGTTCGCGTGACGGTGGCGACGTACTCGGGCTTCTTCTTTCGCCCCTCGATCTTGAGAGTGTGGATTCCGATGCTGGCGAGTGCGGGGACATGCTCCGAGGCCGCAAGGTCGCGGGCGGAGATGAGATAGCCGCGATCCAGCTCGTCGCCCGTGTGCACGTCCCGGAGGACGTAGTCCTTGCGGCACGACTGTGCACACGATCCGCGGTTGGCGCTCCGCTCCGAGATCATTCCGGACATGTAGCACTGGCCGGAGTACGAGATGCAGAGCGCGCCATGAATGAATGTCTCGAGGACGAGCTCCGGCGCCGCTGCGTGAATTGCTTCCAAATCCGACAGAGTGTTCTCGCGCGCCAGAACGACTCTCTGCAGCCCGAGCCGGTGGAGCACCGTGGCGCCCCCACCGTCGTGAACCGTCATCTGAGTCGAGCCGTGGAGCTCCAAGTCCGGGAAGATGACGTGAATGAGGTGAACGAGACCCAGGTCCTGAACGATCGCGGCGTCGATGCCGCGATCGACGCAGTCACCCAAGAGGTGGAGCGCGTCCGAGAGCTCGGCCGGCTTGAGCAGCGTGTTGAGCGTGAGATAGACGCGGGCGCCGCGAACGTGGGCCAGCCGGCAGGCCTCGCTCAGCTCCTCGAGTGTGAGCTGGGCCCCCTCATCGCGGGCGTTGAAGCGCTCGACGCCGAGGTAGACGGCATCGGCGCCATTGCCGAGGGCAGCGCGCACGGCGTCGAGCGAACCGGCGGGCGCGAGGAGCTCCGGACTTTGCGGCATCCGCAACAAGATAACCCGGCCGGCCGACGTCGTGCGCATCGGCCGAACGCGCGCGCCGCCCTAGCGCCGCGGCTGGCCGCCTGGCCGAACGAATCGGAGGATGAAGGCGACGACGACGAAGCCCATGCCGACGTACATCCAGCTTTGCCGTTCGGTGCGGAAGCCAAAGGCCCAGACGATGACTCCGGCCGCCAGAAAGGAGAGCTTCAGGACGTCGAGGGGCTTCACGGCTTCTTCGTTTGCCGACCGATGAATCGCCGGAGCCCCTCGCGGAAATCGCTCGTCGAGCGCGCGACGACGTTCGTGGCGACGCCACGGGCGATACCGGCGTCGAACCCGAGGCCGTCGAGCTCGTAGAAGAGCCGTTTCGTCAGGCGGAGCGCACCGGGCGGCGCCGTGGCGAGGGCAGTGACGACCCGGTCCACCTCGGCGTCGAAGTCCGCCGCGGGAATCACACGACTCACCAGCCCCAGCGCCTGCGCCTCCGCTGCGCCGACCAGGCTTCCCGTGGCCACGAGATCGAAGGCGCGCTTCTCGCCGACCGAGCGCCGGAGCATGGTCATCACCATCGCCGGCACGAACCCGATCCGGATCTCGGGGTAGCCGAATTGCGCGTCTTCGTGCGCCAGGACGATGTCGCACGCCGTCGCCAGCCCCGTTCCCCCGGCCAGCGCCCGGCCGCGCACCGCGGCCACGACCGGCCGTTCGAGATGCCGGATGAGAGTGAAAACCGCGCCGAGCGTGCGGGCGTCCTTCTCATGGACCGCCCCACCGGCGTCGATCATCTGCTCGAGCGCCTCGAGATCGGCTCCGGCGCAGAAGTCGGGGCCCTGGGCATCGAGCAGCACCACGCGCACCGCCGGGTCACCCCCGAAGAGGCGGAGCGCGGCGCCCAGCTCGGCGGCCATTACCTCATCGAGCGCGTTGCGCTTCTCCGGGCGGGCGAGCGTGATGTGCCCTACGCCTGCGCGCGCTTCGGCCACGATCCTCGTCATCGCGTGGGCCTCGGAAGCCCCGCTGCGGCGGCATCCTCGTCAGGCACGTCGAGCGACAGCCGCAGCAAGGCGGTGGAAAAGACCTTCCCTTGGGCGTCGGTCTTGAGCGACACCGTGCCTCCGCCCCCGAGGGCGCCGTGGAGGAGGAAGTTCAGCGCCAGGAGATTCGGGAGCTCGAAGCGCTCGACGCCGCCATGGATCACGGGCGCGAAGTGGGCGGCGACGCGCTCCCTCGTCAGATACCGCTCGAGGATCGGATACCACTCCGGCCGGAGTGCGATGACGCCGACGTTGGCGGTATCGCCCTTGTCACCCGATCGCGCGTGGGCAATGTCGAGGAGACGGACCTTCACGTCGTGCGCACCTCGACGCGCGGCGACACCGCGCGCTTGTCGATGAGAGCCGGCCAGTAGGCGACCACTTCCTCCACCTTGGGCCGGCCGCCCGCGAAGCCCGTCACGCTCGGCGGTCCGTTCAGCACGAGCGGCGCGATCTCCCGCGTGAAGCGTTCCACGGCGTTGCGTGACGGCCCGCGTACCCCTAGGCGAAGCTGAACTTCCGGCGGATCGCCGGGCGAGCCGGCGAGAGGACCGTGCGTGGCACCCGCTCCCACCAGCTCCGTCAGCACCTCGTCGAATCGCAGGCCGAGCGCCGCGAGCCGCTCTCGCAGCACGCGGTCGGCCAACTCGGCCTTCGCGACCGCGTCCGGCCAGGCGTACACCAGCGTCGCGACCGCCTTGAATCCGGCGCGATAGGCGACGGAAACTTTCAGCTTGTCGGTGGCCGGCCTCCCCTTCACTCCCGACACGCGCACCCTGTCGGGTCCGTCCGCCGAGAGGCGGATGGTGGTGAAGTCGGCGATCACGTCGGGCGTGATGTAGGAGCGAGGATCGCCCATTTCGTACACGAGCTGCTCGGTCACGCCGTGCACGTCGATTCTCCCTCCCGTGGCCGGATGCTTCGTGATGACGAACGTGCCATCGGGCGACGCCTCGACAATCGGGTATCCGATATTGGCGAGGTTCGGGATGCTCTGCCACTCGTAGAGGCAATTTCCTCCCGAGCACTGGGCTCCACACTCGATGATGTGGCCGGCGACGATCCCGGCCGCGAGCAAATCCCACTCGGTGCTTCCCCACCGGAACTCTCTCGCCAAGGGTGCCATGGTGAGGGCCGTATCCGTCGATCGCCCCGTGATCACGATGTTGGCGCCGCGGTCGAGCGCCTCGACGATCGGTGTGGCGCCGAGGTAGGCGTTGGCCGAGAGCACGCGGTCGCTGATCGCGGCCAGTGGCTCTCCCGTCTCCATGTTCGCCAGGTGGTGTCCGTCGGCGAGGAGCGAATCGAGTCGCGGTAGCAGGTCGTCCCCGGTCACGACGCCGATGCACAACCCGCTCCCTCGCCCGGACGCTCGAATAACGGCGGCGACGGCCTCGGCGCAAGCGATTGGGTTCACTCCGCCCGCGTTGGCGACCACTCGCACGCCCCGCGATTGCACCGCCGGGAGGATGCTCTCCACGGCACCGATGAAGTCGCGGGCGTAGCCGAGGCTGGGGTCGCGCTCCTTCTGCTTCTGCAGAATGGACATCGTCACTTCAGCCAGGTAGTCGAGCATCAGGTAATCCAGCGGACCCCCCTCCACCTGACGGCGCGGCGCCTCGAGCCAATCCCCCCAGAAGCCCTGCCCTGCGCCCACGCGCACGACGCGACTCACAGCGGCTCCAACAGGTGCGGCGGCAGGACGAAGGGACCGAGGTGCGGTCCCGGGTTGTGCTGTGCCGCGCGCAGCGCCATCGCCAGCACGGCACGCGTCTCCTCGGGGTACACGATGGCGTCGATATATCCGCGGGCCCCCGCGAACTCGGCGCCGAGCTGGTGCTCGTAGTCGGCGCGCATCGCCTCCACCGCCTCCTGGACGTCGGGCGGAGGCTCGCCTCCGCTACGGCGCGCCGCGTCGAGGGCGGGACCGTGGACCGCTTGGATCGCCGACTCGCCCTCCATCACCCCCATCCGTCCGGTCGGCCAGCTGAAGATGAAGTCGGGGTCGAACCCCTGACCGGCCATCGCGTAGTAGCCGGCGCCCGAGGCGTGATTGACCGTGAGGACGATCTTGGGAACGACGGCCGTGGCCATCGCCTCCACGAACCGCGCGCCGGCGCGAATGATCCCCTCGTGCTCGGCCTCCGGCCCCACCATGAATCCGGATACGTCCTGCACGAAGAGCAGCGGCAGACCCTGCCGGTCGCAGCGATCGATGTAGTACGCCACCTTTTCCGCGCTCTCGGCGTAGATGATGCCGCCAAAGCGCGGCTTTTCTCCGTCACGTCCCTTGACGAGCCCGCGCTGGTTGGCGATGACGCCGACAGCGACTCCCTCGATGGTCGCGTCGCCGCAGATCATTTCGCGAGCGAGATTCTCCTGGAACTCCTCCAGCTTTCCTTCATCGATGATCGCCCGGAGCACGGCGTGCATGTCGTACGACATCCGATGGTCGGCCGGGAGGAGGTCGTACAGCGAGGCGCCATCCGCGCGCGCATCGTCTTTGCGCGCCCGGTGGGGCGGTGGCGACGGAAGCCTCGCGATCAGGTCACGGATCTTGACCAGGCAGGCTGCGTCGCTCGGCTCGCAGTAGTGGGCGACGCCGGAGATCTCGGTGTGCGCCCGCGCCCCACCGAGGTGCTCGGCATCCACCGACTGGCCCGTCGCTCCCTTGACCAGGTTCGGCCCGCCGAGCCCCATGAACGAGGTCCCCTCGACCATCAGGATCACGTCAGAGAGCGCCGGTAGATAGGCGCCGCCAGCGATGCATGGCCCCATCACCGCGGCGAACTGCGGGACGCGCAGGTAGCGCCGCATGATCGAGTTGTAGTAGAAGATGCGGGCGGCTCCATACTGCCCCGGAAAGACTCCCCCCTGGTAGGGAAGGTTCACGCCGGAGGAATCGACGAGGTACACGATCGGGATGCGGCACCGCATCGCGATCTCCTGGGCGCGGAGAATCTTGCGAATCGTCTCCGGCCACCAGGACCCGGCCTTCACCGTTGCGTCGTTGGCGACGATCACCACTTCACGTCCGTGGATGATCCCAACGCCGGTGACGACGCCGGCCGCCGGTGCCTGCCCCTCGTACTGGTCGTGAGCGACGAGGAGCCCGACCTCGAGAAAGCGACTCTTCGGGTCGGTGAGCCCCGCGATGCGCTCTCGCGCCGTCAGCTTCCCCTGGTCGTGCTGGCGCCGAATCTTGTCGGCGCCGCCGCCCTCACGAAGGCGCGCCTCCAGCTCGCGCAGCTCGTGGGAGAGCGTGGCGAGCCGTGATGTCACGCTTCCTGTTGCTGCCGCTCGGCGTACCACTCGTCGATGTAGCGCACCAGCTCTGAGGTGGGCGTTCCAGGGCCGAAGAGCTTACCGATGCCCAGGTCACGGAGCGCGTCCATATCCTCTTTCGGGAGGATGCCACCGCCGGTGATCAGGATGTCGTCGCGTCCCTGGGCGCGAAGGAGCTCGCGCACGCGCGGGAAGAGCGTCATGTGGGCACCGCTCAGCACCGAGAGGCCGACGACGTCGACATCCTCCTGAATCGCCGCGTTGGCGATCATCTCGGGCGTTTGATGGAGCCCGGTGTAGATCACTTCCATCCCGGCGTCGCGCAACGCCGCCGCCACCACCTTGGCTCCACGGTCGTGCCCGTCGAGGCCTGGCTTGGCGATCAGAACGCGGATCGGTCGGTGCATTTCAGAAGAAGACGGGCTCACGGTAGGCGCCAAAGACCTCCTCTATGGCCGCGCGGATCTCGTAGAGGGTGCAGTAGACGCGGGCCGCATCGAGAATATACGGCACGAGGTTCGTGTTCGTGCGCGCGGCATCTCTCAGAGCACTGAGCCTCTCCCGGCACGTCGCGTTGTCGCGCGTCGTCCGGAGGCGCCCGAGGCGTTCGCGCTGCTCGCGCTCCGCGTCCTCACCCACCTTGAGGAGCGGAATGCTCAGCGCCGCTTCCTCGGTCACGAATTCGTTGACGCCCACCACGTAGCGCCGATGCTGCTCCACCTCCCACTGCTGGCGCGCCGCGGACTCGGCGATGCGACGCTGGAACCAGCCATGCTCGAGTGCCTTCACGACGCCGCCCTGCCGAGCGATCTCGTCGAAGAGCGACTCCGCCTCCTGCTCCATCTGGTTCGTGAGCGTCTCGACGTAGTACGAGCCGCCCAGCGGGTCGATGACGTTGGGCACCCCCGTCTCGTAGGCGAGCAGCTGCTGAGTGCGGAGCGCGACCTCGACCGAGTGTTCGGTGGGGAGCGCCAGCGTCTCGTCCATCGAGTTGGTGTGGAGCGACTGGGTGCCGCCAAGGACCGCCGCCAGCGCTTGATAGGCAACCCGCACGATGTTGTTCATCGGCTGCTGCGCCGTGAGGGTGACACCGGCGGTCTGCGAGTGGAAGCGCATCATCCACGACCGGGGGTCGCGTGCGCCGTACCGGTCGCGCATGTGGCGCGCCCAGATGCGCCGCGCCGCCCGAAGCTTGGCGATTTCCTCGAAGAAGTCGTTGTGAATGTCCCAGAAGAACGAGAGGCGCGGAGCGAAGTCGTCGACGGCGAGCCCCCGCGCGATGCCGCGCTCGACGTAGGTGAAGCCGTCGGCGAGGGTGAAGGCGAGTTCCTGAACCGCACTCGAGCCGGCCTCGCGGATGTGGTAGCCGGAGATCGAGATCGTGTTCCAGAGCGGCGCATGGGTCGCGCTCCACTCGAAGCCGTCGACGATCAATCGCAGCGCCGGCTCGATCGGATAGACCCAGGCATGCTGCGCCATGTACTCCTTCAGGATGTCGTTCTGGATCGTGCCGCGCAGCGCGCGCGAATCCACCCCCTGCCGCTCGGCTGCCGCGACGTAGAAGCAGAAGAGAATGATCGCCGGCCCGTTGATCGTCATCGACGTGGAGACCCGATCGAGCGGAATGCCGTCGAAGAGCGCCTCCATGTCGGCGAGGCTCGAGATCGCGACGCCACACTTGCCGACCTCGCCCTCCGAGCGCGGATGGTCGGAGTCGTATCCCATCAGCGTCGGGAAGTCGAACGCCACCGACAAGCCGGTCTGGCCGTGATCGAGGAGGAACTTGTAGCGCTCGTTCGTGTCGCGCGCGCTTCCGAAGCCGGCGAACTGGCGCATCGTCCAGAGGCGGCCGCGATAGCCGGTGGCATGCACGCCGCGCGTGAACGGAAAGGCGCCGGGGAGGCCGAGTGCGTCGAGGGGAGCCTCGATCACATCGGCGGCCGTGTAGAGCGGCTGCACCTCGCCACCCGAGTTGGTGAAGGCGAGATCGCGCGTCGTCCCGGCGTCGAAGCGCGCCCGCCACGCGGCCACCTCGGCGCGCAGCCGCTCGAGCTCCGCCTGCTGCTCGCGGATCGTATTCTCAGGATCGCGCAGTGTCGTCATCGGTCCCTGATCCGGTTGCCGTCAGCCCTTCGCCAGCTGCGCCGCGCTGCGCTCGAGGAGAGCGGTGGCGGCGGCGTACGGCGTCAGGTGGCCGGCCTCGAGCGCCGGAATCTGCTCATCGAGCCAGGCCTGCGTTCCGGCGTCGCTCCACAACCTGCGCTGAACGAGCCTCTCGACCACGTCGACCACTCGGTCGCGAACCCGAGCCCGGCGCCGGCGTTGGAGCTCGCCGGTGCGCACAAGATAATCGGCGTGCCGCCCGAGGGCGGACGCCAAGGCGTCGATCCCTTCGCCCCTTTCCGCCACCGTGGTCAACACGGGGGGAGTCCACCGGTCGGGCTCCCGTTCCGAATGAACGCCGTCGGTGGCGGCCCCCTTGGGCCGCCGGAGATCGACGCCGTGGTGGGCTGGAATATCCCGATACCCCTGGCCGAGCCGATAGCCGAGCATGAGCTCCACTTCGTGCTTCAACCGATCGGCCCCGGGGCGATCGGCCTTGTTGATCACGAAGATGTCGGCGATCTCCATCAGCCCGGCCTTCATCGTCTGAATCGCGTCGCCCGATTCGGGAACGAGCACGACGACGCTGGTGTCGGCCACCCGCGCGATGTCGAGCTCACTCTGGCCGACCCCGACGGTCTCCACGATCACTCGATCGAATCCGAAGGCGTCGAGGACGTCGGCCACCTCACGAGTCGCCGCGGCGAGGCCGCCAAGGGAGCCGCGGGTCGCCATCGACCGAATGAAGATACCCGGGTCGAGGGCGACCGACTCCATCCGGATGCGGTCGCCGAGTAGCGCACCGCCGGTGAAGGGCGAGGTCGGATCGACGGCGACGATTCCTACCGACTGGCCCCCTTCTCGCGCGAGCGCCGCCAGGCGGGTGGTGATCGTGCTCTTCCCCGCTCCCGGCGGGCCGGTAATGCCGATCCGCCTGGCGCGTCCGACACGACTGTAGAGAGTCGAGAGGATCAGCTCGAATCCGTCGCGCCTATTCTCGACGAGGCTGACGGTGCGGGCGAGGGCCGCCGGCCGGCGATCGTCGAACTCGGCGAGCAGCCGCGAGAGCTGTGGAGGAAGCCCGGTCGTGCCTGCGGTCATGGCCAGCGTCGGAATCCGCGGAGCGGGTTCGAGAGGAGGTGCACCGGGATCACCAGGATGACGGCGAAGCACAGCAGGGAGACGATCGCGCTCACCAAGAGTACCGCGAGACTGTGCCCGACGACATAGAGCGCGATGCCACCCAGAAAGATCGTGCTTGCGAAGACGCCGAGCATGAGGCGGCGTGTCTGTCCCGCGATGAATCGGTGCATCTCGATGACATCGCGTGGATGCCAGCGAACGCGGAGCTCATCGCGGCCGGCTCGATGCACGACGTCGCGCAGCTCGCGCACGATCGCCGTGAGCTCGCCGAGCGCGCTTTGGACGAGGTCGCGCCCCCCGCCGGCGTAGGCCGATGCGAGGAGGGCGCCCGACATCCGCTCGAACACCGGCAGGGCGAAGGTGACGGCGTTGAAGTTCGGCTCGTAGCGAACGGCGATTCCCTCCGCGAGCGCGGTGGCTCGGGCGAAGTACACCAGCTCACTCGGCAGCACGATCGGCCATCGATAGAAGGTGGCCATTACTTCGTTGACGATGCGTTGAATCTGCCGTGGCTTGGCGTCGGGTGTGAAGGCGATCGACATGAGGGACCGCGCCGCGTCCCGGATGGTCCCGCGATCGACTTCGGGGTCGAGGATCCCGAGCTCGTAGAAGCCGGCGATGACGCCGTCGACGTCCTGCCGCGCCGCCGACATGATCGTCTGGATGAGCTGCGCCCGCGTCTCCTTTTCGACCCTCACCACCATCCCGAAGTCGAGGAGAACGAGCCTCCCGTCGGGCGCGACGAGCAGGTTCCCCGGATGCGGGTCGGCGTGGAAGATCCCGTCGATCAGCATCATCTGCGCATAGACCTCGACGATCGTCTCGAGGAGCGCGGGGAGCGAGATGCCGCCGCACGCGATGCGCTCGTGCAGGCGATCGACCTTGGTCCCCTCCATGTATTCCAGCACGAGCACGCGCCGCCGGGTGAGTTCCGAGAGCACTTCGGGCACCGCGACCCGTCGGTCCGATGCGAAGTTGGCTCGGATGAGATCGGCGTTGCGGGCCTCCTCCCGGAAGTCCATCTCCTGCTCGATGCGCTTGGCGAACTCGCGCACAATGGTGGTGATCGCCCGCGTGTGATGGTTGGGGAAGACCACGTTGACGAAGAAGAGAATGCGGAAGGCGGCGCCGAGGTCGATCGCGACCGTTTCCTCGACCCCCGGTCGCAGCACCTTCACTGCCACGGCGTGACCGCCGACGGTTGCGCGATGCACCTGCCCCAGCGATGCCGCGGCCAGCGGCTCCGAATCGAATTGTTCGAAGACCTCGGCGGCGGGCCGCCCATATTCGGCCTGGATCACGGCCTCGATGTCGCGCACGGGCAGCGCCGGTACGCGATCGGTCAGCTGGCCGATCTCGGACAGGTACGGCTCGGGGAGGATGTCGGCGCGAGCGGCGAAGACTTGCGCGAGCTTGATGAAGGTCGGTCCGAGCTCGGCGAGCGTCGCCGTCAGTCGGGCGGCTCGCGCCTGATGCGCCCCTTCCGACAGGGCGCGCGGCCTCCCGACGACGATCCAGCGGCGGCGGTCGCGCAAGAAGGCGACGAAGAACGGCGCCAATCGCCAGAAGACGTAGATCGGGCGCACGTCAACGTGGTGGGGTCAGCGTCGCCGTCGCCGCTCCGGCAGCGGGTTGGACGAGGAGCTGCTCGAGGCGCGCGGGCTGCGCGGTCACGACGGTAAGCTCCAGGTCGCCGAGCAGGAAGCGCTCGCCGACTTGCGGAATGCGTCCGAGCAGCCGGACCACCGCGCCGCCCAAGGATTGCGCGCGCTCCTGGATTTCCGGTGGAAAGGGGATACCGAACTTCTCGGCGACCGACTCGAGCGGAGTGCTAGCCTCGAGCACCATCGCCCGTCGGAGGACCGCGTGGGTCTCCGTCATCGGCTCATCGTGCTCATCGCGGATGTCCCCGACCAGCTCCTCCAACACATCCTCGAGCGTCACAATCCCCGCCGTGCCGCCGAACTCATCGAGAACGACCGCCAGGTGCCGTTGGGCACGCAGCATCTCGAAGAGCATCTCGCTGCACCGCTTCGTTTCCGGCGCGTGGGCGACCGGGCGTACGTGGGGGAAGAGCTCCCCACCCTCTCGTAGAACGTCGAACACGTGCACCATGCCGACGATCTCGTCGATCGAGTTTCGGTAGACCGGCACCCGGCTGTATCCCGCCTTCGCGATCTCGTGGGCGAAGGTCATCGGCGGGAGTGAGATGTCGAGCGCGAAGACATCGGTTCGAGGCGTCATGACGTCACGAAGCACCTTCTCGCCGAATTGCACGACGCCGCTGATGATGTCGAGCTCGTCGGGCTCGCTGATTCCCTCGAGCTCCCCCTCCCGGAGGAGGTCTTCGATACCCTCGTGCTGCACTTCGGTATCGGCGGTCGGCGACGGCGTGGCGAGCGCGCGCGCGACGCGGACGGCCGCCCGCTCGACGGGAGCGATGAACACCGCCGTCAAGCGGAGGGGTGGCAGAAGGATGGGGATGAGCTGGCTCGCCCACCGCCTCGCGATCGCACGCGGGAGGATCTGGCCGAACACCATCACCACGACGGTCGCCAGCAGGATGGAGCCGGCCAATCCGGCGACGTCGAGGTCGGGGATCGAGCCGAGAAGAGTCCCGGTGAGGGTCACCAGGAGTGCCACGCCCCCTGATGCCGCGACCAGCAGGCCGTGCAGGCGCTCCAGGTAGGTATCGGCGGCCGCCCCCCCCGACAGCTGTTGCTCCACCCACTGGCGGAGCCAGATGCGGCTCACCGAGCGAACGGCCGTCGCCGCTGCGGACAACCAGGCGACGAGGAGGAGCGCCATGCCGAGCAACACGAGCGAGGTGACCGTCACTATTCCCTCTCCGCCATCACCGGCAGGCGCTCGAAGTAGACACGGTCGACGCGTCGCCTGACGACCCGCTCCACGACGACACGGAAGCCATCCAAGTGGAGCGACTCGCCGGCGCGCGGCACATGGCCGAGCATCTGGAAGACGAGACCGCCGACGGTCGACACATCCGGGTGCTCGAAGTGGTGCCCCATGACCTCGGAGAGCTCGTCGAGCGTCACCCGCCCCGACACCCAGTAGCGCTTCCCCTCCTCCTGCTCGATCGAGGGCTCCTCGCGGTCGTACTCGTCGCGGATGTCCCCGACGATCTCCTCGAGAATGTCTTCGATCGTCACGAGCCCCGCCGTGCCACCGAACTCGTCGACGACGACGGCCAGGTGCGATCGCGTCGCCTTGAAGTCGCGCAGCTGCGCCTCGACCGTCTTGGTCTCCGGGATGAACGCCACGGGCCTGACGAGCGAATTCCATCCGGTGGCCGGCTCTTCTCCGGCGAGCACCGATGGAAGGAGGTCTTTGGCGAAGAGCACGCCGATGATCTCGTCGAGCGTCTCGTCGAAGACCGGAATTCGCGCGTGCTGAGAGCTGCGAGCGCGCTCGATCACCTCGGACCAGGGGATGGAGCGCTCCACACCGACGATGTCCACGCGCGGGACCATCACGGACTCGACGGGAGTGTCGCCCAGGGAGAAGACGCGGCGCAGCATCATCCCCTGATCGGCCGGCGCGGCACCGCCCGCCTGGACCGCTTCGCGAAGCCGCCGAGCGGTTTCTCCGCGATCGGCTTGGGCCGGCGCGGCTGGAGGCAGGAGCCTGCGGAGGGCACTGTCGAGGCGGGCGCCGAGGGCGACGAAGGGCTTGAGCACTGCCTCGACCCCATCCACCAAGGCGTCGAGGGAGCGAAGGATCGGTCGCCCGATCTCCTCGCCGATCGCTCGCGGAAGCATGCCAGCGAGCGTGGCGACGACGATGGTGACGACCAGGGCCTGCGGGAGCGCGAGCGGCAGAGGCTGCGACGGTAGATCGAGCGCCCGCGCGCCCGCCGCGCCCGCGACCAAATAGGCGGTGAGTCGCGCGATGGACAGAGCGCGATGCGTCAGGTTGCGATGGTCGCCGTGCGGGAGAGTGCTCCCTTCGCCGCGTCCGTCTCCGGGTGCCGGCTCCGCCGCCAGGAGGGCGGCATCCGCGCTCGCGCACAGCGCGCCGAAAAGCGCCGCGCCAAGAGAGACGAGAAGGGCGACGATCGTCATCACCGGCTCCGCAGTGCGCGCGACAGGAGCCGTTCCTGACGGCGCCACATCGCCGATCGATCCCGACCGCCGTCGGCGGGATGATCGTAGCCGAGCACGTGGAGCGTTCCGTGGACCACGAGGCGCGCCAGCTCTTCGCGGACGCCGACCCCGAAGTCGCGCGCGTTCGCGCGCGCGATCGCCGGCGCGATGTAAATGTCGCCTACCAGCGGCGAATGCCGGGTGACGGGCGCGAAGCTGAAGGCGATCACGTCGGTGGGACGTCGTTTTCCGAAGTGGCGGTGATTCAGCCTAGCGATCGTCGCCGGCGAGACGAAAGCGATCGAGATGCGCGCGTCGCGGGCCCCCTCGGTGCGAAGCACCATGCGCACGATCCGGCCGAGCCGGCCCCGCGCGATCGGGAGACGGCGCACCTCGCCAGCGACGGCAACCTGCACACTCATACCGACGCGAACTCCGATGTCACGCCACCACTGGCGGCCGGATAGTCGATACGATTGTGGTACATCCCGGCCAACACCCGTGCGAACTGGTCCTTCACGACGTCGAGCTGTTGCAGCGTCAGCGGCGCGTTGGCGAGCTGACCCTGCTCGATCCGCTGCCGCACGATGTGATCGATCACCTCGCGGATCTTCCCCGGCGTCGGATCGGCCAACACCCTGACCGATGCCTCGACCCCGTCGGCCAACATGCAGATCGCAGTCTCAGCGGTCTGTGGGATCGGGCCGGGATAGGCGAAGATCTCGGCGTTCCGCGGTAGGCCGTCGCGCTCCTTGGCCCGCTCGAGAAAGTACGTGATCTGTCCCGTGCCGTGATGCTCGGGAATGAAGGCCGTGATCGCGGCCGGCAAATGGTGCTCGGACGCGAGGGCGAGACCTTCGCGAATATGGTCGCGAATGATCGACGCGCTGGTGCCCGGGTTCAGCTTGTCGTGCGGATTCCGGCCGCCCGCCTGGTTCTCGGCGAAGTACTGGGGACGATTCAGCTTTCCAATGTCGTGATAGTAGGTGCCGACGCGGCCGAGGAGCCCGTTCGCGCCGATCGCGGTGCACGCGGCTTCGACCAGGTTGGCCATGGCGATGGTGTGGGCGTACGTCCCCGGAGCCTCGAGGCTGAGCCTCTTCAGGAGCGGCCGGTTGAGGTCGGAGTACTCGATGAGCGTCAGGTGCGTCGTCGTCCCGGTCACCCGCTCGGCGAGGGGGATCAGAAAGACAGCGACGATCACCGACACCGCCCCATTCACCACGCCGAGCGCCGAGCTGCGCGCGATCTCTCCGGCTGTCCAGCCGAGGGTGAGGCCGATCGCCAGGGCCGCGAAGAGATAGGCGACGGAGATCACGAGCACGTATTGGTATGCCTGCTCGCGCCGCAGGAGGACGCGCGCGCTGAGAGCGGCGGCCGCCCCTCCGACCAGGTTGAGGAAGAGCGCGTTCGTCCCGCGGAAGACGCTCTGACCGCCGACCAGCACGGCGAGGATCATCGCCGCGATCATGCTTATTCGCGGGTCGAACATGAGACTCAGGATGATCGCGGCGAGCGCCACCGGGACGAGCTCCGGATGCACGGGCTGCAGGTGGGCGGTGATCGCCGAGCCGCCGAGGACGAGCAGGAAGACCAGGGCGAAGAGCGCCAGGGCACGCAGCGAGTCGTAGAGCTGCGGGCGGAAGAGGACCACGGCGATGCCGAAGATCGCCAGTACGAGCGCGTTGTACAGAATGCCCCCGACGATTCGGCTCACCGCGCGCTCGCCGCCGCTCCGTGCCTGCATCGATTCGTGGAGGGCGCGCATCTTTTCGAACTCGGCCCGCCCCACGACCTCGTGCTCTCCGACTATCTTCTCGCCCGAGCGCACCGTGTACTTGTTAGGATCGATCGTGTTCCGCAGCTCCTGGCGGCGGCGCTCGGTGTCGGCGCGATCGAGGGCGACCGTGGGACGGAAGAAGGTGCTGAGAAGCTTGAGGTAGAGCGCGTCACCGACGGAGGAGTTCGGATCGGGGTGCATCTGCCGCGCCCGGCTCAAGAGCGAGCCGAAGGTGAGCAGACTGTCGACGGGAACGCTTCGCTCCTCGGCGCCGCGCTTGAGGATGATGTCCCCTCGGACGCCCTCGAGCTGAGACGTGGTGGTGATGCCGGAGGAGAGCCAGCGCGAGAAGACCCGTCGGACGGCGTCTTGCATGGCGCGACGGCGCGTGGGGATCGCCAGATATTCGGCCTCCGCCGGCGTCAGGCGCAGATCGTGGAGCACCGCGGCTCGCTGCACGGCGAGGACGCGACCGCGCTCGTTCGTCTGGCCGCTGTCGGCGATCTCCGCCATCGTCGAGTCGAGCGCATCGATGGATGAGTCGAGGGCTGCCGGGAGGTAGACGAAGCTCGGTTTGACCGAGCCCGCGAGCTCTTCACGCTCGGCGGTCAGCTCGGCCTGCGTCTTGGGAACGGTATAGGCGAAGGGGGCGATGACGTTCTCGGTGGCAACGGACCCGATCTCGAAGATCGGGTAGTCGACGGCGGCCGCGGACGGGAAGAGCGCGTAAGTGATGACGGCCAGCCCGAGAAGGATCCCGACGCGCACGCCATGGTACAGCAGCGGATCGGGTCGCTGTCCCGGCTCGGGGGTGGTCGGAACCGGCTCACTGGGGATGCGGACGCCCATGGCGCTACTCGCCTCCCGCATCTCGAGCGTACGCCTTGACGATCTCGCGCACGAGGCGATGGCGGATGACGTCGGCCTCGGTCAGGTAGTGGAAGGCGATGCCATCGATCCCCTTGAGGATTCGCTCGATCTCGATCAGCCCGGAGACCTCGCGAGCCGGCAGGTCGATCTGGGTTTTGTCGCCCGTGATCACTGCCTTCGAGTTCACGCCCAGGCGGGTCAGGAACATCTTCATCTGCACGCTGGTCGCGTTCTGCGACTCGTCGAGAATCACGAAGGCGTCCGAGAGGGTACGCCCCCGCATGTAGGCCAGCGGCGCGATCTCGATCGTGCGCGTCTCGAGGGCCCGTTGCACGCGCTCGGGCGGCATCATGTCGTCGAGGGCGTCATAGAGCGGTCGCAGGTACGGATCGACCTTAGCTTGCAGATCCCCGGGGAGAAAGCCCAGGCTCTCGCCGGCTTCCACCGCCGGCCGCGCCAGGACGATGCGTCGCACGCGCTTCCGGGCGAGCGCCTCCACCGCCATGGCGACGGCCAGATAGGTCTTCCCGGTGCCCGCCGGTCCGATGCTGACGACGATGTCGTTGTCCGCGATCAGCTGCAGGTACTCGGCCTGGCCGGGAGTTTTCGGCTGAATGATGCGCCGCACGCCCGGGAGAACGATGCGCTGCCCCGTCCCTTCGCCGTTTCCGGCTCCGTCCGCGCCATCCGTCGTCAGGCGTATGACATCGTCGGGCGTGAGCGGGAGCTGCTGCCGCGCTGTATCCACCATGCGCTGGGCGACTCTGGTGGCACGCTCGACCGTGTCCTGGGAGCCGCTCAACGACAGCATCTCGCCGCGAAGCGCGACCTTGACGCCGAAGGCCCGGGCGAGCTCGATCAGG
>Ga0187777_10000230_pt1 | contig 42033 bp, 39 predicted proteins | sample 1015_Q2_SP5_10_M_FD_132416 | JGI IMG/M metagenome (GOLD analysis project Ga0187777, IMG submission 132416) | Tropical peat soil microbial communities from peatlands in Department of Meta, Colombia - 1015_Q2_SP5_10_MG | ecosystem: Environmental > Terrestrial > Soil > Wetlands > Peat | place... | reverse complement strand
GTGCCGCCCGCCATCTTGATCGATGCTCGTGGGTGGTGAGTCAGCACGAAAACGGGAGTGTGATACGGCGGTTCGTCACCCCACCAGCCTTTCCAGCTGTCGTCCGGCCAGGGGCCACGCACCGGACCGAACATGTTCCGCCCGAGAATCCACGAGCCGATCCCGACGAAGCCTTCCTCCGCCATATCGTCATCTACGCCCGTTTCGCCGCCTTCATTGCCGTGCATCCGCTGCCAGGTGCGCGTATGGAAGAACCAATCAAACAACGCCAGGCCGCCGACTCCGAGCGGATTCTGGAGGTCCTGGTTCGGCCCGGCACCGTATCCATCGATTGAGATTGAGAAGCTGTGCACGCGTAGTTTCGACATGCCCTTCCCCTCCGATCTCGGCTTGGGGACTTAAGCGTTGCACGGTCGCCGTCGAACAGGATATTTATTCACTTCCCACCTTACTGCAAATTCCTGATCACTTGCCTACTGCTTTTTGAACGCAATATCCGCAAAGTAGCTCTCCGCCGATGTCCCGGTGTGCTGGGAATTGATCTGAAGCCGCATGCCGCTTGCCGGGGGAGGTTCCTCGCCAAAGAAATTCTTGAAATCATCATATACGTTCCGGGTCTCCGTAACCCACGTCCCCGTGCCGGCAGCGCCTGATCGCACGACTACCACATGGACGTGCATGAAAGGAACGGGCGTCGTGTCCTTCGTTAGACCCTGTGGTGCGCTCGTGGACCAGATGTAGACGATAGACTTAGTTTTGGTGAACGCGATGAAGAGCTGAGCGGCTTGGTCATCAGTCTTCGATTTTCTGAAATCCCCTCCCTCTGGCAGCTTGGTTACCTTCCACTTCCAGGTGAGCACCGGAAACTGTTTGAGGTCCACGTTGATCTCTTTTTGGAGGGAGAAAGACGTGTTTGCGCTACGGAACCGGACGGCCGAGATGTCGCCATCCTTGACGACAGCGAAATCCGCCTTGCCGTATTTTTCCTTGAGCTGCCACCCGGCGGGAACGCCGCCAGCATCGACTCCGCGCGAAAAATCCGCGATCACTACGCTGTTTTCAGCCCAAACCGGTCTGACAAAAAACAGGACGGCTACCAACAAGATTTTCGATATACGTGTGAGCACAGATCACCTCCATATAAAAGAAAATCCCACATGTTGCGCTGTTAGTTGCTGTATAAAATAAAACGGATGCGGTTTCCACTCCCGCATCTATTGTTGACTGAATCTCTCCTAACATCTTCAACGTCTCGTTATTCTAAAACCGTTGACATCCATTCCGCTCTAACGAACAGCTGACGTAGTCAGGGTCTATGAAGAGAGGGGTATTTCGGACTAAATGATTAGAATATAGCAAATATCAAGAAGGAGTGCCGATAATTTAAGGCTGAGTAGTGCAGAAAGTTGCAACCAATAAACTCAAAATCCGACAGGAAACTATACGTAATAGATGAAAATGCGTATCGACGGCAGGCCATCTTAATTCAAATATTTCTTGGGATTCACAGGCACTCCGTTCAATCGTACTTCATAATGGAGATGCGGTCCAGTGCTCGACCCGGTATCGCCCACATAGGATATGACGTCCCCTCGTTTGACCCGCTGCCCCACTTTCACGTTGAGCCTGGAGTTGTGTCCGAAAACGGTCTTGATTCCGTACCCATGGCTGATTTCAACCATATTGCCGTATCCGGGGCTGAAACCGGCTTTGAGCACAACACCGTCGGCCGGCGCTACGACCGGCGTTCCTGTCTGTGCTGCGATATCTAAGCCTTCATGGAACGTGAGTATGCCGCTGAACGGAGAGGTACGTTTGCCGAAAGGAGATGTGACCCAGCCCCGGACAGGCCATACTGAAGGTGTAGAGGCATAAAGCGAGCGCTTGTCTTCAAAGTATTCGATCAGCGTTTGAAGGCTGGTTTCCTCCTTTGAAGCAGCGCCCTTCAACTCAGACAGCTGGTTATGCATTTCCTTGAGCGCTTCATCCTGCTTCTTTTTGCCCAGATGGGCAAGGTTCTGAAGCCTTGTTTCCTCGGGGCCTCCTATGCCGATTACCTGACTGGCCCGGTCCCGGGGACCGAGACTCACGACACGGCGAAGCTTGGTGTCAAGGTCGCGCAGAAGGAACATCTGCCGCTTGTAATCCATGAGATTGAGCGCAAAGCCCTGGACCTGTGCTTTTTGCTGCATCAACTCTTCTCGGACGGAACGAAGTTCCATGACTTTATCTTTGACGTCGTTGTATTCATAGAAAAGATACAGAGAAAGCAATGTCAAGGCTACTATAGAGAAGAGGACGGTTTTAAGCACCGGTTTAGATATGCTCATCGTTCGGACCCTTTGATTCGGTCCTGGAAGGAACATGAAAGTATAATATTCTTTTCTGTTGAGCCTGCTATATTTTGTTGACATAACCGTACCCTGGGAAAAAATCAGCGACAATCAATAGCTGGGAGGTGTCAGGATGCCGCCTCGACTGCTCATTGAGTCCCAGACAGTCTTGTTTTTCCCCGCACAACAGATCTCAAGGGAACACTTCACTAATCCACCCATTCTTGAACATTCGGGGACGTATATCTTTTCGGACACATTATTCAAATTCTTTAATAACTTATATCGCTATACTAAGTCTTAAGGATTACTGATGAGAGAAGGTCGATAGGGCGGCTGGAAAGGCTCTATTTTCACTGACATTTAATACTTACACGGGGACGGCAATCGCCCGACATTTGCTTTTACAACAATAAATTACATAATATGCGCTCTGCATGTTCCGAGATGACAGTCTTTGAACCTGCGCACTCAAGAGCATGTGAGAGAGAGTGCTTCTATGACCGAAATTATCCATCATTCTTGCCTATGGGCATTTCTCTTTCATTTCTTCGTCCCTACTAAGCAAGGCCAGCAATAACAAAGCTCCGGTCCACAGACAGAAAAAAGCTGCCCGTTGTCTCAACCCGCTGGCCTTGCCTATAATCCCTAAATATTTCGGCCATGGATGCGATTTGGCTACAAGGGCAAGCGGTCCGGTAGTCGCAATAATGGCGCCTACCTTGTGGATCTTCGTGGTTTTTGCCATCAACACCACTAGCCCCGCTGTGATCGCGGCAACGACGGATCCTGTGAAAAACAAGAACAACCCGACATCATGTAATGCCTGTTGACGGATAACATCAACGTCAATATTTTGCAGTATAATTCCACCTGGTATCGTTTCTTTGAAGGAGACCAAGAGGAGTAGCCCGGACACTGAAACGCCGAGAATCATCGATGTGATCTGGCCGAGGGGAGTTCTTCCGAATTCACAATGTTTCGCAAATGAGATGCCGATGCAGGCTAGCGACATGGCGGACAGTAAAATGGAGGCCGTGATCCAATTGGAATGGGGGGCATACGAGGCATATGTACTGATGTGATCGCGCGTCCAGTTCAGCTCGTGCGAACCCAAGTGACCGACTATCATCGTGACCGGCGCGAGTAAAAGGGCCAGCCATGAAATGATTAAGACGACATGAAGACGCATGACTCGCTTCAAGAGCGATTGTGCTATTTGATTATCATGATCATCGAGTTTCATGGCATGCAACGAGCATTGGTTTCATAAGCTTGGACAAAAGATGGAATCTGTCATTTTGTTGCGCGATGCTTAAAAAACGTTATTGTCTCATTTGCTACGATATCCCGCTGGTTATCTATGGGCAACATGTGATAGCAGTCATCGAGAAGCACCATGCGCACCTCGTGAGCTCCTATGTGATTGCGCACATATAGCGCGTTTTTTTCACTGGCGAGGTCATCCTCCCGTGAGTGGAGAATGAGAGCCGGCGTCAGCACTGCAGGCACAATTTTCTTCGTTGCCCTGATCAGTCGGTATAATTCACGCATGCATGAGCCAGGAACGCTTTCGTGAGCTATAGAGCCGTGACGCATGCCCTCGACGATCCGGGTTCGAAGAGCTTGATTCTTGATCCCATACGGTTCCCGTTCCTTGAATGCATAGATGTGGTGCGCCGGGGTAGTGTAAATAAGGGGCAACAGAAATTTATACCACGGAAGACCCCATCCATCGTAGGAGAGCGTTGTCGAGATCAATGAGATTGCAGAAACTCCATCTTCGTATTCGGCTGAGAGGCAGAGTGCCAATAGCGCACCCATGCAGAGGCCGGCCACGGAAACGGTTGCATGCGTTCGCTTCAATTCTTCAAACGCTTCGCGAACGGTCCGGTACCAATCCTGCCATCTGGCTCGCTTCAGATCCTTGAGTGTCTTCCCGTGGCCTGCCAGACAAGGCCCCTTCACAGTGAACCCCGCCCGGTGAAGTTGCCTGGCCAGGTATTTCATCTCGAAGGGGCTGCCGGACAGACCATGAATCAGGAGAACGGCGTCGTCTCCGCCCCTCATCTCTATTTTATGCTCACTCATGCTTCCCCACAATTAGCACCGTAACCGTACGGCCAAATGCGAATGAAATCGATATGACATTTCTAATGGGCAGGCCCGTCCCGGACCTACCCGGAACATAATCAAGGTTGCATTCTTCTTACGTGTCTGCCGGCTGCCAATTGGCAACCGATTTTACAACAGATTATCAAATGTGTAAAGAGTTTGTAGGCGAATAATGGTCTCACTGCAGCTAACATAAATAGCAGCGGCTGCGCTTGCACGAGCGAAGTGTCACGCATGGACGGAGGGAACTGCCTAAAAAACATTATTATGGCATAAGCTCAAGGCGCACCAAGCAACCTCGGCCTCGAATACGACCACATGACAACCCGCATTCTCTCGTCCCTTTCTATCCAACATTAATTTTAGTCTCTGTCTTTAAATACCCGCTAGAGGAACAGGTCGAAATGTATCCTCTCTCCGGTCTCCACATTCGTGACGCCGATATACATCTTCATGGTGCCTTCTCTAAATAACTTTCTTATAATAAAATTACCGGCATCTTCTTCATTTTCTTTAATTTTAAAGAACATTACCCCCTGGTAACTCTCCTGGGGGGTCAGCGCGGTCTCTTGCAGAGCCAGACTCGAGAAATAAGCATTGACCTGCCGGCCGGTCTTGGCCGATATCCGTGAGTGCAACTCTTTGGCCACCTCAACAACCGTCTCGACGGGCATTGGATCAATTGCCTCATTGCCCTTCAAGAGCATAACATCGGAAGGTTTGATAATGTACCGACCTTTGCCGTGATTAGAAAAGATAATATTGACCGGCAGAATCTTCACTTTTAACAGGTCAGCCCCGAAATACGTCACGACCCTTTCGCGATCTGTGATCCCATCGACAGCAGCAGTGACATCGTCTCTCGTCAGAGATCTGGGATACAGGTCAGCATTTCGAAGCGGGATCTGGACGACCGTATACTCGGTGGCACACCCTGTGAGACCTAAAAAGGAGATCATCACAAGTATGACGAGTCTACGCATACTGCTTACCTTCCTTTAATTACGCATTGTTTTTTACACGCCACTATTTTAATTTTAGCATAAAAGAGACATCACTAGGGTTTATTGGGGTATTGAAAGATATGATACGTTGCATGCGGGAAAAACCAGACAAACCTGTTGGCTGTTGTGAAAGGATCGACCGAATTTCGCCCGTATAAGTGCGGCTACACTTCGTAGGAAACAATCAATGCCCCTGAGCATCCTGTTCTGCTGCTTGCAGATGACTCATTTATGACTACTTGTCCTCATTTCCAGAAGTCTTGCGCGCGGTAAAAAAGAGCCTTTTAAATGGATAAAGGATTCTCCCATCACGTTGGAGCGGATAGGCCTTTTGACAGTCAGTCAACACTTCCTTTTTAAATTCATCTCTGCTCTCACCATCCGGCAAGCTATCCAGAAACGGCTTCATCGCCGTGCCCTTATACCAGTCGATCAGCTCCTCATGGGATTTCATGACATGATAATAAATTGTTTCCCATATAACGATTTCCTTCGTATACAAAGCCAGCTGGCCGTAATAATAGTCGGCACTATGATACGTTATGGAATCTTCGCGGCCGGTAGTGAACGCACTCCACTTCCCGCTCCTCGAAACACGCAGTATCGATTTATATAAGGGAGACTCCTGGTTTGCCGGAACCTGGACGGCCAATATGCCCTTATCATTTACCATCTGAAATAGCCGATGTAATAAGATATCGTGTCTCGGGATCCAATGGATTGCAGCATTGGAAAAAACGATATCATAAGTGAGGCGAGTCGATAAAGTGGCGGCGTCCGCGACGACCCACTTCTGGTGCGGATAGTCTTGCCGTGCTCTTTGTATCATGGCTTCTGAACTATCGATTCCAAGGATATCCGCATGGGGCCATCTTTTCAGTAATATTTGAGTGCTATTTCCCGGGCCGCATCCTATATCAATAATGGTCCTGGGATCATCCATCTGGATTCGGGCAACCAGATCTATCGAGGGTTGTGTCCTTTGAGGCTTGAACTGCAGATACTGATCCGGGTCCCATGCACGCATTTGCCATCTCGAGAAGTTCAAAATAAATTATACTGCTTGAGCGTTGCCATCCTTAAGCGAAGTTTTTGACGTCGCCAGCACTCGCAACTGCAAGTTCTGCCGGAGGTACTTCGCTTCACGCATGCATCTGAAAGACGCTTTTTGCTCCGCTTGAATTAATCGAACGGAATGGCTCACCTGCTGAGATACTTGTCGATAAGGTCTTCTACCCCCTTGCGGAGCAGCCGCTTGCCCTGAGTCCTGGCAACGGCTTTTGCAGTCTCTTCAGCCAGAGTGGTGGCCATTAAACGCGCGATCTCCGAAGGAGTGGCGCCACCGTGCTTGCCGATATCGGTCAGTTCAAGGCGGGGCAGCTCGACGGTATAAGGCTTATCCACAAGTTTTGCAATTCGCACGTGGACCATCCCCTTTTCGAACACCAGCTTTTTGACGTTCAGCTTGATCGCTTTGCCCCTGGAGCTTTGCTGCGGCTGCTCTTCCGAGGGGGAACCTGAAGGTGTCAGATTCTGCTTCATAACATCGACATTTGTTGTTCCGTTTTCCTTCATTTCATAGAACACTTCGGGACCGGAAATCAAGATATTGTCGATTACAATGGGCCTACTCTTGACGGAGCGAGGCTCGATCTGGACTGCTATGTCGTCAAGCGTAATTATGAAGGGAAAAGAAAAACCGGCAGGATTGGCGACCTTCAATCCGAGGACAGCGCCCTCGCCGTTCCTGAGCTTTATTTTCACAGCGGATACCCGGACGTCCGTTTTCGTTGCCTGAGAGCCGTATTTTTCTATCGCTGCTTTTACGATGGAGTTGAGGTTCGTGAGAACGTAGACTGCGGTGCCAGCGATGGCCAGAATCAGTGCTAGGACTATGAAAATAATAAATTTCCTTTTCATTGGCTCAGATCCTCAACATCCGTCGTCCAATACTGCCATATTTTTTCATGAATATATACCTAACCATGCGATATATCAATAACTATTCACGGCCATTTACCAGGCATGCGTCAATGAATATCGCCTGAGCATTTAATTCGACCGATTCCCTTTGCTATAATTCAAATATAAACGTTCCAGCACTAGGGCACAAGTCCTCTCAGTGCCGGCTTTTATTTCCGGCCCGCTTCAGGAGTTGATATGTTTATGCTCGTATTCATCATGGGTGTCGCTATCATCCTGATTGTCTTGTGGGATGCCTTCGAGACGGTGGTTTTCCCGCGACGGGTAACACGGCGGATCCGGCTCGTGCGCCTTTTCTACAGGACATCCTGGCGCCTTTGGCGCGCGACCGCACGCGCCGTATCAAAGGGAAAGCAGCAGGAAAATTTGCTGAGCTATTTCGGCCCGCTTTCGCTCCCCCTGCTGCTGGGTTTCTGGGCCTTCATGCTGATCTTCGGTTTCACGTTGCTCTACTGGGCGCCCGCCCACTCTCTCAAAACGCCGGAGGGGACTGTGAGCTTCGGCGCGTGCCTGTACTTCAGCGGGACCACGTTCTTCACGCTCGGCCTGGGAGACATCGTCCCCCTTACCTCTACGTCACGGGCTCTCATCGTGCTCGAAGCGGGGATGGGGTTCGCCTTCCTTGCCATTGTGATCAGCTATCTGCCAGCGCTCAACCAGTCCTTCTCCCGCCGCGAAGTCAACATCTCGCTCCTTGACGCGCGTGCCGGATCGCCCCCAACGGCAGCGGAAATGCTGCGAAGGCACACGCAGGGCAATGCCATGGAGGCGCTTACCCAGCTTCTCCGTGAGTGGGAGCGTTGGTCCGCCGAACTGCTCGAGAGCCACCTTTCTTATCCGGTGCTCGTGTATTTCCGGTCCCAGCACGACAACCAGTCCTGGCTGGCAGCGCTCACATCCATCCTCGATACGAGTGCGTTCGTCATCACAAGCCTGGAGGGTGAGTGCACGCGCCAGGCCCAGTTGACCTTTGCCATGGCGCGTCATGCGATCGTTGACCTCGCCCTCGTCCTGCGCACGCCTCCCCGAGAACCGGACAGAGACCGTCTTCCGCCAGCAGATCTGGACGCCATACGCTCTCTTCTCTCGTCAGAGGGGCTGAAACTGCGGAAAGGGACTGAGGCAGATGAGAAACTGAAAGAACTGCGCCGAACGTACGAACCTTATGTGTATTCGCTGTCGCAACGCCTGCTCCTCTCTGTCCCGCCCTGGATACTCGGGGCGAGCGGAACCGACAATTGGCAGATAAGCGCATGGGGGAAGAGCAGCGCGTTCAGGAGGGCAGCTCAATCAAAGCGGCGCGATGAAGGACATTTTTGAGCGTTCCGGCATCGTCTGCGCCTGACTCGTGGACACATTAACGATAGTGAATGAGCTCTGTGGGGAGCATGCTGCATGTAACAACAGTAAGGAGGGGGAAGCAAGTACAGATGACGTCATGAGGGGGAGTACACTTCTAAGAAAAGAAGCATATCAACAATTCAGAAATTTCAGGGCTGACCGTGCATCATACATTTCATAACGCAGCCAATGAACAAAATGGATAGGCACGACATAAACGACTTCTTTATTTTTCTATCTTCTCATTCAACCTTCATCCTGTGATCATCGCCTCATACTGGATGTATTGATTGCAACCCATGCCGCAAACGCATGCATGAACGTGACAGCAAATTCCCGAGCTGATTCAACCAGGTTGCCGCTTTCATCGAATAGATTCACAGCATTCCCTATATAGGCCTCGGGCTGTTGCAGTACGGGCATATTGAGGAATACCAGCGATTGCCTCAGGTGATGGTTCGCACCAAATCCGCCGACAGCGCCGGGCGATACGCTGACTACGGCGCATGGTTTCCCATCCCATACGCTCTTCCCATAGGGACGAGAACCCACGTCTATGGCGTTCTTGAGTCCCCCGGGAACAGACCGATTATATTCAGGCGTGACAAACAAGACGCCATCATACATTTTTAAGCGTTCACGAAACTCGATCCAGGCCGCGGGCGGATTGGCCTCGAGATCCTGATTGTAAAGCGGCAGTCCTCCGATCTCTACAATTTCGGGATTTAGAGAATCGGGCGCAAGTTTCAAAAGCGCATTTGCCATTTTTCGGTTCAATGATTCCTTGCGCAGGCTTCCTACAAAAACAGCGATTTTTTTCTGTGCCATCGTCTCTCCTCCGAAACGCCTATGGCTTCGCGTCCGAGGGGAATCGTTCCAACATGGTACGAAAATCGTCATAGGAGCCGTTAAAAACGTTGAGATCGACCCGGCCTGTTATTCCGTCTACCCTGCCGTTATTCGCATATTGCCAGAGGGTCCATTTTCTGCCGTTTGGCAACCTTGGTGCTTTGAAGATGTCTCTGATCCAGATATTATTTTTTTCGCTAAGATCCTTCAGGTATTCATTATAAGATTCATGCGTTGCATAGATGATCAGGGCCATGCCATGGGTCCCCCTGACCCTTCCCATGAAATGCAACAACTCCCTTACGATCACTTCTTTCTCGGGCCTGTTCTTACAGTTGCCGCCAAACTCCAGGTCAATGACAGGAGGAAGCGCGTTCATATCAACGGGAACAGCGGCAAGAAAATTCTGTGCCTGTTCGTCTCCGGACTTGCAAAAACTGAAAAAATGGTAAGCGCCCCTCACTAGACCTGCGCTTGCCGATTCTTTCCAGTTGCGGTCAAACTCCGGGTCCTTGTAATCGCCCCCTTCCGTTGCTTTCATGTAGACGAAATGAACCTGTTGTCTTTTGATCTTGTCCCACTCGATAGTCCCCTGATGATGTGAGATGTCGATGCCTCGCACAGGATATTGCGAGCGACCCGGATAGTTGAACCTCCAGTATCCCAAGTCGTAACTCAATAACAAAAAAGCCGCGATGGCGGCAAGGAGAGGAACGATGAAAAGAATTCGCTGTTTCATAATCGAACGCATGATTGATGGCCGCCAGGCAGGTCGGGGTGCGCCTGAGCCAGGCTTTCTTTGCGATTAGACGCCCTCTCTTTCTCCCTGATGATACCGTAATCGTATCTATTCACAATATATGCCTGATTTTTGTGCCTGTCAACGATTCCGTTTTATTAATTCCGGCCGCCTCAAAACGAATTCGGATTGTCATATTGGTGTTTCGTCAACCCCGGCCGGGACAACTTGCGAGAGTCAACCCTCTTTTGAATAAAAACAGCTCTCGCTACCTCTTGAATTTTATTTAGAGAATATCCGATTCGCAAATAGTTACTATTGTTCCGCTTTCAGGTCAGCAAGCAGCCTCTGGAAGGCCGGTGCCTCACGCAGGAGTCGTCCGGCAACCTCGCGCAGCTTGTCCACCTGCTCCTTGGGCAACTGCAATCTGGTCTTCACCCGCTCGAAATACTGGCGTTCTGCCGGGTCCTTCAACGAGTCGAAGGTAACCTGCACAAAGTACGCGTGCCGCTCGGGACCGCCGGCCGGTGCGTCAGCCTGCCAGACGGCCAGTTTCTCGCGCACTTGCTCCACTCCGTCGAGAGTAATTCGGTCGACCGGGATCGACCACATCTGGTCAGCCAGCGTGTCGGTGTCAGGCGGCTCTGGAGAGCGGTCCCAGTCCACCTCGGGGAAACGAAGCGCGTTCACGGCGATTACCACCACTTTGCGGGCCCGACGGAGCGCCGGTAGCACCGTCTCAGTAGGGTCGATCTTCATGATCTCGATGGCCCTGATCACCTCGCTAAGGCCGAGATTTTCGGAGAGACCGCCGTCGAAGATGTGGATGTAAGGGCGTGCCGGGTCCTCATAGGACTGGAGTGCACGGGCACGGAGCAGGACTCGGCCTGGCGTCTCGGACTGGCCAGCAACGGCCTCGGCAGCAACCTGCCAGGCCGGCTCCTTCCTGCCGCAGGTACCGCCGCGGTTCTCAAATGTGATCGGTGTGAGCAAAGGTGGCAGCGCGGTCGAGGTGGCAACTGCTCTCCCCAGCGTTACCCGAGAGAGATTGCCGCAGATAGCGTCGAACTGCTCCTGCGTAAAGCTGAACCGGGCGCCGGTCATGACATCAGTACCGTTTATGATCACAATTGGCCCGTTGGCCTTCTGCAAATCGCTGAAGGTCGCATGGTCGAAAACAGTCTCGTCGTAGAGCTCAGCGAAGAGGTCCGACTTCCCGAAGGTCCCGGATGGAAGCCGGAACCAGTTGACCGGATTCAGGATGATGCGCCGCGCCAGCTCGCTCTCGAAGTTGCGGTACAGCACCCGTGTCTCGAACTCCTCGAACGTTTTCTCTCCACGCAGGGCGTAATAGGTGGCGGGGAACGTGCCCCCCGACACCGCTGAGATCACGTCCACCTCGTCGATAAGGCGGCGTTTCACCCCGTTCACCACCACCTCAGTGCGACGCAACTCTTCGAGGACACCATAGCCCAGAGCCGCTGCACGTATGCCACCGCCTGATATGGCGACGATCACCAGCAGGCCGTCTGACTGGTCAGGGCGGCTCACCTCGGGGCGTCCATAACCATGCGCATTGACCTGCTCCAGCCGAGGTGTGGCAGGCCAGTGGGCGCAGCCGCCAGCGAACATGCAGAGTGCCGCTAGCAGGGTGACAGCAAAAGCTACAGTGAAGATTGATTTGAGTTTCATGTGAATCCCCCTATCTACGATAAACATTATGAATCTTCACAACATCGATGTCGGGAACTTTTACAATTCTATCTCTGTGGAATTGGCTCTCAAAATAATCACTTCTTAATCAAATAGCTAGATAACAGGCATTAGTTATGCACGGTTATCTTGAGATAGTAATGTCTCTGATCAACGAGCGTTTAAACGAAAAAATGAATACTGCATGGGGCAGAGATATACTTCCTAATATGCCCTAGTCTGGATCCGTAGCGCAGGCTGTCATCAGCATTATTAACGCAAATAGCAAATATGTTTACATTTCTCTTCGTAACAATTCCCTCAGAGAAAGAAAGGAGACAGGAAAATGAGATACTTGATAATGTTAGTGGGCTTGTTTGTGTGCAGTACTGTCTCCACGGACGCATTTTTAAAAGTAGATTATAAATGCGTTTCGGAATGTACTGCGAAAGGCTTTACATATAGCTATTGTTATTCAAGCTGCTTATACGACGACAATCCCCAGCAAAAACAACAGGTACTATCAGAACAAAAGAAGCAGCAAAAATCTCAAAAAACCCAAGTATACTATAAATGCTTAAATGATTGTAAAGCAAGAGGTTACGTGGAGCAGTTTTGCAAGCAACAATGTTCTAACTGACGTCTTTTCAATCCTGATACATAAAGTACGAAATCCTTGCACTTCGTCTGGGATTTTCAGGTCTTACGGAAATCTACACCTGCGCGATCATGTAGGGTGTTCAACTGTAGAGTATCAGATATACCCTGATCGCAATTAAAAGGCGCATTTGTTAGAACGTGTTCCCGTCGGTTCGGACATCGGTTGCCCAGCTTTAACGAAATCACGCTCAGCTTCTGCTGTTTTCCCCTGTCGCAAATAGGCGATCCCCCTATTATTATATGCTTTAGCATAGTCAGGATTGAGCTGGATGGCTGTTGAATAGTCACGTATAGCTTCATCGAGCTTCCCCAGCTCGAAATATGCAATTCCGCGAATGTTATAAGCGGCCTGGTTCTTGGGATAGAGGCGTATAACCTCAGTGAAATTATGGATCACTTCGTCATATTTACCTAAATGAAAAAATGCGACTCCTTGATTGAATAATGCCGTGTAGTCTTCAGGCGCGAGATTGATTGCTTTGGCAAATTCCTTTGCTGCTTCATCGTATTTTAATTGCAGCATCAAGACTTTCCCCAGGCTGTCATAGGCTTCAACATAATTTGGATTCAGGGCAATAGCCTCCGTAAAAGCCTTTTTGGCTTCTTCGTACTTGCCGTCTTGAAGCAAGCTGTCCCCCTGCTCAAAGAGCGCCAAGGCTTGGCTTTGTGCATTCGGCGTCTGACCACCTTCAGACGCGAAAAGGGGTACTGCCAATGTAAGTGATAGCAGTGTTGCTGCGATGTGTGATTTTTTCACGTTTTCTCCTATTTGCTTAGAGCATTAATTCAGCAATGTCGATGTGAAGTGAGAAGATCATTTCAGTTGATATATATGAATCTTCAACCTGGATATCCCGCACGGAGAGAAAAAGTTAATAGTAGAAATATACCACATCAGACATTTTTGATACAGGATATTTAATTTTCATCAGCTGCGGACCGAATTCCCTTATTCACCCTTGTTATCCTCCAGTACGGCTCCATAATTCAGCTCAGATTGTAACCACTTGATTCACAAAATATTTTCTATAACTTTCTTCACTCCTCAATGATTAATGCGGATCAAGATGCGGTAGTGACTTTCGATAAATCAATACTGTCGCTTCAATGGACTCTGACCGCCGGATACGCCTGCGGCGTCAATTGCGCGAAAACTTGAGAAATAAGTCCGTTGACACTGCCATGCTTTTTTTGCTACCATTTAGCCGAAGGCACATTCGCATGCAGGTCAATGATCGGTGTGATAATACGGTTGTCAGGTGACGTTGCAATAAAATCCGAAGCACGAGGGGATGAGAACATGAAAAGAAAAGTCTTGCTTGCCGCCCTAAGTCTTGCGCTGCTGCCGTTTCTTTCAGCAGTGACGATTCTATTTGCCGAAGCCCAGGATACGCCTGCGGCCGATGATGGGCCTTATTCCATAACCATTGGTGTGGGACAGGCTGTCAATATCTGTACCACCGGTACCGTCATCTGCCCGGTGAGGTTCACGGTGTGCGCCGACACCTCAATTGCCCTCGTCCGGGAGAGTGGACAAGGTCCGGAGATCGTCGGTGTCAAGCCGGGAACGACTCTTTGTTACACGACGTCGGCGAACGCAGTTCGTTTCGCCTATGAGGTGACAGTCCACTGACGTTTGATTTTCCCGGTGCAAAAGTCAAGGGAAACAGAGATTGATGAAGATGAGCGCATAGAGGCCTTGGTGGACTCGATTTCGGAAACCCTTCGCCTGCGGTTCAAATTCACTTCCGACATGACGTCGCTTTGTTCAAGTCCGCCAATTTCGCAAGTTTCGCAGGTACATCATATCAAGCGGCTCATTTTTTTGAGATGGTTGATTGTTTCTTAAATGATCATCAATATATTTGGCAATTGATTCCTCAAGACGATGCCTCTGCTGCTTCAATGCATCAGCCGTCGTGTTTCTACCCCTAGACGCTTTCTTTAATGCCAGACCAGGATTGATTCTGCCGGAACTTTCTCCAACAATCAAATCATCTCCAAATGTGTTTCCCGATGCTGATTGTGCTACTCCCACTAGTTCAGTCTTCACATCACTTTCCTCAACAGGCACATGAACTTTTACGACTACATTGTTTACGCCTTTGATCAGCACAACGATGCTGTCGTCATTGACGAGCGAAATGATATTATCAAACTCAATTCGTATTGGTTTCAGCCACTTGAAATTCCTCTCGTAGAAATCTGAAATATCCTGAATTAAATCCTCAAGGTTGATATTCTTAGTGTTGTATCTGCTGGTACTGCAAGTGTTTGACATAAGTACGTTGGAGTGTATGTATTGTATCAATTCGTCTTCTTTGGCGATTGGTTTTTGAGAATTGTTCTTTTTGGGTTTTTGCGCCTCAACGTTTGGTTTCTGCGAGTCCACCAACTGCATCAAAAAAAATATTACTCCTCCGATCAATATAACCCCAATAGCCGCGATCCGTACTGGACTATGAACAGTATCTAAAGGACCCGAAACTACAAAAAAGACTCCGGAAATCAATACAACCGTGCCGATAATTATTCTAAGTATTTGCATATCGCCTCCAATATCTTAAGCAGTGACAGCTGCATATAAATACACTCGGCAGAATGACTTGCCGAGCAGAGTATTCAGAACGACAAATAGACGTCAGTAACTCCTCTTAAGAATACGGGGACCTCTTTGGCATTGATCAGTGTCTTTTTAAGTATCCTGTGCATTTCGTCCGCGTATCGGAGGAGCGCCAATGCATCTTCCAGTGTGCTTACAGTGTGGTACTTTACAGGCTCTAATTTCGGAGGCATTTGTCGTTTCCCTTTCTCCATCTCGGCATGGGATGCGCATACTGAGATAAAGAGCAATAATCGTGCCTGCATAAAATGCATAATAAATCAACAGCTTAAATGGGGATAGAGGGACCAGATTTTGTCAGAAAACTGACGTTTCGCGGTTACTCAGGTAACTCTTTGGGAATGTTAGAAGATTGCCAGAAGATGCCTCGTTTTCTAATAGAAAAGTACTCACGGCATAAACCTCAAGACATTGAATAATAGGTGGCGGGGATTGAATGAACCACTGACCTTCGGGTTACGAACCCGAATGACAAACAATGAGAAAGCTGTGATTCCTTACCTCATAACGTTCTTGTCCAGCGCCGCCTTGATTGCCGGAGGATTGTATCCGCGTATTATCGTACCATCGATGTCAATGAGGGGTATCGAAGTCGAGCCACCGCTTATCTTCTTCATTTCTGTTTTCATGTCCGGTTCTTTTTCGATATCATGTTCTACCAAATTTGCTCCAAGCGAATGGATATATTCTCGTGCCTTCTTACAGTATCCGCACCAGTCGGCCATATACATAACGACGGTCACACCGCTATAATCCCTGCTCCGCTTATTTTCCAAGGGTAGTGACGACTGGGTCGTACTACTATCTTTAGATGGGGGTAGATCCGCTTCTCTTTGGTTTGACCAATAGACTCCATCGTCCTTCAGCTGCTTTTCTTTCACTGTTTCTCCGGCGGGGGGCTTATCAGTAAACACAATGTTGCCGTTCTTGTCCTTGTACTGATAGAGTTGTCCCCATGCTTTGGGCAGTGAGAAGGTCGTGAAAAAAATTATCAATATAATAGTTAATATGGAGTTTTTCACTTCGTGCATTACAACTGATCTCCCTTAGTTATGGTCTGTGGTTAGTTGTTTCATACAGTCTAGGGGCGAAGCATGCATTCTTATCATCAATATCATGCATGCATGTTGTTAGAACCAAATTCTTGAAACTTATCAATATTCTTATCGGGGTCCTATGACATAACTTTAAGAAAATATAAGAGGATTTAAGGAGTTTTTATTAGGCATGACCTTGCCGCTTCGATTTCCAGGATTTGCATATTTTAAATGTATTTCATTTATGGATAAAAGGCGACTCAGGCATGAAGAGCAAGATTGATCATCAACCCAAAGCTCCCCTTATGATACCATTAATAAATAAATGATAAATAAAACATACAGCCCCCCACACGCTATAAGAACTCGTGGGGTTATCTTTTTCTTCGCCTTCAGGGTTAAATAACACATAAGCGAAGACGCGAGCGCAATGACTGCGGCGACCATCATCGGCCCGCGCAGATCCCATTTCGTGAACGCCACACCAATTGCGACCGGGAAACTTGATTGAAAAACCATCGCGCCCGTGATGTTTCCGAGCGCAAGCGTGTCTTTCCCGTCCTTTATCCAGATGATGCTGTTCATTTTCTCGGGCAGCTCGGTCGCTACCGGTGTGATTATAAGGGAGAGGAGCACCGCCGGGACCCCAGCCATATTTGATATATGGCTGACAGCTACTACGAAGTAGTGAGCCCCTACCACTATAAGCGCGAGGCTTATCAGTATTTGGAGCAGGATGAATCTCTTCCCGACTCTGTGAGATCGAAAGAGTCTCAAGAGGTACAGGTGGCTCAAGTCACCCGCTGCCTCGCCTTGATGCCGCAGTGCGGCATACAAATAGATGCTGTATGAAAACGTCAGGCCTAGCGCTATGGCCGTCCTGAAGCCCTGCCTCTCAACAAAGGTCGTCAGGACGGCAACGGTATAGATGATCATGAAGAAAACGAGGTCACGTTCGCCGGCGACAACATCTATTTCCAGCTCCCGGCTTCTCTTTCCTTTTCCCGCATAGTAGAAGACCGCAATGCCGGTCACGCAAAATGCGAGCGTTGCGAGCATGAACGGCGCGCCCGCAATGGCGCCGATGGCGACCTCTGCGTTTTCCTTGTTGCCCGAGATTATGGCTATTATGGGGATAGTAGTCTCAGGAAGAGCTGTCCCTACGGCGGCCAATATGGAGCCGGTGGCCCCGTGGGAGAGGTCCATTTTCTTGCCTGCCCACTCTACTGCGTTCGTGAAAAGCTCGGCGGCGAAAAGGATCACTGCAAGGCATGAAATTAAAAGAGCTGGATAGAGTATGTAATTCAGAACGACTCCTGTTTGTACAAATTTTACAAAACCAACCGGGCAGTAGGAGCGCTCTTCGCAATACATGCCGCCCCAGAGCCATCAAGCGCTCGGGTGATGTTGAGCGATCGCTTGCCTGCATGCCCTCGATTACACCACGAAGTGGACTGCAGAAGATGGGAACGGCATCACTTGCGGCTCTGTGTCCTTACTTTGTGTCCGTACAAACTGGGCCTAGCCACTTGGCCGAGAAGTTCATGTCTCCATTCATCGTGCGGCCATCGCCGGTTACAATTATATGCCCTGACCCCTTCACATTTTCGGAATTGAGCGCCTCAATCTTAATAGTCGTGTCCATCTTCATGCCCTTTTCCGTGCATATCTGGCGAATCTCCATCTTGCTGCCTGTCGAAGTCAGGACGGTCCGAGTGCACGACTCTTTTTTTTCACTGAACGGGTCCTTGTTCAGATCCTTCTCAGTCACGCAGTGTTTATAGGTCCTCGTCTGCGGTCCCTGTGAGGCTCTCGCTTTCATTGATTCCTCTAATTTTGAGCGCTGTTCAGGAGTCAACTGGTTCAAGACCTCCGGTGATATCGGGGGAATTCCAGTCATATTTGTGGTTGTAGTTGCTTGCCAAAGGCCGGTCTTTACATTCAACGGCTTGATATCGCCACCCGCCAAAACGACAGATGCCGACAAACAAATCAGGCTTAATAAAATTATCTTGCGCATTTTCCCCTCCTTGTCAGCGTGCACGCCGTATCTTGCATGAGTTCTACGAAACGTACTCCATCTGTTGTAAGTCCTCAGTATTTCGTTGAATCAGTTGTTTTAAAATTTCTTCCTGCTTGAATGCATCATTATCAGTATAGCTGACAATATTCTTAACCGCAAGAGGCGTCTATCTATTTGCATCCTGTTCATCTTCATCGACGCCACCTACGACTGTGCACGCTGCGGACAGCTGTGACAAGCTGTGAAATCCAGTGACAATTCAACACCGAAAACGCCTGATACGGGGCGCTTGAGGAGCCCAAAGGCCGAAGCTCGTTCCGCGCTGGAATATGTAAGCGTCTGTGGAACGAGCGGAAATCCAATCAGGATGGCTGCGGGCCTTCGTAGCCCTCAGTAATTACGAGATCGAGTGTCGACACAGGCAACCTAAGCTTGATCGCTGCCTGGTATTCCGGTGATCTCCAGCAATCGAGGGCGGCCTGATAAGTAGGAAATTCGATGACTATATTGCGCGTTCTGCTTGTTCCTTCCGGATTCTCGAATCGGCCTGCGCGCACAAGGAACCGTGCGCCATGTTTCTTGAACGGTTCGGCGATTGCTGCGACGTACGCTTTGTACTTTTCCTGATCGGCGATATCGACATGAACGATCCAGTATCCCTTGGGCATAAATCTCTCCAGTAGTGCTATGGCGCAATGAAGATTGCTACAACTAAATAAGCGCCTAGTTGGGGTCCTATTTGTTCAACGTGCGTTATTACTGAATTTGCTGTTACTTTATATACTATCTGTCGAGTTGACAACAATGCTGGCTAAATTCCTATTTCGCCCGTTCTAGCGTAATAATGCTCCGCTGCATCCCCTTTTCAGGCCAGTTAGGCATCACTCGCCAAGGAGTGAGGATTTTAAGACTGTTGCCATCCACCTTGAAAAAACGCGTCTGTTCAGTGCCGACCCATTCAGGATTCCAGGCAACTTCGACTTTCGTAATCCACTTGTCTCCTTCTATGCGGTACGTACCTGTATATGCAACCAGACTGTTCAGCAGATCGGCACGTTCCTGAACGGATTTCGCCGGCTTCCGCCCTTCTCCGGTGAAAATGAAAAACACTCTTCCCTCGGGTGTGAAGATTACGTATCCCGTCGGGTCTTGTCCCATACTTAACTCTTTTTGGCCTGTCGCTTGCATCTCAACTTCGTAGGAAACCAGCTTCCATAGGCCGTGAACCTGCGTGCCGTCGTCAGCGAAACTCGGTTGCACCGCAATCAAAAGCAAAGCCAGGACAACCGGCCACTTAAACTTAAACATGATGTCCCCCCCCTTCTGCCCAATGTGAAGGCGACCTAATTAGGTGGACAAATACATCGAATTGTCCCACGCCGACGTATCGGCCGCACCTACTGTGCGTTCTCGAACACATCAGTGATGATGTAATTGTCGCTTATGCCGGCTCCGGCTGCGTTGGGTTGCTGATTTCCCGCTTTAGGCAGTCCATACATGGCCTCGAGTGTACGCAAGATATTCACGTGTGTAATGCCCTTGCCCTCTGAATAGTCACCGTGCTTGATATGAGCCCCGACAAATATCGTGACAATGCGGTTTTGAAGAAGGACGCAGTACGCGTGGTCGTGCCCCGGCTCAAGGCAGGTCGTTGGATCAACCAACGGATTTGTCAACCCCAAGTATCGCCTCTTGTCCTCGTTTTCGTCGAACGTTAGGATCAAAAGGCTGTTGTGGGTCTTTGCCCATTGAAAATAGGAATCGATGTTCTTCTTCAACCAGCGGTCGCCTGCCGGAATGCTTTCTTTGACTGGGCCGTCGTGCATGTCATTGACCAGGTTAGGAATGACAATGGCAATGGTGGGCAGTGTATCATACTGGGAAGGATCGGAAGGAAAGTCCGCAAACCTGAGGTTGGAGGAGGTCGAGATGGTCTTGCCGTTGGGTATATTGGCGAAACTGATCCAAGGAACATGTTTCCGTGCATAAAGGTCCTGTTTATCGCCCGAGAAACCGATTTCAGGAAGACTCTCGGAGTAACCTTTGAAAGAATGGCCTTTGTTGATCAATTGCTCGCCAAGATTCGGACTCGTAAACGGATAGCGAGGATTATTTTTTTCAGACGGAATCTGGTCTGCGAAACCAATGGTTTGATTGTCGCCTGAAAACAGCCAGAAATAATTCCCCTCGCTGAAGTGCTCTTCTGCAAACATATGCGTGAAGTTAGCCCCTTCCTTCTTTAACACGCCGTTGATGTAAGAAGCGGCTAAATTGCCGATTATCTCGTCGTAATCTTTATTCTCCTCGATGACAATCACGATATGGTCATAGACTGGAAGACCAGCAGGCCAGACGAGGGTGACGGTCTCGGTAACCGGAGGCTGCCTCTCATGGGTACACGATTGCTGAAAAGGCAAGAATAACACGGCGATGAAGTAAAGAATGATGGCAAGTCGGCTCACGATCGCCTCCAATTGCAAGGTCGCATCAATTCCAGTGAAACTGTTGCTGTTTGAGAAGATCAGAAACTCCAATGTGCCAGGACGGATGACGACGAAAGTTACAGTAGAAATTTATCACTCCCGGACGTCCTAAAAGTGATATATGGATGACGCCGAATGGCTTGAGAAACCATCTGTTCGGCAGCATTTATCGAGCAAAATGTCAAAATGTTTGATGGAACTACCTGCAACGACTATATGCCTGATTAGCTGTCTTGTCAACAACAGTGAATGGGTATTTTCGGGGTACGGAAATCTAATCTGTGGCGATTCCCCGCCTATGTGAACCCGTGGTTCGCCTTTGCGTTTACATTTTATTTCTTCAATATGGATCATTTCTGCCCAGCGTTGAGAAGGAACCTTCGACCACGTACCGCTGCAGACATCAATCCCCGCCGTCAACAGCAATGAGAGCTCGCAAAATTCATTGAACTTTAACTTAAGATTCACACACCTGTAACATGACGTCGATATCATAAGTTTGATGGGCGAATTATTCCTGTCGTTTGGTCCTATTTCTATAAATGCAATTGTTCGAAACAACAATATTAGGAATGGTCACTCGATCATTTTTTGATTAAATTTGCGTCTCGGGAATGCTTTTGTATATTTGACGAATCGTCCTATCTTACCGTTTATGTCTTGCATTAGGGACCCCTCTAACCGGCTCAGATACGAAAGGAGGTGTAAATGATTATTAAACAATCGCGTCATTGCCTCCGGGAAATCGGGCGGACAGCCCAGCTTCCTGACAAGGATTAAAACACTACAACATGCATGAGAGCATTGACTCGATTGCACACCACACAAATCATCTTTCTTCTGGACAGCCGCTACATCGCCAGACACAATTCCGATGTTCTATGTGGCTCAAAAAAGATAATGCAACATGCTTTCTAAAGGAGACATGCCATGAATCGAATACTGATGAATTGCCTTGCGCTTGTTGTAGCAGTCTCTCTCATGATAACCCCCGTCATTCCGGCCGCGTTCGCCGAATCACCGGTCAAAGACGATACCCCATTGCACAGCGACTGGCAGGATCACCCATCAGTCACTGCCCAACCCTTCATCGGACCAGACATTGAAAAGTATTTCAACGATCCCTCGAGAGAGCCGAGGTTGTCGACGTGGGAAATAACAAAACTGTTACAGAAGCGTATCAAATATGTTTTCGTAATATTCAATGAAAACCACTCATTCGATAACGAGTATGGAACGTTCCCCGGTGTGAATGGACTTTATTCGGACGGACAGAAGCCGCGATCTGCCGCGGAGACGCCTGGATTCACCCAGACCTATATCGATGCCGGCGGATTGACTGTTTCGGTCCAGCCCTTTCGGATCGGACCCGACCAGAACTCCACGGTCGTCGATAGCGTCGATCATTCGCATACTGGCCTGGCAACTAAAATCGACGTTGTTAACGGCGATGCGCAGATGGACAAGTTTTCCTATGATGAGTACACTCGCTTCGCAAAGAACGGCGGTGCGGCAAACATCGCCAAGGGTACGCAGTTTGCACGCCTTGTGATGTCGCATATCGACTGCGATACCATCCCGTTCTTCTGGCAATGGGCCAGCCGCTTCACGATCTTTGACAACATCTTTGCGACAGAAGACACTCCCTCCTCTCCGAATGCGATAGCAATGATCGCCGGACAATCGGGCGAGACGCAATGGGTCAAGCATCCGAGCACAACCGCCAATCCGACGGCAACCGGCACGACAGGCCCGCTTAGCGGCACAATCAACGGCGTGAACTACAGCGGCCAGACCGGGACCACGCAGGGGCCTCCGATCGTTAACGATCCCCAGCCCTGGTATGGGTCGGAGTTTGACGCGACGGCGACTGATCGGCAACCCTCGAGCCCGAAGGAATCCTATGGGCCCACCAACATTGCCTCGAACCTGACCTTCGCCAGCCTGCCGCTCACCTTCCAGGGCCGCGATATAAAGGAAATGATGGCACTGAACCTCAACCCGGCTTTTGACCTGGCTGACATCCAAGAAGACATCCCTTTCATCCATCATCTCAAGACGGAACCCGTCAATTGGCGTTGGTACCAGGAAGGTTACGACCTTGAGTCTACTGATGTCAATGGCATCGCCTCGCACAATGGCTATGTTACCCATCACAACGGGGCACAATATTTCGGATATATCGCAAATACTCCGAAGGTGAGAGACAGCCTGCGCGGTCTCACTGACTTCTTCACCGACATGGCGGATAATAGTTTGCCAGATGGCGGAGTCTTTTACATACGGGGTGGCTATGCGAACCAAATGGGGCTTTCGCCAGTGATCACAAATCCCACCACTACTGCTCCTGAAATCGCCGCCATTAATGCAGCGAAGTCCGGCGACGACGATCACCCGAGCTACTCTGATCGGCAGCTCAGCGAGGCAATGGCAGCGCGCGTCATCAATGCGATCGCCTCAAATCCGAGGATATGGGAACATTGTGCGATCATCATCACCTACGACGAATCGGACGGCTTTTACGACCATGTCCCACCCCGTATCCTTTCTTACGGTCCTGACGGCCTTCCGCTCTCTCGCGGTATCCGGATACCACTGATTCTGATCTCGCCTTACGCACGCGTGCATGCTGTCTCGCATGTCGAGGGTGATCACAATGCAATTATCGAAACGATCAACACGATCTTTGGTCTGCCGGCCCTTGCCAGCTTGCCCGACGAGGCGCAGGCGCTCGCGAACGGCAATTCACCGTATTTCAACCAGTTTGCTCCCATCGGGTTCGAACAGAAGTATCTCGGGCCCCGTGATATCAACAGTCAGATTACCGACAGCCTATTGTCGGGCTTCGATCCGAAGCGCCTGCTTGGTATCTCGCCACCCGTGCCTGCCTCGTTTGCGATGATCCCGGACAGCGTTGTTAACACGTTGCCGCACTACGGTGCACATGGCTGCCAAGCGATCGACATTACTCCGGAGGACGTCAGGCTGGGAATCGTCAACAACATACCAGCCGGCTTTAACCCACTTCCCAGCACCTGGCCGGCAGCCAATTGAGGTCATGTAAAGTTAACAGGATGGGTGGGAGTGCTAATACAGCCCTCCCACCCGCTTCTTAGGCCTTGAATAGGTCCATTTTTACAATATCATTCCGGGAGATGTTATGCGTATTCAGTCAATCTTGTATGTCATGCTCTCTTTATTGTGCTTGAACTCAAATGCTCAGGCAGGGTCCGTCGTTGAACGGGTCAAGGCGCGCGGTTACGTACGTTGCGGCAGCGTTGAGCGGCCGGGTCTCGCTCGAGACTCTGGCGGCGGTCTATCTGGTCTCAATGTCGATGTATGCCGCGCAGTCGCGGCGGCGGTGCTCGGATCGCCTGATCGCATAGCATACCGTATATACGGGAGTCAGAAGGACTTCGACGCTGTTCGCAACCAGTTAGATGATGTTTATTTCCTCACCGGATCTGAGATCAACGAACAACAATTAGCAGGAAAGCTGGTGCCAGGTCCAACGGTGTTCATAGAATCCGACGCGGTAACGGTGGCGTCAACATCAGCTGCACACCACGTAAGCGACCTTGCCGGAAACAGCATCTGCTTCTTGATAGGCAGCTCAGCCGAGCGCAGCCTGGAGTCGTACTTCGATGCCTTCCACCAAACCTGGTATCGCCGAGCGTTCTCCGAGGAGGGTGAAATGATCGATACCTACGTTGTGCAGAATTGCCATGCGCTCGCGGGCGAAATGACAACTCTGGCTGAAGTGCGCCTCAATCATGGTGTGAACCGGCTGCAGAGCCGCATCCTTCCTGAGCCGTTGACAGTCTTCCCTATAATGGCAGCAACAGGGACTGGCGACGCACAGTGGTCCGCGATTGTTGCTTGGACGGTGCATGCATTGATAAGTGCCGAAAGACCTGAAACGCGGTGGTATGCAGGAGGCGCCGGTGCGATGCCGATCTCCGCGCTGGAGCTCGGGCTGGACAAATCGTGGCAAGGTCGCGTTCTTGCGGCAGTCGGCAACTATGGAGATATCTTTGAGCGAAATCTCGGCAAGGGCTCCCCTCTCAAGCTTGACCGCGGCTTTAATGCGAACTATATCTATGGTGGCCTGTTTCTGGGTCCATTCCTCGAATAAGGGGTTCAAGGGTCACTGTCACTCATGGTTTCGTGCTATAAAAGTAATATTGCTTTGGAGGTCACCCGAGTCTCTTTGCCTGCCCGCGCGCGGCTACTGGAAAGGAACTTCATTGCGTAACAAGTCCGTCCATGAGCACTACCTCGAAATCCGACCCCTTCACGCTGCCTAGCTCGCTCACGAGCGCATCATTGTTCCATCGGGGATCCGGTGCGCCGCTGATGAACCAGCTGGAGCCGTTATCTGCCACAAACATACCGTAGGTCTTGAGTGCTTGGAGGACGGCCTTAGTCTCTGCGCTGAAATTTGCCGGGATAACATAGGAGGATTTGAGCCGCACGCGCATCCCCATGGGAGGCAGATTTGGGTTTGTGTCGCTTGATGCCCAATGCGTGGCTGGAGGGACGTACGCACGGCGCGTGGAACTGACCGTGAAGCGGAGGGCATGACGTATGGACCCGCTCGCTGCTTCCTCGTATCGTACAAGGCCGGGGAAAATGGGCAATCCAGCTGCGTCGGCACTTGTCCAGCCCGGCTGTACAGTAGGCCGCACCGTGTCTGAATCCAGATGGAAGATCGCCCCGCAGCTTGCCTGCCACGATCCGTTGCTTTGCGGGTAGGCGTTAGCCAGTTCATACAAACGATTCGTATCACGGTCAATGACCAGCACGTGCCGGTCTCCGCCGAATGCAGATCCGTCACCTGTCTGCCCCTCGATCGGAGCGTTCATTGGCACCGGATACGGGCCAGGGTCGCTTTCATCTCCATACGCAACAAACTGGATGGGTACAAACGGCTGGCTGCTCGTGACAACGATATAGGGAATGCCCATGATTGCTCCGTTGTATAATCCCGAACCGAAGTCCGGGTGTAGCCCTGCAGTGAGACCGATACTGCTTATGAGGGCAGCTGAATTTGTATCCACCGGGGCAGAAGAGATGTCCGTGTTCCAGGGGTTGTCTGCTGGGAAAGGAATTGCGCCGTTCAGATTCGCTCCTGCGCCAATATCTGCAGCACTCATATTTCCATAGGTAACCGTTAAACTGCCCACAGTGACGGTCACTGAAGCAGTAGAGCTTCCGTTTTTGTTAGTCGCAACGAGCGTATAAATTGTAGTTGCTCCAGGACTTATGGTTGTTCCGCTGCCGGAGGTGGCTACGCCATTCAAGGTTATTCCGGCTGCATCTGTGATTGTCCACGTCAATTGGCTTGACTGTCCTGATGCGATCACTGAAGGTGAAGCAGTAAAGGAGGAGATGGCGGGAGCGGCAGGGGCTGAAATCGCCTCATTGGAACCACTCCCATTACAGGCAGAAAGGGAAAGGAGAAGGATTAGCAAGATCATATATGTGACGTTTTTATGCATTGATAAGATGTGTTATGGCTCGACAAAGCAGGAATATGTACTTCCACAGCAACCTGTGGGGGACCGCAAATTACCCAAAAACAATTTCAGCTGCTAGCCACTTTGAGACTGCAAAATTCTGCTGATAAATTGCAGTAAAGGGCCACGAGACAAATCGAACCGTATGCTTATTGGAGTATAAGGGACATCCCGGTATGAATCTGTGACTATGATTACATTTTTTAAATGTTCCTTATACTCCACATGCGCGAACCTGAAATAATAAATTCAAACTGATACAACGCATAGACAGGCGGTTGGCCTATGCAGTGTTCTCATGTGAGCATAGTATCAATAATCGTCAACAGTTCAGAATGGACTCTACGACAAGAGTGACAAATAATCAAAGCTCCCGGCAACCTGGGTCTTTACTTTTTAAATGCTGAAGAGTAAACTTGACGTGATTCGTGAGCGATTTTCAGATTATGAAACTGGGAGGGGAAAATGACAAGAAAAAAGTTGATATTGTTTGGCTTTCTTTTTTTATTATTTGTCACCTCTCCACTATATTCTGCGGATACTATTTCTCCTGAAGAAGCAATAAATCATATTGGTCAACCAGCGACTGTATGCGGGATTGTGGCAAGCACGCGTTTTGCAACCAAAAGCAAAGGCCAGCCAATCTTTCTTTATCTCGACAAACCCTATCCGGACCATATATTCACGATCATAATTTGGGGATCAGATAGGAGCAGTTTCCCCAACGTTCCTGAAGTCTATTACAAGAACAAAAGAATTTGCGTGTCAGGTCAAATACAGCTGTATAATGGAAAACCGGAAATCACTGCAAGAAGATCCAGCCAGATAAAGGAAGAACGGTGAAGATACCATTTTTAAAACGGACTGTCTGGACATTAATCTTTCTAGGGCTGTATCTGTGCGCTACCCCCTCATATCCGTGGTATGATCAAACGCACGCCGCCATTGCGAAAGCAGCACGATACAAGTACTGGTTTAATGCTGCAGGCGCGGATATTACGAAAACGAAGGCTGGTGATCTGGAAGGACTGAATCACTTTTATAACAATTATGAAAATATCAGCGTTACCGATAAAATGGTTTTCGATCAGGTTAACAAATACAATGACCCAACCGATAAGGAAGGTCACCTTTATGGAGCAATAATCGCTTCTCTTAGAGACTATGTGAAGGTGAGATCTTCTGGGAAGTTCGCTGAATATCACATGGCTTTTGCTGTTCATTACATCGGTGATCTTAGCCAGCCGCTTCACAATATACCCTACGATGGTTTCAATAAAGCCCACCATTCTGCCAATGATGGAATTGTAGATGATGGCATATTGGAAAATTTCCGCGATATTGAAAAGAATATGTATGAAATAAAATTAAGGCCAGATCATTTTGAGGAGGACTTGGCAAAAGAGATAGCAAGGATAGCCAATATATCGAGACAACTCGGTTTAAAGCTTCGTTCTGAAGACAGGAACATGACAAAAGAAGAGGCCTATATCCAGTTAGGGCATAGCGCATCATTGCTTAGAGCTGTAATAGCGAATATAGCTCCGGGACAGAGCTTACCCTAATCTAGGGAGGTAAGCAATAATTGCAATAATATTTCTTGCGACAACTCCACAGTCGACCATTTTAAATGATTTACCGGTTTGCTTTGCTGCAAAGGTAGGGCTCGTATTTCTTATCTTCCACGAGAATATGGGCATTCAGCCAGCTCGTAAGTAAAAGCATCACGTCAATGGTCGTTGGCCACTTCCCATGGTCGAAGGATTCCTTGAGGTTCCGCGCCTTCTTAGACAAAATATCATGTAGCTCCTTGTGCTCTTTATAATGTGGATAGTCATATTGCTGAAGCAAGAGTTCTTCAGTGTTGAAATGATAAACCGTGTAATTCACCAAATTCGCTATAACATTTCCTAAAATATCCTTCCCTTTGTCGATATTCATGGCATCGTACATTTCGTTAATCAGAGTGATAAGTTTTTTGTGTTGCTCGTCGATTTCTGTCACATTTACCGAATACTTTTTGCTCCATTTTAAGAAACCCATAAGAACCCTCCGAATAGCCCTAAAAAATATTTCGCGTTGATTTAATCGTTGCTTCCCATTCCTTGCCGTGTGGGCATACTGAAACGCTCGGGTTGCCCTTTATGAGAAGTGCTTTATTTGCGCCAACAAGCAAGGGGACAGCGATCCGGGATGACTCCTCATGGGAAGCATGAGGACACACAGAAATAAATTGAGTATCTTAATCCATGGGATCTTTTTTCTCGTTACCGAATTCTGCCATCAGAATTTTTTTGTATGTCTTGCAGACAGGATACCGTGAACATCTGAAACGGACAAGGCCTTGCTCCTTCCGGTAGACATGCATGCCGCTTCCGCAGATCTCGCATGAAGGCCTCTCTCCTACATGCACTCGATGGGATATTGTGAACTGAAAACCGCACATTAAGCAGAGATATCGCTGTTTTCCTGTACGTGCTCTCCCGTCGCGATACACAGCTTCCGAGTCACAGTCAGGACACTGTATATTGTTTATGGTATCTTTAGACATCGATTATTGCCCGAGAATGCACCAGCAACGTCAGTACCCATGATAAAAGAAATAGTATTACTCCGCCCCTGAGGCAGTTAATTTACAGGTAGTGAAGTGATTAGAGCCCCCCTGATCTAAATCCAATTTATTTACTGCAATCTTCCAGCCATAAGCAAGCCAATTGACCACATGTCTTGACTTGCGATGTAGAGAAGCACTCGTTGTTCCCTTCGGCCCTTTGGATAGCCCTTATAAGCTGTATCTTGTTCAATTTACCACTCTTTACTCCAATCTTAGAACCAATTTTAGTAATATCCTGTATCTTCATATCCAAACCTCCAGAGATTTATTTTACTTCCGGGAATAATATGTCGCGGAATCGGCACGCTGCTGTTCTTTTCACCAGATTCAATTATCCTGACGCAGAAGGCGCAGACAATAGCGGTATTATCTCAGGAAATCGAGGCCATAGTGATCGCTGTTCCCTGCGTCTTCCGCGGTTGTTGTCAGCTGATATTAGACTTCTGTCGATTTTGCCCGTATATATGCAGGACAATGTAAACTGTACCAGATAAATGTGACATGAATATGTAAAATCTGTTAAATTATTGTTACAGTAGGATCTCGCGCCTCAGAGACCCGCAACGATCGTAGAACTAAGCTGCATCCATGTGCAGAAGCCCAATCTAAACTCGGTGTCTGCTGATCGTTTATAAAAATGTTGCAATAACTGTTCCTGTTCGCTACAATAAAAAAGTTGAGGTGAGTTTACGTGAATGAATCGGCCATCCGCAGATTTCTCAAGCCCGGGATCAATTGGCTGGCAATCTTCATCCCCATCGCCTTCCTCATGGGGTATGTCCCGGCGCTGCACAACGAGTTGTGGCTCTTCATAGCGGCCTCTCTGGCGATGGTGGCCTGTTCAGCCTGGATCGGCAATGCCACCGACAAACTGGACGAAGTGGTGGGGCCCACATGGGGCGGCATGATGAACGCCGCGTTCAGCAATCTGCCAGAACTCATCTTCGGCCTCATCGCGGTTTCCAAAGGGCTCGGAGAGCTTGCGAAGGCCGCCTGGGTCGGAGCAATCATCGGCAACGTGCTGACCGTGATCGGCGCGGCGATGCTGGTGGCAGGACTCAAGTACGGCACCGTGAAATTTCCGGCACAGCCCGCCAGTGATGCCTGTAACAACCTGATCCTAGCGTCGCTCGCCATGTTCCTCCCGAGTCTATATATCGGCGCCCTGACCCACTCGACGAAATCTGGAGCCAACTCTGCCGGGCAAATCTCTCTGAGCGTGGCTGCCTTACTTTTTCTCATGTACATCGCATCTTTGATATTCACGTTCACCCGCGCCCGGGCCGATGCCGCGCGCCGTTCGTCAGTGGCTACTTCGAAATTTGGCCCCGCAACCCTAGCAGCCATAGGCGTTCTGGCGCTGTCCAGCGTACTGATCGCCTTCCTATCGGATTTCGTGGCCGAGTCTGTCGATACGGTGAAATCCGCCCTCGGCCTGACCGATCTGTTCATCGGCATCGTGGTGATTGGCACAATAGGCAACGTCGCGGCCATATGGAGCGCTATCCAGGCGGCCCTCAATAACAAGATGGAACTTGCTTACGAGATCGGCATGAGCGCTGGTACCCAGATCATTCTGATGGTGGTGCCGGTGCTGGTGTTCGCGTCGCGGCTGTTCGGCCATCCGGTGGACCTTCACTTCAGCAACGCGGAGCTGGTGGCACTGTTCGGCTGCGCGGTCCTGGTGAGCCTCACGTCCAAAGACGGGGAAACCAACTGGCTCAACGGCCTCCAGCTGCTAATCCTCTACGCCCTGATAGGAGCGCTGTTCTTCTTCCTGCCGGGAGTCTGATCAGGGGGCCTCTGGGGAGGAGGGTTTGCTGTAGCGCCCTTTGAGGCGGCCGGTCGAATCGTGTTAGAAAATTACCGCAGAAGTAAAGAAAGGGGTGACAGCATAAGCTGTAACCCTTTGATTTGTTCGGTAGCGTTAGAGGTTTTGAACCTCTGACCTTCAAGTTCTCAGCATGAAGTGTAGAGCAGAGAAATAGACTTAGGATGCGCTGATATCATTCCTAGGCATATCTAACGAAAAAGAATTGAAATCCATCCCTGCTTAGATTAAAATTTCAGAGGTTTGATCTGCAGAAACCATAATTGTGTTTTGACTGGCTGTAAACAATACTCGTCAGGGGCTAATCTCATGAAAATAATGGCTTTCAATGGAAGTCCAAGAAAGAAATGGAACACAGCAACCCTACTGCAAAAAGCTCTTGAAGGTGGTGCCTCACAGGGGGCTAAAACTGAACTGATTCATCTCTATGACCTCAACTATAAAGGGTGCATAAGTTGTTTTGCCTGTAAGACCATCGGTGGAAAAAGCTATGGCAGGTGTGCTGTTCAGGATGACCTTGCCCCTCTCTTCAGCAGGATTGAACAGGCGGATGCCATTTTGATGGGTTCCCCTATTTATTGGGGTGATATCTCAGGCGAGATGAAGTCATTCCTGGAGCGTCTGATGTTTCAGTACATGACTTATACCAATCCCCCGGGTTCACTATTTACCGGTAAGATAAAGACGGGATTCATCTATACGATGAACGTCACTGAGGATATCATGAAGGAATGGGGGTATGCAGTCAATTTTAACCGCTATGATGCGGCTCTTCGGAGAATTTTTGGGGAGTCTGAATATATGTGCAGCTATGATACATACCAGTTTGATGACTATTCCAAGGTTCTTGCAACCCGTTTTGACCCCGTGAAGAAGAAGCAGAGGCATGAAGAAGTATTCCCACTGGATTGCAAAAAGGCATTCGATATGGGTGTAAGGTTGGTTGCAGGGAAGTGATAAGGTCTCTCCCTAAGATTATGAACCCTACAGTAAAATATGTTGCGGAGAATTGGCTCTCTCAGTATTAACGACAACAACATCCCGAAATAGAATTCGGAAATAACTTAAAGCTGCGAATTGCACCTCCTAACTGGGTTGAACTTCACGCTACCCGCGTCACTTCACCGCTGGCTAATACGTTCATTGGAGTTAGCGAAATCGAACAGGACTTACTTCTTTTCCAGCTGGATGGCTATTCCTTTGACTTCAGTACACGTGTAAGAGAAGAAATTGTAAATTGGTATGAACCCGTATAGGCTATTGGTCACTGTAACATTAACCAAAGCGTCGCCCCCTGACTTTGCGAGAGCATTATCCACTGCCTTTGAAAATGTTGCATCGCCCCATGGAACTATTGCCAAAAGAAAGTAGCGGCAAGCCTCGCCTTCTGTTGGCCCCAGTTCTTTGTATGACTGTCCGTTTTTCAACACCGCCGCAGGATCAGCCGAGGTCCGTGTAACAACCCCGAGAGTACCAACCGATGTACAGCTGGATAAAGTTACTGCCATCAACAACGTCACCATCAATACCAGGTTACTTCTCTTCATACGCCTTCCCTCCCATCTATTGTATTTTGCTGTAACCCTCTGACGGCGGCGCTAAGAACTATATAATCAAAATATAACAGGGGTTAGGAATAATTTTCATCAATAAATAGGGTATTTTCAGGGTATCACATTAAATTACAGTATATAACAGGCATAGAAAATCAATACCCTGAGATGAAACATAAAGTTTACATTTTTCTGATCCCCTTTCATCTGCCTGCATTCTCTATTCTGTTGCCTGAACATGTTAACCAGTTTTTCGTTTTCTAAAGCGTTCACTTAGACTCTCCATAAGAACGTAAAATACTGGTACAAACGGGATAGCCAGAAGCGTTGAAGAGAGCATTCCTCCGAATACGACTGTTCCGATTGCCCTCTGGCTTGCAGAGCCGGCTCCAAAAGCTACTATGAGCGGCACTACTCCGATTATGAATGCAAACGAGGTCATGACAATGGGACGAAAACGACGTCGGGTTGCCTCTATGGCTGATTCGGCAATCGACCTCCCTTCTTTATGTAAATCCCGTGCAAACTCCACTATTAAGATGGCGTTTTTGCTTGAAAGGGCTATCATCAACACAAGGCCAACCTGCGTATAGAGGTTGTTGTCATATCCCCGCAAGATAAGTGCCAGTAGGACTCCGGTGAGCGCCATTGGAACAACCAGTATGACTGCAGCGGGTGACGTCCAGCTTTCATACAAGGCCGCCAGCACCAAGTATACCATGATGATGGAAAGGGCATAAACGAAGTAGGCCTGGTTACCGACCTTTTTTTCCTGGAAACTGGAGGACGTCCAGTCGTAGGCCATGCCCGCAGGCAATCTTTGTGCGGCGATTTGCTCCATCTGTCTGAGGGCCTGACCTGAGCTGAACCCGGGGGCCGCGGAGCCGAAAATTGCCGCCGCGGGATAGAGATTGTAGCGTGTTATCAATTCGGACCCAAACACCGTCTTCACATCGAGCAAGGCGCCCAAGGGGACCATGTCGCCACCGACATTGCGGACATGCAGGTTCTTAATGTCCTCGGGCCGGAGGCGGTAGCGGTCATCGGCCTGGACGTATACTTGATATACCTGGTTGTATTTATTGAACAGGTTTACAAACGAGGAGCCCAGATATGATTGGAGAGTTCCGAATACATCCGCGGTGGACACCTGAAAAGCTTCTGTTTTCGTTCTGTCTATATTCAGGTAGAGCTGCGGGCTTCCGACGCTGAATGTAGTTTGAAGACCCCGCAAGCCCGCTTGAGAATTCCCCGCCTGGACGAGTTCGTATGTAGCGCCCTTGAGCTGATTCAGACCCAGGCTGCCCCGGTCTTCCACCATCATCTGGAAACCGCCTGTCTGCCCCAGTCCCCGGATCGGTGGAGGAATAACCGCAAACGCCAGCGCCTCCTCGAGACCCGAGAGCTCACGGTTCATGTGTGAGATGATAACGTCCTGGTTCAAAGCGGTGCCGCGCACGCTCCAATCCTTGAAAGCGAAGAACGTCGACGAAATATTGGAGACGTTGGCGAAGTCCAGGACCGAGAAGCCGCCTATGGTTACCCAGGAGGCTACTCCAGGGGTCTTTTTTAAAATGTCGTTGACCTTGTAAGCTACCCGCTGCAACCTTGGCTGCGATGAACCGGGAGGCAGAATGGTCACCAAAATGGCATAACCCTGGTCCTCGGTGGGGAGAAATCCTGTCGGCCTGCTCAAAAAAACCAAAAACGATGTGGTGACGATAACCGCAAAAACGATTGCAAACAGGCCAGAACGTCTCACCATCCGGGCGACGACACCTATATAGAAATCGGTCATCGCCTGAAAGGCCCTGTTGAACCCGCGGTAAAACCAGTTTGGCTCTTTTTTTTGCGGCCTTAACCATAATGCGCACTGCGCCGGCTTTAATGTGAGCGCGTTTATCGCGCTGATGACAGTAGTGGCGGCTATCACAAGCGCGAACTGGCGAAAGATCTGTCCGGTGAGACCCGGGAGAAATGAAGCAGGCAGGAAGACCGAAACAAGGGCCAGGGTAATTCCCATAACAGGCCCCGTCAGTTCCTGCATTGCTTTTATGGCAGCATCTTTCGGTGTAAGCCCTCGTTCTATGTAATAAGAGCTGTTTTCCACGATAATAATCGCGTCATCCACCACAATGCCTATGACCAGGACCAGCGCGAACAGGGTCATAAGGTTTATCGTGAAACCGAGCGCATCTATTGCGATAAATGCGCCGAAGATGGTGACCGGGACGGTAGTGGCCGGAACCAGCATGCCCCTGAAGCTTTGAAGAAAGAGAATGATCACTATGAGCACAAGAATGCCGGCTATAATCAAGGTTTCATAGACCTTGGATATGGCCTCCCTGACAAAAAGGGTGGTGTCGTACGGGATGGAATATTTCAGGCCCTCGGGAAAAGTCTTGCTCATGTCCGCCATCGCCTTATAAACGCTGTTGGCTACTTCAATGGCATTCGCATCCGGCAGGGAGAACACTAGGAGCAATGCAGAAGTATGGCCACTAGCCAGGGCAAAATTGGCGAAGTTCTGCCGGCTCAGCTCCACCTTCGCTACATCGCGCAGGCGCACGATCTGCGGAGACGGACCGGTAGCCGTCTTTATAACGATATTCTCAAACTGTTTTTCACTGGACAGCCTGCCAAGGGTGGTTATCGTGAGCTGGGAAGGCTGATTCTCCGGCACCGGCGGAACGCCCAATTGACCGGCGGCAACCTCGACGTTCTGCCCCTGTATGGCGGCTACGACATCGGATGCCTTGAGGCCGAAGTTCTGAAGCCTGCTCGGGTCAAGCCATACCCTAATGCTGTAAGGGCCGGCTCCGAAGACCCTCACCTGGCCCATACCCGGCAGGCGCGCAAGAGGATTTTGCAGATTTATTATGCCGTAGTTGGACAGGAATGTCGCATCATAACGGTCATCGTCGGAGTAAAGGCTTAACACCAGGAGGATATTGGGAGAGACTTTCTTTACGGTAACGCCCTGCTGCTGAGCGCCTCCGGGTAGCTGGGACAGAGAGGTGTTTACAAGGTTTTGCACTAGCGCTATCGATTTGTCCAGGTCTGTCCCGATATCGAAGGTAATCGTAAGAGTATAGGACCCGTCGCTACCGCTGCTGGACGACATGTAGATGGCCCTTTCCACGCCGTTTACGGCTTGTTCAATCGGCGTCGCGATAGTGTCCGCCACAACTTGGGCGCTTGCTCCCGGGTAGCGGGATGAAATCTGTATTGTCGGCGGGACGATCTGAGGATATTGGGCCACTGGAAGTTGCAAGAGGAATAAAACACCAATGATTACGGTGACTATCGCGATGACATTCGCAAAGATCGGCCTCTCGATAAAATATTTTGAGATCATGGGCTGCCCCTCACTTCTCCGCCGGATTGAGGCGGCGCTGCGATTGACAGGAAACTCTTCCGCTCGGGGGTAACCTGCCGTCCGGGGGCCGCTTTCAGCAAGCCTTCAACAACGATCCATTCATCTCCGGTAAGGCCCTCGGCAATGGCGCGCACGTTTTCGCTCACTACCGGGCCGGGCTTTATATTGCGACGCTCTACGATATTCTTCTCATTGACGACCAGCAAATACGTACCCTGCTGGTCATCACTCACTGCCATGGCGGGGAGGACGAAGAGGTCCTTCTTATCGATCGGCACGCGCACCCGTGCATACAAGCCCGGTATGATTTTCCCCTCTGCGTTTGGGAAGATCCCCCGCATCAGCAGGGTACCGGTAGTAGATGTCAGGCTGATCGATGCAAAGTCCAGACGACCGGTGTGAGGATATCCGTCTTCATCGGTTACGCCTGCTAAGACCGGCCATTGGCCGGCATTGCTCTTCCCTGGCATCCAGCGCGTAATTTTCGTGAGACGGGCGAGATCAGCATCGCTGATATTGAAATATACGTAAATAGGGTCCATCTGGCTTAATTGGGCAAGGTTGCTGTTCGACGATGAAGATCCTACCAGGTTCCCGGGGTCCTGAAGTCTTCGATCGATTCTGCCGTAGAAAGGAGCAGTTACTCGTGTGTAGTCCAGATTCAGCTTGGCAAGGTCCCGGGCCGCTATGGCATTCTTCAGATTGGCCTCCGCAGTATCCCGCTGATATCGCCAGTTGTCCACGTCGGATTGATCGGCAGCGTTCTCAGACAAGAGATTCGAGTAGCGGTCGAACTGCCCTCCGGTGTAGGCGAGCTGCGCCTTGTAGAGAGCAATTTGCGCTTCCGCCTGATCAAGTGCGTCTTGATAAGTGTTTTGTTGTATGAGAAAGAGCAGTTGGCCCTTTTTTACCATCTGCCCGTCCTGGAAGAACACTTTATCCAGATAGCCGGACACCCTGGCCGTCAGTTGCACTGTATTTATGGCCTGAGTATTGCCAGTTGCCTCCAGATAATCGGTCACCGTCTGTTTTATTGGCTGGGTTACGGTGACCTTCGGCGGAGGCGGAGGCGCACTTGCATCCTTTTTCCCGCATGCAGGCAAAAGAATAAAAAAGATCAGAATCGTTGCACAGGATGCAATCATTTTAATTGATTGTCTCATAGGCACTCCTACCAGTCCGGAAGCCGAACGGCCGGTGAAGGTTTCGCATCAACCGGCGGATTATATGACGCCGGCGCCAGCAAGCCGCCCCAGTTGGTTCGTCCTTTCATTTCCTTCGTTATGGCCTGTGATACCAGGTCCTTGCCGTCGCGTATCTCCCAGCCGCCGCCAATCGCCCTGTAAACTCCTACGAGCCCTAAAGATATGTTGCCCAAGGTAGAAGCCAGATTGTCCTGTGCGGTCAAAAGGGACTGCTGAGCCGTCAATACAGTGGTGAAATCCTTAATGCCCGCACGATACTGCTTGACTGCCAGATCCAGTGCATTTTTGGCGGCCTGAGTGCTTTTAGCCAGGTAATCGGCGCGTTCCTGAGACTTGAGAAAGGCCGACAGATTATCCTCAACATCCTGTTGCGCGGTCAGGACGGTATTCTGGTAAGTGAGGAGCAACTCCTGGAATCTTGCATCCTGCAGGCGGACATTGTTGGTGATCTGGCCGTAATTGAAAATATTCCATGAGAAAGAGGGGCCGATCTGGTAAAAACGGTTCTCCCACCGAAAGATCTTGCCAAGGCTCGAATTCCCGGCATTGTTTGAGAGAAAGCCGAACACCCCGTTTAGGGAGAACGCGGGATAAAGGTCGGCTTTGGCCGCGCCGATCTGGGCCGATTGGGCAACAGCTTGGTATTCCGCACTGCGGACATCGGGACGACGGCGAAGCAGATCTGTGGGAATACCCACGACTACCTCGCGAGGTGATGTGGGGATGTCCGAATCGCCTTTAAGAATGTCTGCTAGGTCGTTCGGCGCTATGCCAAGCAACACGCAAAGCGCATCTTTTTGCTGCCTCAACTGGATCTCAAGGGAAGGAATGGAAGCCTGGGTATCATTGAGTTGTGACGTGGCCTGTTCCACATCCAGCAGGGTGACGGTACCGAATTTCAATCGAACTTCGGCGATCCTTAGGCTCTCTTGCTGGGTTTCGACATTCTGATGGGCAATGAATATACGTTTTTCGAGAGTCCTGATATTGATATATGAACTGGCTACACTGGCTGTAAGACTCACGAGGGCGTTGTCGTAATCAGCGGTCGTCGCAAGCCATGCGGCGCCGGCGGATTGAATCCCCCGCCTGAACTTTCCCCAGAAGTCCAATTCCCAATTGGCGGCCAGCTGAACCTGATCCTGGGTAAATAAAGCAGAAGGGATAGCTGAAGGAGAAGAGGCGCTGGTTCGAATTCGCTGTAAAGAACCGCCAACCTGCTGGGTCTGGGGGAAAAAATCTCCAATGGCAATACCTAGCTGCGCCCTTGCCTCCAGCACACGGACGCCTGCAATCTGAAGTGAAAGGTTTTGGGTGTATGCCAGGTCGATGAGCCTGTCCAAAATCGGGTCGTTAAAGTTCTTCCACCAGTAGCGGTAGTCCGCTGCCTCGCTCTTGACACGATTATCTCCGGCATCCATCCAGCTCTGCGAAACCAAAACTTCCGGTCGGTGATAGTCGGGGCCGACCATACAGCCGGATATTATTAAACCCAGCGCCGAGGAAATGACATAAAGTAATGGTTTGAGATGAACCGGACTCTCTGTCATTACGTTAGCTCCAGATGGTTGCTGGCTGCCTTCGCTATTTCAAGTATCAGATGCAATTCGTTGCGTGTTTGCGAGATCTTTATCCCGCCGTAAATGCCTATCTAAATTATACTTTATAAAATCTCCGCCTGGCAAGAGTGTCAATCCGATTAAAGTACTATTGTCATGGTGATCGCGTTGATCACTTTTTGTAATACTTAAAGCTCATACGAACTTCACGCATGTGCGATATCGCAGAGCCCGCAAATATGCCACATTCAAAGGTAAGGTCCACCACAATCCCACGGGAGAGCGGGCTAAACGCCGAGATAGGCTCCGCAAAGAGTAGAACCGTAGATTGGCATACCGATAGCCTTCTAGCAAGGTCTTCGGGCTCATATGCCGAGGTCGAAAAACGACATCTTCCCGACCATTGTACTTACTCCAATCGCGTGTTAAAATCCGACCTTCTGCATCCAAACGCTGATAAAGTCGCGTCCCAGGATACGGTGTCAATATATTAAAAGTCGCATTTTGCACCCCGACCTCTTCAAGAAAGTCCAGCGTTGCGCCAAAGATTGTATCATTGTCATTATCAAAACCAAAGACTATTCCCGCCTGTACTGCAATGCCGTAAGAATGGATACGCTCAATTATTCTCGCATATTCTTCCACGCGGTTGAAGCTCTTGTGAATACCGTCCATGCTGGCCTGAGAAATCGATTCCAGGCCGATGAACAGCTGTTTGCAGCCGCTCCGCGCGGCCCACTCCAGGAATTCTTCATCGCCGCCCGCCTGAATGCTGGCCTGGCTGCTCCACCATTTCTTGTAGGGCGCAATTGCCCGAAATAAAGCTATGGCATATTCCCGGTCATTTGCCAGATTATCATCCCAAAAAATGATCACCTTCCCCGGAAAAGATGCATATTCCGTTGCCGCCGCAGTCACAGAGCGCTTCCGAACCTTGCGCCAGTACATCATGGGCAGCACGCAGAAATCGCATCCATGGACACAGCCTCGCGTGGCAAACAGCCGCCCGGCCGTATAATCGCGCCGATGAAATAATTCTTTCCTGGCCATTGGTGCATTCTCCAAAGAAGGCGGAACGCTTGAGCCATAACGGGTGTTATAATGCCCCTGTTCGAAGTCTCGCAAGAATCGAGGCCATTGTGTTTCCGCCTCCCCAACGAAAATTACATCCGCGTGCGCCTGCGCCTCATCCGGTAATAAAGTTACATGCGGCCCTCCAAGCACGACGGGAATGCCCCGCCTCCGAAATTCGGCGCTAAGCGCATAGACATGCAGAGCGCTCGGAGTGTGAAAAGTAATCCCGACTAGATCCACTCGCAATTTGACATCAACCGGCTTAACCGCTTCATCAATATGGATAACCTCCCAATGCGGCGGCACAAAGGCAGCGAGATAGGGCATAGTGATCTGCTGAAAATTCAGCACACGAGACCGCCGTATCCTCCGGATTTCGGGAGAGGAAGAAGTAATTAGGAGAAGCCTTGGTCGAACCAATAAATCATGATTAGCCATTTTTGCTTGAGCTTTTCGGGCAACCTAATAGTATTTTTGACAATCGTGAAAACTATATTCCTGGTCAACGATGTTGTCAATCGACGGAGAGATTATTTTTGCGGGGTATCAGCTACTTAATTCCGGATGAAATGTGGATATTGTGGAAGGTCGCAAAAATCAATGTTTCAGGATGTAGGTGCGTTTTTATTGTGGTTTATAATTATCAAGATTATAACCAGAAATTAAATCTCAAGAGCCGCATATTGGCGTGTTTAGAGCGCACATATTCTTCAATGACCTTCGGGTTATTGACCCGAAAGTAAAAACAACTCATCGAGCATTAGCGAGAACGACATCCTTTTATTGGCTCTTTACATCCTCTTCCCTATCCACCTTCACTTCGACAAGATGTTTGATTTTTGGGAGCAAGGAAGTTGCTGACGGGTATGCATTACCGGACGCGGTGCCTATCTTCTGTTCCTCATTATAGAGCGCTTTGACTCCCTTCATTACATCGTCAACAAAGGCTTTGATATATGCGTCTCTGTTCGCGCCTCGGACCCTTAATTTCCCGAAGACAACCCGGGAGCTATTATCGACAAAGAATACTCTCGCCTTTTCATCGCTCCCCCGTATTATGACCGCCGCAAACTGTACACTAACCACATCCCCCTTTTCGCCGATAAGGCCCAATACGATCTGTTTGAGAAGGCTTGGTCTTCCCTCGTTTTCAACAGGCGTTTCGTTCTTGAGGAACCTCCATGGCGCATATGCTGCGTAGCGAGCGTCGAGTTCTGACGATAATTTATTGTATTCTGGAGTATCATATCGTCCGGCAAGGTTTAGGACATGTGCCTGATCATCCAGGAGCGCGGCCTTCAGATTCTTTTCCCACTTGTTCTTCTGTTTGGCCCGTCCGACCGCATCGGCGGGGGCATTCAGATACGGGAGAATGCTTTCCCGGTATTTGACCAAATCGTATACGTTGGTGCCCATGAGGCGGCTCCTTCCGATGCTATGGGGTGCTGAAAATTCGAGGTACAGATTGTTATCAGTATTGATCCTTCCCCCGTAGCTGTAAGCCTTCGCGCCTTCGGTCCCCATCACGAAATAGCTCAGGAAATCCTCAGCCGACCCCATCTTGACCCGGTCCAGGTCCTGCAAGACCTCCGGCACCCTGATTCGCCGCTCTAACTCCACTTCGTCGATAATGATGGGGGAGTTGCTGCCGACCAGTTCTGCGTCATCGTGGGTAAGCCAAACCATGATGAATGAGAAGTTATCTCTCAGGGTCGCGACAACGGATTTGAGATTTTCTTCGGTAAGTTCGTACAGGGGAAGCCACTGGCACACGATGCCGCCGGGGTTGAGATGTCGCGCGGCAAGCTTGAAATACTCAGTGGAATAGAGGTATCCGGCCCCGCTGAACCACGGATGGATCGGATCGGCGGTGATGACGTCGAACTTCTCCGTCGTGGTCAGCAGGAAATTCCGGCCGTCGTTGAAGACGATCTTGAGTTTCGGATTATGGAGGGCATAGTGGTTGTAAATACCGAACGTTCTTGCGACGCCGAGCACCTTCGGTTCGATCTCGGCAAGCGTGACCTGTTCCACGCCAGGGTGCACTAAGGTCGCCCCCAGGGTCATCCCGCTCCCCGTACCGAGCACGAACACTTTCTTCGGATTCTTGTTGAGCAGCATAGGCAGGTGGCCTAAAGTATACTGACACTGCATGCCTTCATTGCTGTTCGACGCCTCTACCCTGCCGTTCGTTATAAAATACTGGGCCTCCCCCGATTTGATAGAGCTCACGATTGCCTGGACGCCCTCCCCATAATAAAGGACGTCATTATTTTCCATGGCTTCCCGTATCTTCTCCGGCGTGCCGTACATCTCGGGGTGGTTGGACTGATAGATGGCGTAAAACTTGGGATCCCACAATGCCCATATGCTGGGATTTAAGGCCAGGACAAGGATTGCAATCGTCACTGCGATCG
>Ga0187777_10000229_pt1 | contig 42113 bp, 36 predicted proteins | sample 1015_Q2_SP5_10_M_FD_132416 | JGI IMG/M metagenome (GOLD analysis project Ga0187777, IMG submission 132416) | Tropical peat soil microbial communities from peatlands in Department of Meta, Colombia - 1015_Q2_SP5_10_MG | ecosystem: Environmental > Terrestrial > Soil > Wetlands > Peat | place... | reverse complement strand
TCGTGCTGCTGATCGACGAGCGGCCGGAAGAGGTCACGGACATGGAGCGCTCCGTGCGCGGGGAGGTAATCAGCTCCACCTTCGACGAACCCGCGACGCGCCACGTGCAGGTGGCCGAGATGGTGATCGAGAAGGCCAAGCGCCTGGTCGAGCACCGGCGCGACGTGGTGATTCTGCTCGATTCCATCACCCGCCTGGCGCGCGCCTACAACACCATCGTGCCGCCTTCGGGCAAGGTGCTCTCCGGCGGCGTGGATTCCAATGCCCTGCAGCGGCCCAAGCGCTTCTTCGGCGCTGCCCGCAACATCGAGGAAGGCGGATCGCTTACCATTTGCGCCACCGCGCTCATCGAGACCGGCTCGCGTATGGACGATGTCATCTTCGAAGAATTCAAGGGCACGGGCAACAGCGAAGTGATCCTGGATCGCAAGCTCTCCGACAAGCGCGTATTCCCAGCCATCGACATCCAGCGTTCCGGCACCCGCAAGGAAGAGCTCATCATTCCCAAAGACGACCTGGCCCGAATCTGGGTCCTGCGCAAGGTGCTGAACCCGCTCTCCCCGGTCGAGGCGATGGAGCTCCTGATCGACAAGCTGGGCAAGACGCGTGCCAACAGCGAGTTTCTGGGCAACATGAGTTCGCTGTAAGCGTCTGCCAGCTTCTAGCCAGATGTAACAAGGCCACGCGTTTGGGACAATGTGTCGTGAAGCGATACGTGTCAGGGCACGAGTTTACTCGTGCCGCCGAAGGCTCCGATATTCCGGGCTTCAGCCCCTGCAGCGGCTAAAGCCGATCCCTCTTTTGTCTCTGTCGGCACGACTGAAAGCCTGCCCTGAGCTTGTCGAAGGGTCGTGCCCTGACACGCAGCGACACATGAGAACCCTTCGTGGGGCAGGTCGCCGGGTGGCCCACGCACTGGCTGTGGCGTATGAAGCTCACTGGTATTCTGGAACTTGACTCCCAGGCCATCCACACGCACGAGGATTCCGCGTCGGAAGGGTTTCCTCCGGATCTTTGCTCGATGGCTTGCCATCGGCCTGGCGCTTCTTTGGGCGCTGGCCGCGCTCGTGCTCGTGGCCGTCCGCTGGATCGACCCACCCACAACCGCAGTGCACATCCAGCGCCGCCTCGAGGCCTGGACTCACCACCGGCCGTATCACGAACGCTACAAATTCGTTCCGCTCAGCCAAATCTCGCCCGATCTCCAGCACGCGGTCATCGCTGCCGAGGACGCGCGCTTCTACCAGCACCACGGCTTCGACTGGAACCAGGTCCAAATCGCTGCCGAAGAGGACTGGGAAGGCCGCCGCGTGCGCGGAGCTTCCACCATCACGCAACAGCTCGTAAAGAACCTGTTCTTTGGGACCGGCCGCTCGTTCCTCCGCAAGGGCGCGGAGTTCACCCTGGTGCCGGTGGCCGAGTTCTCGCTCGGCAAGCGGCGCATTCTGGAGCTGTACCTCAACGTGATCGAGTGGGGCCCCGGCATTTATGGCGCGGAGTCGGCTTGCCGTTACTACGACGGAATCGCGGCCCGCGCTATCGGCCGGCAACAGGCGGCACAGCTCGCCGCCATTCTGCCCGCTCCCCTGAAGCGCCGCCCCGAGCGCATGAACAACTACAGCGCGATCATCCTGGAGCGCATGCGGCAGATGGGTTGGTAATCGGAAGGTTGGTGGCCCCAGGTAAACCGAGTCGGGCAAGGGCGAGGATTTCCTTCGCCCAGGCACCGGGCTGAGCGCTTTATCTGACGGCTCGTGCCTGTAAGTTCTTTGAGAATCAGGGGCTTGCTACGGTATTCCTAAGTACATTCATTTAAGAGAGTTAAGTCCTTACTGTGACGGTATTTGGCGAACAGCAAAAGGCTTTCAGTCCTGCATCGGAGGTGCGGCAGGGGCGCCAGGTACAGGCGCACACCCCGATGTAACTGCTGTTTATCTTAGAGGTTCGAGTCCATGGGCGGAGCCTTGACGCTCCCCCGCGAAGCAACTTACGATTCGCCAAGGCGACTAGTGGGAGGAACAGGTGCGCGAACCTTGGGTAAGGCATTTGGCTTGGATTCTGGTGATGACGTTCCCAGCCTCGACAGTCTTGGCCGACGCTACGTCCGCAATGCTGTTGGCGAACGGTAATGTAACGGTCAACGGCAGTCCCATTGAACGTGCCACCACAGTTTTTCCTGGCGACAAAGTGCAAACCGGTCCTAATACGGTGGCCACATTGACCAGCCAGGGCTCCGCGGTGACGGTCGGGGGTAATTCGTCGCTTGTCTTCTCCAACAGTTTTGTGAACGTGCTTTGCGGGACGGCAATGATCGCCACCAGCCGCGGCATGTCGGCGCGGGTGAGCAACCTGCTGGTGCAGCCGGCGCGCGGGGCCCAGGCGCGCTTCCAGATCACCCAGAACGAAGGGCAACTGCAGATCATCGCCCGCGAAGGCACACTGGCCATAGACAATGGGGCTACGACGACCTCCTTGCAGCCAGGGCGCATGCTGACGGCGCACGCCACCTGCATGGAAGCGCCCTATGCGGATGACCAGACGGGCAGCTCTTCGCCTGGAGACCAACCGCAGAATCCGCAGGACAACAGCCAGGGCAAGAGCAAGAAAAAGGGAGCAGCCGGAGCACCGGGGCCAGCGCCCACAGGCGGCACAAGTACGGGCACCGTCCTGATGCTGGCCGGGGGGGCAATTCTCGCGTCCACCCTCATAATCTGTTTCACCGTGGAGTGGTGCAATTCGTCGTCGGCGCAGCCGCCGCCGTCGAGCAACGTCACTCCGGGGCTTTCCCCCAGGTAATTGCAAGCATCCTGGCCCAGGGGCCAACCTGGATATACGGTTTTAATAGAAACCAGCCTGCCGGTTACGGCGGGCTTGGTTTTTGGGGCAACCCTTCTCAGTCGCGGAGCACTTCCACGTTCTCGGCGGGCACGACAATACGCAACAGCTTGAACGGGTAAGAACTTTCCATCCACAAAGTCCAAGCTGCGCCGTCCTCGGGCTGCAAGCTGAAGCGGTCCAATTCGCGTTGGCTGCCGCGGAACGTCACCTTGTCCTTACCTTCGTAGTTGAGGGTAACAATACCGGAATCCTGCTGGCGGGGCATGAAAACGCCGAACTTGCCGGGCTGCAGCTTACAGCCCCGCGGGCTGAGGGTGGCGCCGCAGAAACTCGCCAGGTAGCGCCACAATAGGACCTCGCGGTGGGTGAAGAAGTCGTCGAGGATGACCGTGGAAGGCGGCAGCATGAAGGCACGCTCCCGCGGCTTAGAGCCCGGCGTTACCGTGACGTGCTCGACCAGGAATTGGTCGTTGTAGTCGACCGTGGCCTGCGCTTTCTCCGGACTCAACTCCTTCCATTCATAGTGACGTAAGTCGCCGTTGGAGGCGATTCGCAATTCCGAAGTCTGGCTGGCCTTGTCATTGCCGTTGTCGATCTTGAGTTGCACCGCGACCACGCTGGCGTCCGCCTTCTGATGAATGGTGAACGTCTCGCTGCCGATGCGGCGTCCCTGGCGAAAGATCCCGAAGGAGCCGGAATCCACCAACTCGCCCTCGTCCGGTCCCTTATAGGACCAGGAGGGAAGGCTGGCGACGGCCGCTGCGAACAAAACTGCAAATACCTTGAGCTTCAAACCCACCTATTCTCCTTTCGCCGGTTCAAGGGCCAGCGCGCGTGCAATCTCGGCGGCGGTTTCCTCCACTGAGCGCGAAGAGGTATCCACACGAAACTGTGCCCGGAGATAATGCCGCCGGCGCGATTCATAAAGAAGTCGCGCCTGCTCGTCTTCCCGAAACAGGGGCCGCGTCGGCGCAGTCTCGCGACAGCGCTGGCGTACGACTTCGAAGGGAGCGTCCAGGAACACCTGGGGCGCGCCGCAGGAGGCCAGCAGGGCCGCGTTTTCTTCCCGCACCGGCGCTCCGCCCCCCAGGGCCACCACCACCGGAGACCCGTGGCCGAGTTCAGCCAGCAGTTCACGCAACGCAGTAGTTTCAATCTCGCGAAAGGCATCCTCGCCGGAGCCGCTAAAGACCTCGGGGATGGTCTGGCCTGTGCGCATCTCGATCCGCTGGTCCAGGTCGACGAACCGCCATCCCAGGCGGCGCGCCAACTCCTGACCTACGCTGGTCTTGCCTGCACCCATGAATCCGAGGAGGAACACGGCGCGGGGCTGCTGAAATTGAGACATTGCTCCATTAAGCCATTGATCCCTTGGGGACGCGGGTCCCAACCGCTCAATGGCTCAATGACCCAATGAATCAATGACTCAATTTCTTGACGCGAATTTTACCACTGAAGGAACGCAGCTGGACCGAGGAGGCGGCCGAGTTCGAGGTGCCCGCGAAGGAACGTCCCGGGCTGGGGACGAAAGTGGGGTGCGATGCTTCCCGGAGCGGGAAATCGTTCTCCACGCTGCCGGCAATAGATCGCGCCATCAGGTCCACGGAGGCGGTAGCCGGCAGGGTGACATCGATGTTGCCGGAGTGGTTGACCAGCATGTAATCCCCGCCCTCGCCGAAATCGCCGTTGTAGCGGATGGATCCCTTGGCGGTGCTGACCGAGACTTTGGGGCCGGAAACCGCATCCAGCCGCACGTCGCCGCTCAGGGAAGTGATCTCGACATGGGTGTGGGTGATGTTGCCCAGGCTGATGGGTCCGCTGATGGTGCGCACGTGCACATGGGCGTTGCTGACATCGCGCACCTCGATTTGAGCGGCGTCGCCTTCCAAGGTCAGGTCAGCGCGCAGTTTTTCGGCCGTGATCGGACCGCTGGGCGCGTGTATGGTCACACTGGTGTCAGGGGGCGCCAGCACCTGGTATTCCACGCGGTTGTCGGATCGATCGGGACGCCCGAGCAGATGCGTGATGGCCTGGATGCGGTTGCCGGTCTGGGCACAGTCTACTTCTACGTTATCGGAGTGGGTGGTGGTGGCGATCACCACCTGGCGTCCTGCCATACCCCGGACGTTCACCGGACCCGAATCGTTGGTGACGTTGACGCGTGTACCCGGCGTCACGTTATAGCGGCACTCCTTGCGGTTATCGACAGCAAAGGCTGCCACTGTCAGCAGGCCGGCGGCAAGCAGGGGCCAGATCACGCCGTTGCTCATGCTTCGCATAGAATCTCTCTTCTCCAGGACCTCACTCCTCGGAACGCGCCAAAGCCATCTCGTACAACAGCGCCTTCTGATTGCAGGCGCGGAGCAGATGGTCGCGTGCGCCCATGTCATAGGGGTTCTGCTCCACCGTATGCCGGGCATCGCGAATGTAGGCATTGACCGTGTCCAGGTTCTCGCGGTAGGTAGCCAGCAGGGCAGGGGACCTCTGCTCGACGGCGCTTAGCAGCCGCGCATCGTCGTCGTCCACCGCTGCTGGCGAGGCCGCCTGCGGAAGGCTGGCGGTAGCCACGGGCTGGCTCTCGCGCGCGGCGTAGTTCCAGAACCAGAGGACTCCGATTGCGAAGAGCAACAGGGCGGCAGCGGCCAGCAGGCTGGCGCCGGTCAGCCATCGCCGCGGCCTAGCCGCCGTCTGCGGACGAAATCGCGCCGTCCCCACCGGGGGACGCACCAGTCCTTCCCGCTCCAGCGCTTCGCGGATGCCGGCCCAGACACGCGGGCTGGGGTCCTGCATCGGCAGCAGCAGCCTGGCCGATTCGGCGATATAGCGCAAGTCCTGCACCAGATCAGAACACACGGCACAGGACTGCAGATGGGCTTCCTCTTCCGCACTCCCGCCGCTTTCCATGATCTCCGGCAGGAGCTTCTGGAACTCAGCGCAATTCATTGCAACGATCCTCTCCCCGGTTACTCTCGCGCCAGGCTTCCTGTTTCACTGCCCGGCGGCTTTTTCAATCCTGCGCTCGCGCAGGATGTCCCGCAGCTTCATTCTCGCCTTGTGCAACTGCGACTTACTATTGCCGATCGAGCAACCCATCATCTCCGCGATCTCGTTGTGCTCATATCCCTCGATATCGTGCAGCACGAAGATCACGCGATAGCCGCGGGGCAAGCTGGCGATCGCCCGCGTCAAGTTGACCCGGTCGATGGCCCCAGCCAGCACATTGTCGCGGGCGCCGATGTCCTTCTTCGGCCCATCCTCCTGCTGCGGCTCCAGGCTCGCTTCCAGCGAGACTTCCGGCAGGCTTTTCTTGCGCAGGTGCATCAGCACCACGTTGACCGCCAGCCGGTGCAGCCAGGTCGAAAACGCCGACTCGCCGCGGAAGGTGGCGATCTTGCGATAAAGCTGCAGGAACGCCTCCTGCGTCAGGTCTTCCGCCTCGGCCGTGTTTCCGGTCATGCGCAGGCACAGAGAATACACACGCCGCTTGTGCAAGGCATATAAAGCCTCGAAGGATTCGGCGTCTCCCTGCTTGGCCCGGTCAATCGCCTCGGCCTCTGAAAGCCCGGGACCAGCTTGTTTTCTTGCTTGTGCCAAGTCGCCTTTTTCAGGCCGCACCTATCTAGATGCGGCCTAAGTACCTGCTCGTTGTATTGGTTGTTCCCGGCCGAAACTTCCGTAACTTCGGCCGCGGGGCAGCCGGCCAACCTATCTGTCAGATGAAGCCTCCGGCTTCCCCGCTACTGTTTATCCGGCGGTCCTGGTGGTGATGGTTTCCAGGCCGTGGCCGTGGGGCCCGGTCTCGCGCCGGCGCAGCAGTATCGCGAACAGCACGCCCAGGGATGCCAGGGCGGTCAGGATGTGCAGCATGGGCAGGTAACCACGGGGATTGGCTTGCCCCGCGTGAGCAGTGTCGTTGGACAAGCCTAGAAAATAGTTAAAGGAGGCCATGCCTATGTTCTGAATCATAGTCATCAAGCCAAGGGCTGTTCCCAACATCTTCTGCTCCACGATATAGGCTACCGAGGGCCAGATCACGGCCGGCACCAGCGCGAACGCGACGCCCATCACTCCCACCGACGCTACCAGATGCGCCGGGGCAACGAACTGCGTGCTCCATGGCCAGGGTAGCCGGATGTGGACGGCCATGTTGGAGTGCGCGTACCCCATGATCGAATACACGGGGACAAGCAGGGCCGCGCCGCAGATCATCAGCAGGGCGCGTTTTCCGATCCGATCGGCCAGCAGGCCGAACAGCGGCGTTCCCACCATGGTGCAGGCGGTCAGGATGCTCAACAGCAGCCCGGCATCGGACAACGGCATCCTCTGCTGGTGCTGGAAGAATTTCACCGCGAAGGTCTCGAACGGGAAGATGGCGGAGTAGAACACTACGCAAAGCCCTACCAGATACCAGTAGGAACGGCTGAATTTCAGGACATCGCTGGCGACCACCTTGTCGACTTCACCGGCATGCCCCAGGTGATAGTGGCGTTCGGCGTGGACTTCCAGGATCCAGTACAGGATCGGCCCGATGACGCACAGGGTCACAAACCCCACCCCGATCCACCACGGTGTCTGCCACGAATGATAGGCGCGGGCCGCCCAGCTCGGAGAGCTCTGCGCCAGCAGGGTCCCAAAGCGGGCGATCACCAGGTTGATGCCAAAGGCGAAGCTGAGTTCTTTGCCCCGGAACCACTTGGCCAGCGCGGTGGTGACGGAAACGATCAGCGACTCCGCGCCCATGCCGAAAATCAGCCGGCCAGTGGCCATCACTGCGAAGTGCGGCGTCGCTGCGGTGAGGATCGCGCCCACCAGGCAGCCGGTGCCGAACAGCAGCGTCGCCCTGCGCGTGCCGATGCGATCGATGATCACGCCCCCGATGAGCACGGTGGCGATGGGAGCGACGCTGTAGAAGGTGTTCAGCAGCCCGATGTTCCGGTCGCTGAATCCGAGCTGCCTTTGCAGGATGTCGGCCAGCGGGCTGAGCGCGTCATAGAAGTAATAATTGCCGAACATGGCCAGGCTGACGAAGATCAGCACTGTCCAGCGGTAGGCGGTCGAGGGCGCAGGCAGGGTCTCTGGCCTGGGCACGGTGATGGTTGAATCCGCCATTCGCTTGTTCCGAGAACCCGATACAAAAATGCGACGCATCCCCAAGCGTCGCGCGGAATTGCACTCAAGATATCAGATTGGGCACAGGAAGTCAGAGGGCAGTGCTTGATTAGCAACGACGGCGCCGAGCGGCGCGCGCTGGAATAGACCTGGCCGGGGAGGGCCTGAACCTGAGGACCGGGAGAGCGAGCTACTGGATTTTTAGCGTCTTGCCGTCGTACTTCACCGTACCGTTCTGCTGGTTCTGGCGCCTCACATCGTCACTCGAGTAGGTTCGCGCCGCACGCCCACGGCCCCGCTCTGCATGCGCTGCCAGCACCGGGCTGGCGGTCTGTTCGGCGGAGCTGAAATAGAGCCACCCCTCTCGCTCGCCTTCAGGGCGGCGATGCACCCGCTCCCTAAACTCCAGTGGTTCCACCGCGGATTCGTAGATGGGAGCGTTAACCGCGGGCGATATGAGCGGGGTTCCTCCTCCGGCGAGCCAAACCGGCATGGTGTAAACCGCGTCGGTGTTCCCTTGGACCTGGGAGAGCGTGCCGTTGGTTGCGCCCGCTATCAGCCCGCCGGTGGCATTCGTAGCCCCCACGGGGTTTGGAGAAACCGTTTCCAGCCATAGTTGCGGGGTGGTGAGCAGCGGGACGTAAGGCCCGCACCCGTAGGGACAATACCCCGGAATGGCCCGAAACGAAGTTTGGCCGAAACCCAACGCGGACAATAGAAGGATTGACCAGATCACAGTAACCGCGCGCATATTACCCTCCCCTGGGAACTTCCCGGCTAGAGTTCACTGCAGGCGGCATGCCACTCCAGACCACACACGGGTTCAGCCGGGATTTGCCGACGATCTTGGTTGTTTCCGCACGCCTGCCGTTTGGCGACTGATCGTTCGTGCACAGACTTGCGCAAAAAATGCAAGCTTGTGTTTCTGGGGATTGTGCGGGGGCCAAGCGGGTTGTGAGAGTCGCCGGACCGTCGAGGTTACCGGGGTTTTCCACCGGGTGGAGCAGGCATTCAGGCCTGCATTGGTGCAGTGCTTCGAGAATTGGAGGCTTTCAGCCCCTGAGGAGCCGGAATGAATTTCACCTCAGCGGCTAAAGCCGAAAGCCATTGACGCTGGCACTATGCAGGGCTGAAGCCCGGCTCCACCCTAGGCGACACATCATCACGATCTCCGGATTAGGACCCTATATAGCGAGCGTAGAGGCTGCGGGCAACCGCGGTGTCGGCGGTGCCCTTGATGATGGCGCGGCCGTCGGGGAAGAGGGTCATTTCATAGTCGTCGCGCCAGAACTTCAGCACGAGCTGGTTGTAGCGGACGGTGCCGTGCGGTTTGAGGCGCGCGCTCATCTCGGCGAAGTCGATGGGGCGCTCCCGCTCATGGATCTGCACGGAATTACGGCCGCACAGGGTGATGTGAGGCCGTGCTTTGCCTTCCAGGTGGATGAACTCTCGCTCTCCGCAGATCTGGCAACCGCTGCGAGGATGCGCCGTCGAGATCTCCGAGCGCTCGTTGGTCCACACGTCGAAGGAGAGCAGCGTGCGCCGCAGTTGGTCGCGCGCGCCCACCAGAAGCTTCAAAGCTTCCGTGGCCTCCAGGGACGCGACCAGGCCAACAGCGGAATTCAAAATTCCGGAGGTATCGCAGGTCTCAACCACGCCACGCGGCGGGGCGGGAAAGATACATGCCAAGCAAGCGCTCTCGCCGGGCAGGATGCTCATGGTCACACCATAACTGCCCACGGCGGCGGCGTAGATCCAGGGCACGCCTTGCTGCACCGCATAGTCGTTCACCAGGTAACGGGTCTCGAAGTTGTCGGTGCCATCGAGCAGCAGGTCGGCGTGCGCCAGCAAATTTCCGATGTTGGAAGGGGTGAGATCGGCGACCTCGGGCTCGACCACGATCTCCGAGTTGAAAGCTGCGATCTTGCGCGCCGCGGCGATGGCCTTGGGCACCGATTCTGCCGCATCGTTTTCGTCGAACAGCGACTGGCGCTGAAGATTGCTGGGCTCGACGTAATCGCGGTCGAGGATGCGCAAGTTGCCCACGCCGGCGCGCGCCAGCAGGGAAGCCAGGGCGGAGCCGATGGCGCCGCAACCGACGATGGCCACGCGGGCCGCGGCCAGCCGGCGCTGGCCTTCCGCGCCGATTCCGCGGTACAGCACCTGACGTGAGTAGCGTTCCTCTGGAGTCATGGGCACGATCTCCGCCCACCCAGTATTATAGGAGGCAGGCTCCGCCGCGACCCAAAGAGAGGCCAGGGCGGCCGTTGGCAAGTGCAACGAGACCAGCAGGAGCACACATCCTATAAGTCATCGGAACCGCATCCGGCTGCTATCCGGCAGCGAAAGGACAAAATCTGGTGTGGTGCGAGCCGCGCTCAGGGCGACACTCCTCGCCGGGCTGGGGTGCGCTTTTGCCGCCTGCGCCCCCCTGTGGGCGCAGCCGAACCGCCCTGCAGCAAACAACTCCGGCGCGGTCGGTGGCGATCCTGCCCAGCCGCCGACGCCTCCGGCCATGGGGTCGCTGGCTGCGGTTGCCGGCCGCCGCGTCCACGACATTCAGTTTCGCGGTGCACCCTCCATCGTCGATACCCGGCGCTTATTGTCGCTGATTCCACAGAAGGCTGATCAGCCGCTGGACAAGCGCAAGCTCCGCGCCAGTGTACGGGCCCTGTACGCCACCGGGCGGTTTCAGGACATCCAGGTGGCGGTCGAAGCGGCGCCCGCGGACCAACTCTTGCTGGTCTTCATCGTCAGAGAGAACCAGTTTGTCGGTTCGGTGAGCGCAACGGGCGCCCCCCGCCGCGGTCCGACTGCCCGCCAGTTGCAGAATGCCGGCAAGCTGCAACTGGGCGAGTTGCTCACCCCTGAGCGGATGAAGCAAGCCATCGCGGGCATGGAGAAGCTGCTCGAGGACGACGGCTTCTATCGCGCCACCGTCACGCCCCAGATTACCCCACACCCCGACACGCAACAGGCGGACATCCTGTTCAAGATCGAGGCTGGCCCGCGGGCGAGTGTGGGTGAGATTAAAGTGACGGGAGATCCCGGCTTCACGCCCGAGCAGATCAGCGACCTGACCAAGCTGCGCCACGGAGACCCGGTGACGGCCCAAGGCGTGAACCGGGCTTTGCAGCGACTGCGAAAGAAGTATCAGAGCGAGGACCGACTGGAAGCGCAGGCTTCGCTCGTCAGCCGCACCTACCGGCCCGAGAACAACACCGTCGATTACACGCTTAACATCGTGCGCGGGCCGCTGGTTGACATCCAAGTCGAAGGCGCCCGCCTGCCCAGGAAAGTAGTCAAGCGCTCCGTCCCAGTTTACGAAGAAGGCGCGGTGGATGACGATCTGCTCAACGAAGGGCGTCGCAACCTGCGCGACTACCTGCAAACGCAAGGTTTTTTCAATTCTCAGGTGTCCGTGGTGCGGAAGGAGCAACCGAACCTGGACCGCACGCAGATCATCTTCGATGTGGACCGAGGGGAGCGCCATAAGCTGGTCGCGCTGGCGCTGGAGGGCAACAAGTATTTTCCCAGCGACCTGATCCGCGACCGCATGCAGATCCAGCCCTCGGGCTGGCTGCAGGAGCATGGTCTGTACAGCCAGGCCATGCTCAACCGCGACCTGGAATCGATCCGCGATCTGTATCGCAGCAACGGCTTTCTGCAGATCAACACCTACGCCGAGGTACAGGACAACTATCTGGGAAAACACGACCAGATGCGTGTGGTCGTGCACATCGAGGAAGGCCCGCAGACGCTGGTGAAGGAGCTGAACATCGTAGGCGCTACCACGTTTGCCGACGTTGCCTTGCGGAACATGCTGGCCAATGTTCCCGGACAGCCGTTCTCAGATGCCAACATGACGGCCGATCGCGATGCGCTGGTCGATTTCTATTTCAATCGCGGCTTCCCCGAAGTCACCATGACCTCGGCGGCGCAGCCCGTGCCCGGCGAACCCACCCGCGTGAACGTGACCTATACCATCCGGGAGGGCGAGCGCGTGTTCGTCAACCAGGTGCTGGTGAGCGGGTTGTACTATACCCGTCCTTCGGTCGTCGAGCGGCGGACCGTGCCACATCCGGGCGACCCGCTCAGCCAGGCGAACATGCTGAGGACCCAGAGCCGGCTCTACGATCTGGGCATCTTTAACGCGGTGGACGTGGCGGTGCAGAATCCGGAGGGTAAGGAAACCTACAAGGATGTCCTGCTCAATCTGAACGAAGCCCGCCGTTATACCTTCGATTACGGCCTGGGATTCGAAGTGCAGACCGGTGGCACGCCGGGTGGGACCATCAATCCGCAGGGACGGGCCGGCGCCAGCCCGCGTGTTTCCTTCGATGTCAACCGCCTGAACTTTCGCGGCCGCGACGAGACTATCTTCTTCCAGTCCAATTTCGGGCGACTGGAGCAGCGCGCGCTGCTGGGGTACGCAATCCCGCACTGGCTCGACCGCGAGAAGCTCAAGCTCACCTTCAACGTGCTCTATGACAACACGCTGGACGTCTTCACGTTCACCTCCCAGCGCACGGAAGGATCGATCCAGGTGCAACAATCCGTGAGCAAGGCCACCACGCTGTTGTACCGCCTCACTTACCGCGACGTCCGAGTGTCAAACCTGGCGATCAGCCCGGAACTGATTTCGCAGTTGTCTCAACCGGTGCGCATCGGCATTCCGAGTTTTACCTATATCCGCGACACTCGCGACAATCCGGTGGACTCGCACAAAGGCAATTACTTGGTCTTCGACACCGGCGTGACCTCGCACGTGCTGGGGTCGCAAGCCAACTTCGGGCGCTTGCTGCTGCAGCATGCGGAATATTTCGGCTTTGGCCACAAAGGCAGGTTTGTGTTGGCGCATTCCACCCAATTAGGCATCGAGCAGCCCTGGGGCGGGCCGTCGGCCACCGTCCCGCTGGCGGAGCGGTTCTTCTCCGGTGGCGCCAATTCACTGCGCGGCTTCGCATTGAATGAGGCTGGCCCGCGCGATTTTGGAACTGGCTACCAGCTTGGGGGAGAAGCCCTGTTCGTCAACAACCTCGAACTCCGCTTGCCGCCCATTCCACTGCCCTTCGTCGGCAAGGATCTGAGCCCCGTCATCTTCCACGACATGGGAAACGTGTTTGCGTCCTCTTCCGACCTGTTTCCCAGCCTCCTTCACTGGAAGGAGCGCGCTGCGGTCGCGACTATCCCTGTCGCATCGGGAGGCACCGCTCCAACTTGGAACTTCAACTACCTCTCCCAAGCGGTCGGCGGCGGGATCCGCTACCGGACCCCCATCGGACCGGTGCGCTTCGACGTAAGCTACAACCTGAATCCGCCCGTCTTTTCCATCGCCGGCCCAACGACGCGGATTCCCGAGGTGCTGCACCGAGTGAACTTTTCCTTCAGTATCGGGCAGACGTTCTGATGAGCAGTCATTTCCAATTCGGAAGGTGCGTGGCAGCACGCCGTACGCTGATGGTGGTGGCGGTGCTACTGACGGGCTGCGGGCTGTGCTGGACGGCGGAGGTGGTCGACCGCATCGTCGCCACCGTGAACCACCGCGCCCTCCTGGAAAGCGAGTGGGACGAAGCGGTCCGCTTCGAATGCCTGCTGAACGGCGGCCCGCTGAGTAGCGTCACCTCGGACGACCGCACAGCGACGCTGCAGCGCCTGATCGACCAGGAATTGATCGTGGAGCAAATGCGCGCCAGCTCTTTCGTGCCGGCAACGCCTGAGGAGATCGCCGCTCGCGTGCGAGAGCTGCGGCAAACGGTCCCGGCCTGGAAGACCGACGAGGGCTGGCGCGCCGCCCTGACTGCCTATGGGTTGACCGAAGAGGATGTGGAAGAGCGCACGGCCGTCCAGGTGAATCTGCTGCGCTATCTAGACCTGCGATTCCGTCCCGAGATTCACATTGACCGCCGAATCATGGAGAACTACTACCGCGAGCACTTGCTTCCGGAAATGCGCGGCGCGGGCTGGTCGGATGTGCCCTTCGAGCAAGTTGCCCCCAAGATCGAGCAACTGCTGATCGAGCAGCGGCTCAACGAACTCCAAGACCGGTGGGTGCGCGGGTTACGCCTGCAGGGAGAGATCCAGGTGCGATGAATGGGACCGTCCCAAGCCGGGAGGCGCGGAGGTGGCTCGGGTACGTCGCCATCGGCGTAGTCATGCTGGCGGTGTTGACCCTGCTCGCGGCGCGGTACTTGAACAGCGGCCGCTTCCAGGAACAAATGCGGCGGAAGGTTGTAGCCGAGCTGGAGCAGATGACCGGCGCGCACGCCGAGCTGCAATCGTTTCGCTGGTCGTTGTGGGGACTCGAATTCGAGGGGCGCGAGCTAACCTTACATGGTCTGGAATCTCCCACCCAAGCGCCATACGCGCACGCCGACCGGCTGCTGGTTCGTCTGAAGATTCTTTCCTTGCTGCGACGGCAAATCGCGATTCGCGACCTCGAGCTGGATCGTCCGCTTGTCCACATCATTGTTTACCCGGACGGCAGCACCAACCAGCCAGGCCCCCGCAGGCAGATGACGGGTGAGGCCGTCGCCGCTGTGCTGTTTGAAATGGCCATCGACCGGCTGCAGGCGGACCGCGGAGAGCTGCTGTGGAACGACCAGCGCCTGCCGCTGGATTTCGCGGCGCGCGGCGTGCGGGCGACGATGTCATCACCGGGCGTGGAGAAAGCCTACGATGCCCGCATTCAAATTGCGGCCATCGATGCGAAATATGATGGCTTCCCGCCGCTCCGTGGCAGCACCGAATTCCAACTCACGCTGGCGGCTGGGAGGGTGGAACTCAGATCGTTCAAGCTGGTGACAGAGCGCTCTCAGCTCGAGGCGCGCGGCACGCTCACGGATTTTCGCGACCCCAGGATCCAGCTCACATACACCGGTTCCCTGGACACGATCGAGTTCAGCGGGCTGGCGCGCATCCCCGAGCTGCGGCGGGGAAAGCTGGAGGTCAACGGCCAGGGCACCTACCACGCGCAGCAGTTCACCTCCTCCGGGCGCGTGGTCTTGCAAGGCGCGGAGTGGCGCCAATCGGGGCTCGCTGTGCCGGAGCTGACTGCCGCTGCTCATTATTCGCTCAGCCGCGAGCGGCTGGTGATTTCCAATCTCACGGCTCAGGCGCTGGGTGGATTGATCACTGGCAGTGCCGAAGTGACCAACTGGGCGAGCCTGAGACCTCGCGCCCAACCTGTACAACGCGGTGCCGGACATCTGCGCCTGTCCCGCGTGCAGATCGGAGCCCTGGCCGCGGCACTTTCCACCTCCCGGCTGCCGCTCGAACAGATTCACGCCGCAGGAGCAGCCAGCGGAACCATCGACTTCGAATGGAGCGGCTCACCCCGGAACTGGGACGCGACCTTCGTCGCCGATGCAGAGCCGCCGTCCAATCCAGGGCCGGGAGAGTTGCCGCTCACGGCGCGGGTGCAGATGTCCTGGCACGGCCGGCAGGGCACCCTGGACATCGCGCAGCTGAACCTCGCCACGCGCGCCACGCGTGTTAGCGCGTCGGGAGTGCTGGGATCGAGCAGCGCGCGGCTGAGCGTTGGGCTCGACAGCGGCAACCTCGCCGAGCTGCAGTCGGTGCTGGCTGCGTTGCACCTGCCAAGGGTCGCGCTGGCGGTACACGGGCGCGCATCATTTACAGGGAGTATCACGGGCAGACTGACAGCGCCGACCATCACCGGCCATCTCGAGATTTCCGATTTTGACACCGACTTTGCCCCGGGACAAATGTTGCTCCCGGCAGCTGCGGGTGCAGTTGCGGCCGCTTCTCCCCGGCGCCTGCATTGGGATTCTTTGACCGCCGATCTGGTGTATTCGCCCACTGAATTTTCGTTCCATCACGGGTTACTGCGCTGGGGCGCCGCGCAGGCCCGCTTCGATGTGAGCGAAGGATTGCAGAATGGCGAACTGCAGGATGCCAGCGCTCTGCGCGGCCGCGTGCGCGTTACCGGCGCCGACCTCCAGGACGTACAGTTGCTGGCCGGGACCGCATATCCCGTAACTGGCAGCCTGTCCTTCAACCTCACTCTCGGTGGGACGCACTCGAATCCCAGCGGCCAGGGGCCGATGGAGATCAGCGGCGGAACAATCGCAGGCGAGCCTTTTCAATCGCTACGCGCGACCGTGATGTGGGCTGGTTGGGAGGTGAAGCTCGCCGACCTCACGCTTACACACAATGCCGGTCTGGTCAGCGGTAGCCTGGCTTACAATTTTGCCGATAACGGATTTCGCTTCGAGCTCACCGGCACGAACTTTCAGCTCGGGAAGTTTCCCGAGCTGCAACGGCCGCGCATGACGGTGGCGGGCGTGGCGGCATTTCATCTCCAGGGGTCGGGAACCGCCCAGGCCCCGGTGATCAACATCGACCTGCACATTCACGACCTGCTATTGAACAAAGAGCAGACTGGAGACTTCGACCTGACGGGCGTGACCCACGGGGCGGACCTCCATCTGACCGCGCGTTCGCATTTTCAGACCGCGGAGCTGGCCATCGACGGCGACGTCCGCCTGCGTGGCGATTTTCCCGCCAGTGTTACCCTGCGTTTCTCCCATCTCGATGTCAGCCCGCTGCTGCGTGCCTGGCTGGAAGGCAAGATCACCGGCCATTCCTCGATCGCCGGCAGCGTGGATCTGCGAGGACCGCTGCGCCGGCCCCGCGACCTCAACCTCACTGGCCATGTGGACCAGTTGTCGGCGGACATCCAGAAGGTAGCCATCGAAAGTGAGGGGCCGATCCAGTTCACGCTGGCGAATGAAACTTTAACCCTTGATCATTTGCACTTGCGGGGATTCAGTGGGACGCAACGAGTGGAGAAGGGCGCTGCTGCCAGCAGCGACATCACCGCCGGGGGCATGATCCAGCTCGGCGGCGAGCATGAGATGAACTTCCACGCCGACGGCGTGCTCGACTTCGGGCTCCTGCAAAGCCTCAACCCCGACCTGACCTCCTCCGGCAAGGTGGAGATCAAGCTGGCCGCCAGCGGCACCCTGGCGCGGCCGGAGACGCGCGGGCAGGTGACCATCACCGGCGGCGCCCTTTCCTACACCGACCTGCCCAACGGGCTGAGCAACATCAACGGCACGCTGGTGTTCAACGAGAACCGCCTGCGGGTGCAGTCCCTGACCGCGCAGACCGGTGGCGGCACGCTGACACTCGGCGGTTCGATCAACTATTCCCAGGGTCTTTCCTTTGACTTGACCGCCGCCAGCAAAGACATCCGTTTGCGCTACCCGCCCGGAATCAGCTCCTATGCCGACGCCGACCTCCACTTCAGCGGCACGCCCAGCAATTCGCTGCTCTCAGGGACGGTGACCATCAACCGCTTCGCGGTGAGCCCGCAGTTCGATCTCGCCTACTTGCTGCAGCGCGCGGCGCAGGCGCCCAACGTGGCCAGTCCGCTGTCGCCGCTGAATGACCTCCACCTCGACGTGCATGTGATCACGGCACAGGAACTGCGGGTGGAGATGTCGATGGCCAAGCTCTCGGGCAATGCCGACCTGCGGCTGCGCGGGACGGCCAGCAACCCCGTGCTGCTCGGGCGGGTCGACATTGCGCAGGGCAACCTTGACATCGCCGGCACCAAGTATCACCTGGAGCGCGGCGACCTGGTGTTCAACAATCCCACCAGCATCGCCCCCGTGATCGACGTGGAAGCGACTGCCCGGGTACGCGACTACGACATCAGCCTGGGACTGCACGGACCTGTCGCCCACCCCAGCATCAACTATCGCTCCGACCCGCCGCTGCCGACTTCGGACATCATCGCGCTGCTGGCCCTGGGCCGCACCCAGGAAGGGGGCGTCTACTACCAGACGGGCCCCAGCCAAAGCCTGACTGAGCTGACCTCCAATGCAGTGCTGGAACAGGCGCTCACCAGCGCCTACAGCAGCCGTGCCCAGAGGCTGTTCGGGGCCAGTCGCATCAAGGTCGATCCCCAGGCGGTCAGCGCGGAGAACAACTCTAACGCCCGCATCACCATTGAGCAGCAGGTCTCCGACAAGGTAACCATGACTTTCATCAGCAACGTGTCGCAATCGGGGCAGCAGATCGTGCAGATGGAATACTTCATCAACCGGCGGCTGTCGGTGGTGGCGATCCGCGACCAGAACGGCGTGGTCTCCTTCGACATCAAATACCGCCAGCGCAAGCGCTGACGCGGTTCGCTGCGGTCTCGTCCTGGACAAGCCGGTGTTGACTCCGATCCTGTATAGAATGTGTTTGTCCTGAATTAAGAACAAGGGGGTTTCCGATCGCGATGTGGCTAGGGCTGGGAAAAACCTCGGAAAAAGCGTTCGACTCCAGATTGGCGAGCCTGGAGCCGGTGTTCCACGCTCCGCCGCTGACGCCCGAGCTGCTGGCGGCGATCAAGCTGATTTCTCCCCGCCTCAAGCTGGCGCAGGATGAGCACTCGCGCCGCATCTGGGAAAAAGAACAGAACGGCACCTGCTGGAGCGAGTACGAGGCCCTGCGCCCGCTGCTGGCGGGGATCGAAAAGCCGAGGAAAGTGCTGGAAATAGGCCCGGGACTGGGACGGTCGGTGGTCTTCTTCTCGAAGCAATTCGGCTGGCAGCAGAGCGAAATACATCTCTATGATAGCGATGGCGCCGCCACCAAGTACAAACAGAAGTTCTACGATGCTGACAAGCGCTCCCTGCAGGATTCTTTTTGCGGGAATCTGAGACTGCTGCGTTCCCTCCTGGACTACAACCAAGTTTCGAACTACACGATCTTCAACGCCCGACAAACGCCGCTGGCGAAACTGCCGGGGCCCTACGACCTGATCTACAGCTTTTACAGCATCGGCTTCCACTGGTCGCTGGAACTTTACCTGGGTGATCTGCTGCCACTCATGCACGACCGCACCCTGGCATTGTTCACCGTGAAGAAGGATTTTCGCGGCTTCCCACGCCTGCGGGATTTTCACTGCCGTGTGGTGGAATGGAAGACGGTGTTGCGCAAGAAGTCGTCATGGCTGGGCATGCTCATTATGAGCAAAGGCATAGAACCCACGATTGGAGTTCCCGTGCGCAGTTGAAGGTGAGTTCCGTGCGCCAGATCACTGCATTTCCGTTAGTAATCTTCTAACATTGTTGCTGCTTGTAGGCCGGGAAGGCCATGAGCGTTGTTCCGCAGACTGATGCTTATCGCGAACAGCGTCTGCTGATGGTGGCAGAACAGCTTCGCGACCGCGGCATCCGCGATGAGCGCGTGCTGGAAGCGATGGCGCGCGTTCCGCGGCACGAGTTTGTGCAGCCGGATCAGCGCGACGAAGCCTACGAGGACCATCCTCTTCCCATTGGGGAGGGCCAGACCATCTCGCAGCCCTTCGTGGTGGCGGCCATGCTGGAAGCATTGGCGCTTCGACCCGAGGACGTAGCGCTCGAGGTCGGAACCGGCTCGGGATACGAAACTGCGGTGCTGGCGGAGCTGGTGCGCAAGGTGTACTCGATTGAACGCATCGCCAGCCTGGCGGAGCGGGCGCGAGTGGTGCTCGCACGCCTCGGATACAGCAATGTCACGGTCGTCCACGGAGACGGCAGCCAGGGCCTCCTGGAAGTCGCGCCCTTCGACGCCATCGTGGTTTCGGCCGCTGCCCCTCGCCTGCCCAAGCCCCTGATGGACCAATTGCGCGACGGTGGCCGCCTGGTGATCCCCGTCGGCAGCGGCTTCGCGCAGGAACTGCAACTGGTGCGCAAGATTGGCGACAGCAGCACCATTCTGTATCTGGATGGCGTCCGCTTTGTCCCGCTCATCGGCCGGGACGGGTTCCGCGAGGCGGAATAGCACTCAGCATTCAGCAGGAGCGGGGGAATGCACCAGTTTGGGCTGACTGCTGATTGCTGAGTGCTGATTGTTTTAGAATCCTTCCCGTGTCCGTTGCCCGCAATCTCCGCACCACTCTCGACATGATTAAGTGGGAGCACTCGATCTTTGCGCTCCCCTTTGCGCTGGCTGGGGCGATGCTGGCGGCGGGCGGCCTGCCCACGTGGCGCCAGCTCGGATGGATCCTGGTGGCGATGGTCGCAGCGCGCTCGGCGGCCATGGCCTTCAACCGGCTGGTAGACCACCCGCTCGACGCCGCCAATCCGCGCACGCGCGCCCGCGCCCTGCCGTCCGGGCTGCTCTCGCGGCAGTTTGTCGGCGGCTTCGTCGTGCTCTCCTGCGTGGTGTTTGTGCTGGCGGCGGCGGAGCTGAACCGGCTGGCGCTCGCGCTTTCGCCGGTGGCGTTGTCCATTCTTCTTTTGTACTCCTACACCAAGCGCTTCACGCGCTGGTCGCACCTGGTCCTCGGCTTTGCCGATGGCATCTCCGCGCCGGCGGGATGGATTGCCGTGCGCGGCTCACTCGACTGGCGCATCGTTATTCTGGCCGCAGCCGTCACCTTCTGGGTGGGCGGTTTCGATGTCCTCTATGCCTGCCAGGATTATGACTTCGATCGCGAGGCGGGCTTGCACTCGATTCCGCGCTTCATCGGCATACGCCGCGCCTTATGGGTGGCGCGCGCCTTTCACCTGCTGATGATCGGGCTGCTGCTGTGGCTGGTCTTTGCCCTGCACCTCGGCGCACTGGCGGTGCTCGGAGTGGCGATTGTGGCCGGGCTGCTGGCCTACGAACACTCCCTGGTCAGCCACCATGACCTCAGCCGGCTGAATGCCGCCTTCTTCACCATGAACGGCGTGATCTCGGTGGTGTACTTCCTGTTCCTTGCCGCCGACCTGCTGCTGCGCCGGTAGACAGCCAGCTATGTTGACTTAGTGATGACCGGTGGCTAACATCCGCCCTCAAGAGCGTGGGGACCTCGCCGTGATCGGCCAGACCATCTCGCACTACCGCGTGCTGCGCAAGCTGGGCGGTGGGGGCATGGGCGTGGTCTACGAGGCCGAAGACCTCAAGCTGCACCGTCACGTCGCCCTCAAGTTTTTGCCCGTGGGAACGGCCGCGGATGCCACGGCCCTGCGGCGTTTCGAGCGCGAGGCGCAGGCGGCATCGGCGCTCAACCATCCCAATATCTGCACCATCTATGACATTGATGAAGCCGACGGCCAGCCCTTCATCGCCATGGAGTTGCTCGAAGGGAAAACCCTGGAACGGACCCTCGGGGGCAAGCCGCTGGAAGTGGAAGCACTGCTCGACCTGGCCATCCAGGTCGCCGACGCCCTGGACGCCGCGCACGCTGCTGGCATCGTTCACCGCGATATCAAACCGGCCAACATTCTTGTAACCACGCGCGGGCAGGCCAAGGTGCTGGATTTCGGTGTCGCCAAGGTCATTGCACCCCTATCGCCGGCAGCCGCAGGCGATACCGCGGATACCGTAACCCTGCTGACCGCAACAGGAGGTGCGGTGGGGACACTGACTTACATGTCTCCCGAGCAGGTTCGCGCTAAAGAACTGGATGCGCGCAGCGATCTGTTTTCCTTCGGAGTCGTGCTCTACGAGATGGCGACGGCAACTCTGCCATTCCGCGGGGAAAGCGCCGGGGTCATCTTCGACGCGATCCTGAACCGGGCGCCCGTGGCGCCGGTGCGCCTGAACCCCGTTCTCCCGGTCGAACTGGAGCGCATCATCGACAAGTGCCTTGAGAAGGACCTACGCATGCGCTACCAGCACGCTTCGGAGATTCGCGCTGACCTGCAGCGGATGAAGCGGGACACTGAGTCGGGGCTCTTAACAACAAAGGGGATGGGGACGGCGCGCAGGATCGGAAAACGCTGGAAGATGATTGTTCCTGCCGCCGTGGCTGTGCTGGCGCTGTCCGTCGCTTGTTACTTCTATTTCCGCTATTTCCGCCGCGCGCCCAAACTCACCGACAGGGACACGATCGTCCTGGCGGATTTCACGAACACAACCGGCGATCCGGTGTTCGACGGCACCTTGCGGCAAGGGCTTTCCGTGCAACTGGAACAATCGCCCTTCCTGAGTCTGGTGTCGGAGGACCGCATCCACGAATCGCTGCGGCTCATGGGCCGGCCGGCGGATGCAAGGCTAACCCCAGAGGTCGCCAGGGAACTCTGTGAGCGAAGCGGAAGTGCCGCCGTTCTCGACGGATCAATCGCCAATCTTGGCAGCCATTATGTGTTGGGACTTCGCGCCAAAGCTTGTCGCACCGGGACCGTTCTCGCCGAGGAGCAAGTCCAGGCGGCGAGCAAGGAAGACGTGTTGAATGTCCTGAGCCGGACGGCGAGCAAGTTAAGAGCCCGTCTCGGTGAATCACTTGCCACTGTAGAAAAGCACAACACCCCGTTGGAGACGGCGACTACTTCCTCCCTCGAAGCGCTGAAAGCCTACAGCGCGGCCATGCAGGTTGGGTTCTCGAGCGGATATACGGACGCTTTGCCTCTTTTCAAGCGTGCGGTTGAAATTGATCCGCAATTTGCGATGGCGCACGCGTTTATGGGGCTGATGTACAGCAATCTGGGAGAGTCCGTCCTGGCGAACGAGAGCACCACCAAGGCATATCAGTTGCGAGATCGCGCCACTGACCGGGAGCGATTTTTGATCACAACCCTTTACGACCGACAGGTAACGGGGAACCTCGAAAGAGAACAACAGACCTTGAAGTTATGGGGGCAAACGTATCCACGTGACCGGGATGCTCACGGCTTGCTGGCGGGATTTGCTTCCCAAAGCTGCGGACGATATGAGAAGTCAATTGAGGAAGCCAACATCGCGCTCGGAATCGATCCGGATTTCACGCCCGGATTCATCAATATTGCCTTCTCGTATTTTTATCTCGACCGCCTGCCGGAAGCTGAGAACGCCATCCTGAATGCCGCTGGGCACAAACGCGAGCCGGCTGAGCTTTTGCTGCTTCGATACTATCTCGCGTTTTTGAAGGGTGATGCGGCTGGCATGGATCGTGCAGCGGTTCAGGCCAGGGGCAAGCCCGGATGGGAAGACTGGATGCTCCACTCGCAGGCCCTGGTCGCGGCTCGTTCCGGCCGTTTGGAGGCGGCCAGGACGGTGTCACGCCAGGCCATCGACCTAGCCCAGAGAGCAGGCCAGAAGGAAAGAGCCGGTACTTTCCAGGCCGCAGAAGCGGTCTGGCAAGCTTTTTTCGGGAACGCAACCGCGGCCAGGCGGAACGCGACGGCAGCCCTGCACCTATCCGATGGCCGCGATGTGGAATACGGCACGGCATTTGCGCTGGCTCTGGCGGGCGATTTGGCCCGCGCGCAGTCGCTCGCCAGCGATCTGGAAAGGCGCTTTCCCGAAGATACTTCTGTCCAGTTCAATTACCTGCCTGCGCTTCACGCGCTCTTTGCGCTGAACCAGCATGAGCCACGAAAGGCCATCGAACTGCTGCAAACTGGTGTTCCTTATGAGTTCGCAGTGCCGGCAATCGACTTTAACGCCTTCTTCGGTGGCCTCTATCCCGTTTATGTGCGGGGCGAGGCATACTTGGCCGCAGGTCAGGTTTCGGAAGCCGTCGCCGAGTTTCAGAAGATTCTCGATCATCGCGGAATTGTGGCTGCCGATCCCATCGGCGCGCTGGCGCGCTTGCAGTTAGGCAAGGCCTACGCTTTATTGGGAGATAAGAGCAAGGCAAGCGATGCCTATCAAGACTTCCTCACGCTCTGGAAAGACGCCGATCCTGACATCCCCATCCTGAAGCAGGCCAAGACGGAATACGCGAAGCTACAGTGATGACCCCAATCTCCTGTAGAGACGCAGCATGCTGCGTCTCTACAATGGTTGTGCCATGCTGGATGCTGCACCCAGGACCGTCTTCCATCTGGATATGGACGCCTTTTTCGTCTCCGTGGAGGAGCTGTTCGATCCATCTCTTAAGGGCAGGGCGGTGGTCGTGGGCGGACAGCGCAACGAGCGCGGGGTAGTCTCGGCGGCGTCTTACGAAGCCCGCAAGTTCGGGGTGCACTCGGCCATGCCGCTGCGCACCGCCGCCAGGCTTTGCCCGCATGCCATCTTCGTGGACGGACATCCGGAGCGCTATCGCGAATATTCGCAAAAGATATACGCCGTGCTCGGGCATTTCTCCCCCAAGGTGGAGATGGCATCCATCGACGAAGCCTATCTCGACATGACCGGCACCGAGCGCCTGCACGGCCCGCCGCTGCGCGCCGCCCATGCCCTGCATGCGGCGATCAAAGCCGAAACGCAGCTCAACTGCTCCATCGGTATCGCCACTTCGCGTCTGGTTGCGAAGGTTTCCTCCGACCAGGCCAAGCCCAACGGCGTGCTGTGGGTACTGCCGGGGCAGGAGGCGCGCTTCCTGGCGCCGCTCGATGTCGGCAAGATTCCCGGCGTGGGCAAAGTGCTGGAGAAGAGCCTGCACGACCTCGGGATCTACAAAGTAGGCGACCTGGCCGGGCTCGAGGAATCATTCCTCGATGAGCGCTTCGGCAAATGGGGGTTGGCACTGGCCGGTAAGGCGCGCGGCCTCGACGCCGGGGGATGGTTCGACAGCGAAATCGGCGCCAACGAGCAGCCCAAGTCCATCAGTCACGAGCACACCTTCAACGAAGACACAGCGGACGTCGAGCAGCTCGAATCCACGCTGGCGCGGCTTACGGAGATGGTCTGCCGGCGTCTGCGCGAGCACAGGTTACACGCTCGCACTGTCCAACTCAAGCTGCGGTACAAGGACTTCTCGACCATAACGCGCGCTCACAGCCTGCAGCGAGCGACCCAGATCGACGGCGAGATCCTGGCGCCGCTTCGCGAGCTGTTCCACGCGAATTGGAAACCGGGCGCCCTGGTGCGCCTGTTAGGTGTTCACACCTCTTCCTTTGAATCTGCAGAAGGGCAACTTGGCTTGCTGGATGCCGGAAAGCACCAGCGCTGGCAGCGAGCCCTTTCCGCCGCCGACCGGCTGAGAGACAAGTACGGCGAAGAGGCCGTCTCCCTGGCCACGGGTTTGAAGGTCGGATTCCGCGAGCGCGTCCACGAGAACCCAGCGAGCCTTCCCGGCAAGCATCCCAGGGACCGGCGTGGATGAAGGTTACTTTGGGGGCACTTCCGCAGTGACCCAGGGAGAATGCGTCACCTTCACTAATCATGGTGCAATCAAGCAGCAATTCGGCATAAAATTACATTGAGTTGGGCAAGTGAAGCGCCGTTTTACCCATTGGTCGAAACTCCCGCGGGCCAACATAGGCACGGGGGATTTTTCGTTTTGGGAAGCTTCCGGTCCAGCAATGAGAGATTCTCACTCGTTCGCGTTTCCGGCGTGAAAGGAGTGGGGTCAGAGTAAGGAGCACGAGCAACAAATGGCAGAGAAGGAACGTGGCACGGTAAAGTGGTTCAACGCCACCAAGGGGTACGGTTTCATCCAGCGGGAGCAGGGCGGAGACGTATTTGTGCACTATTCCGCCATCCAGGGGGATGGATATCGCTCTCTGGACCAGGGCGATGCGGTGGAGTTCGAAGTGCAGGAGGGCCCCAAGGGCCTGCAAGCCGCCAACGTCACCCGCCTGTAAGTTTTCCCAAGAACCACGGCCGACCAGGACGGGGGGCTTGGTGTGGTTCCCGGGAATACTGACGTCCATCCGTCGGCTAAGGTATGATTTCGTGCGGGATGGCACAGGACTTCCACACCGATGACGTTCGGTTACACAGCATCCATAGGAAAGTCCTCGCCCGCCAGCGCCTGAGCGATGACGACGCTCTGACTCTCTACCGCACCGGCGATATCCTCGCTGTTGGCTGGCTGGCCAACCACGTGCGCGAGCGGATGCACGGCAACTGCACGTACTTCAACGTCAACCGGCATATCAATCCCACCAACGTGTGCGTGGCGGCGTGCCGCTTGTGCGCCTTCGGCCGCAAGAAGGACGCTCCCGGCGCCTACACGATGGCTCTCGAAGAAGCCTGGCAGACGGCCGCCTCCGGCTACAGCGAGGCGGTAACCGAGTTCCACATCGTGGGCGGACTGCATCCCGACCTGCCCTTCGAATATTTCCTCGACCTGGTGCGCGGGCTCAAGAAGCGTTTTCCGCAGGTGCACCTCAAAGCGTTCACCATGGTCGAGGTAGCATATCTGGCGAAACGCGCCAAGCTGTCGCTGCGGGAGACGCTCCAGCAATTGAAAGCTGCGGGGGTGGATTCGTTGCCGGGCGGCGGGGCCGAGATCTTCGCCGACCGCATACGGCACATCATCTGCGACCACAAGATTGACGGCGATCAGTGGCTCCAGACGGCGCGCCTGGCCCATCAGCTCGGCCTGCGCTCCAACGCCACCATGCTCTACGGCCACATCGAGAGCGACGAGGACCGCGTCGACCACCTGCTCAAGCTGCGCGCCCTGCAGGACGAGACGGGAGGGTTCCAGACCTTCATCCCGCTGGCGTTCCACCCCGCCAATACGCCCCTCCAGCACTTGCCCACCACCACCGGTCTGAACGACATCCGGCAAATCGCCGTCAGCCGCCTGGTGCTCGATAATTTCGCGCATATCAAGGCCTATTGGCAGATGCTCAGCCCCAAGATCGCGCAGATCGCGTTGCGCTTCGGCGCCGACGACCTCGACGGCACGGTGATCGAAGAAAAGATTTACCACGACGCTGGCGCCACCACTCCCCAGGGCCTGCGCCGGCAGGAGCTGGTGCGGCTCATCCGCGAGGCCGGCCGCGAGCCGGTGGAGCGCGATACGCTTTATCGTCCGGTCATGCGCACTGAGACATCGATCACTGTCGCGGTGTAAACGAATTGAGCCATGGATTCATTGGGCCCCCGGAAACCACCTGGTTTTCAATGACTCAATGGCTCAATGACTCAATGAATCAATGGCACAATGGCTCAATCCCAAAATGCAACCTGCACTTTTCCGGTTGCGTCTATCCCCAGAGGTGTAGAATTTCCTTGGAGTCGTAGTAAGGCGCGGACTTGGCCGCGGGGTCGAACACCCCGCATCCGAGGTTGCCATGAATGTTCATATTTCCTTTAAGACCGCGAAGGCTCCTGACCTCGAAAAACAATTCAATCATCAGATCGAAAAGCTGGGACGCAGGCTGCAGGTCTTTCGTCCGGAGCTGGTGCACCTGAAGGGCATCATCGAGCAGAGCCGGACCCGCGAAGGCGTTGTGGTATCGCTGAACTTGCGGCTGCCTTCTGGACAGATGGCCTCGCAACAGGCCGGTCCCACGGGGATCGCGGCAGTGAAAGCCGCCTTCGGTGACCTGATGTCGCAACTGACACGGCACAAGGACCTCTTGCGCTCGCAGCGCCGTGGCATGCTGCGGCGCTCGGTGCGGGAACGGACTCTGCCTGGCGTTCCCTTTGAGAAGACGCCTGCGGCGGTGCACCCGCCGGTGGCCTCGGTGGAGGACGTCAAGTCCTACATCAACGCCAATCTCTCGCGGCTGGAACGGTTCGTGGAGCGGGAGCTGCGTTTTCGCGAGGCCAACAGCTTTCTGCAGCCCGACCTCATCAGCAAGGAGGAGGTGGTGGACGAAGCCATCGCCGCAGCCCTGGGCGATGAGGAAGAACGACCGGAGCTGCTCTCGCTGGAGCGCTGGCTGTACCGCTTGTCGATCCGCGCCATCAACCGGGTTGCCTCAGGCAACGGCGAAGCCGTCATCGCGGTGCCGCTCGAGACCTCGGCGCGCAAGCAGAACGTGCGCGCCAGCGACGAACCTGAGCTGCAGTACCACCAGCCAGACGAGATGCTGCTGCAGTCCGACGTCATCGCCGACCGCCGTATGGCTACGCCCGAGGATGTGGCCGCCTCCGACGAGATGGTCGATATCGTCAACGGCGCGCTCAAGGGCGGCAGCCGCGAGGAGCGTGAGGCCTTCATCCTGTTTGCATTCGAGGGCTTCACTCTGCGCGAGATCTCGGCCATTGCCGACCGCAAGGAGGACCAGGTGCGCGCCTCCATCGAGGCTGCCCGCCGGCGGCTCCAGCAGACGCTGCCGGTCTCCCACTGGCGCGACAAGCTGCTGCAGAATTCCAAGACTGCCTGACATCGCTTATAGGGGGAGCGCGATGATCACTCGTGAAGAACTCCGCCAATTGGCCCAGTTGGATTTTCCGGACAATTCCGCCGTCACTTTCTATTTCCAGCCGCAGACTCCGCAGAACAAATCGCACCGCGAAGAACAGATCCAGGTGAAAGATCTGGTGCGAGAAGTCCTGCGCCGCGCGGAAAAGAACGGCAATAATCCCAGCGTGCGCGCCGACCTCAAGCGCATCCTTGAGTTGGCCGGGCAATTGCACGGCAACCACGCGCGCGGCAAGGGAGTGTTCGCGTGCTCCGCCAAGGGAGTCTGGCGCGAGATTGATTTGCCCAAGGTCCTGAAGAAGACGCAGCTTTACGTGGCCCACCGCTTCCACCTGCGTCCGCTGGCGGCGGTGGCGGCGGCGGCGCCGCGCTGCTGCGTAGCCCTGGTCGACCGTGAACGTGCCCGCCTGTTCGAGCTGTGGATCGACGAGGTGCGGGAGCAGGCCGAGATCGTCGATCCGCTGCCGCGCACCGGCCGCAGCAGCGGGTTGGGTGGCTACGACGCCGGCCACATCGAGCGCCACGTCGAGAACTTTGCCATGCGGCACTTCAAGAACGTGGCTCAGCGACTGCAGGAGCTGCAGAACACAGGCTGCGACGGCTTCATCGTCGGTTGCCGCGAGGACGTTTGGCCGCAGCTCGAACCCCACCTGCACACCTACGTCAGGCAGAAGCTGTTGGGCCGTTTCGGCATCGATCCGGCCGTGGCCACCGCCGACCAGGTGCGGGAGCAGGCGCAGGGCATTCTGGAAGAACGCAACGCTGCCGAGCGCCAAACGCTAGTCCGCGAGGTGGTGGGGGGCGCACAGCGCAACGGACGCGGCAAGGTCGGATTGCGCGGCGTGCTCGAAGCGCTGGAGCAGGGCGAAGTCCAGACCCTGCTGTTCGGGGAAGCGTTCTACGCACCGGGAAGCGAGTGCAGCAACTGCGGCCATCTCGACGCCAACGTGCTGGAAGTCTGTCCTGCCTGTGGCCGGCGCACGCGCGAGCTGGAGGACGTGACGGACGCGATTCTGCGTCGCGCGCTCGATGGCAATATCAATGTGGTCTATATCGGCCCTGACCCTGGGTTCGAGAAGACCGGCAAAATTGGCGCCCTGCTCCGCTTCCGTGCCGACCAGGCCAAGTCGGGGAAGGTGGCGGGGTGAAGCAGCTCTTAGCTCTTGGCTTTTAGCTCTTAGCCAAAACAAGGTCGGCATTCGCCGACCTTTGTTTTCGGTTGTACGGATTTGGCCAAGAGCTAACAGCTAAGAGCTAAGAGCCGGTTTTGCTATCCTGTCGCGTCTCAGGAGAACGCCATGTCCATCTCCCGCCGCGATTTCCTTGCCACGGCCGCGCTGGGCTCGACTTCGATGGCCATGGGAATTGCTGCCGAGGCACAGGAGGACAAGCACATGCCCCAGCCCGCGCCGGCCGGCAAGCGTCCGGCGCTGATCACCAAGACCACCGGGCTGCATTCGCTCGATGCTGCCTACGACGTACTGCGCCGCAGCGGCGACACGCTCGAGGCGGTCACCCTCGTCTGCAAAGCCCAGGAGGACGATCCTAACGATCAGACTGTCGGCCTCGGCGGACTGCCCAACGAAGACGGCGTGGTCGAGCTCGACGCCTCCTGCATGCACGGTCCCACGCGCCGCGCCGGAGCCGTGGGCGCGGTGAGGAACATCAAAAACGTCTCGCTGCTGGCGCGTGCCGTCATGGATCACACCGGGCACGTGATGCTGGTGGGCGAGGGCGCCGAACGCTTCGGCGAGAAGATGGGCTTTCCCAAGGAAAACCTGCTCACCGAGCGCTCGCGCAAGATGTGGCTGCTGTGGAAGGAGACCATGTCGCACCAGCATTGGTGGGGACCGGGGCTGAGCGACCCCAACTGGAAGCCTCCGGCGGGACCCACTTCCGAAGAATGGCGGAAAAAGCGCGCGGAAATGGAGCAGGTGGCGGCGGAGCTGGGCATCGAGCCGGAGTGGCGCGAGTATGCCATCGAGCACGTGATCCATCGCGAGCACGGTACTGTGCATTGCTCGGCGGTGAATGAGAAAGGCGAGATGTCGGGCATGACCTCGACCAGCGGCCTGGAGTGGAAGATCGCCGGCCGCCTTGGCGATTCTCCCATCATCGGCGCCGGCTGCTATACCGACCAGGATGTGGGCTCGGCGGGCGCTACCGGTAACGGCGAAGAAAACATCCGCGTGGCCGGCGCGCACAGCATCGTCGAGAACATGCGCCGCGGGATGTCGCCGGCGGAAGCCGGGTTGGAGACGCTGCACCGGCTGGCACGCCTCTACAACAACGACATGACCCGCCTGCGCTACCTCCAGATGGTCTATTACATCCTGCGCAACGACGGCGGCTACGCCGGGGTCTCACTCTGGAGCCAGAGCTACACCGGCAAACGCATGCAGTTCGCCGTGCACGACGGCAAAGCGCGTCTGGAAGATACGATCGGGCTGTTCGAAGGGCCGTACATCGAGTGGCCGCCGGTGCCCAAGCTGACCTAGCGCCGGCGTTACGGAGAATGGCCTTTCCTGGCGATCCTCGGACCGAGAAGGTCTTCCAGTGCCCATTCGATCTCTTGCAACGCCCGCTGGTTGACCTATCGTTCGGTTTGGTGCGACAGATGCGTTTATGGGCTGCGCGTGAGGTGGCGCTCAAATGGGCGCTTTTTTTGCACAAGCCACGCTTGTTACAATCGCCACCAGACCCGTGCTAAAAACACCGAGCCAGTACCATAAGACCAAACACGGGCAGATGGTCCTTGGGGCTCGCTTGATTACATGTCAGCCTCAAGGCCGAGTCCATCGACCTTATCGTCATGAGCCCGCCTTTCGGACTTGTCAGGAAAAAAGACTACGGCAACGTCGAGAGCCACGAATACCTTGATTGGTTCAGACCGTTTGGCGAACAACTAAGGCGGGTACTCAGGCCGTCCGGCTCGCTCGTCATCGACATAGGGGGCACCTGGGTATGAGAGCTCGACGCGGACGCTGCGCGTGCCAGCATGTGGGAACAATTAACTCTGGAGTACCCGGAATTGTAGCTGGCCCGCCCGACAGGCTTCGGCGCCGGTGTATTGAGCGATGCGACGCTTGCAAACGCTTTCACTCGGATGAGGCCGCAGGACTCGAGTATGCGAGACTCAAGGGCGGAGCGTGCCACTACGACCGGCGTCGGCGGGTGGTTTGGGTTCCCGCATGACCCCAATCGCGCCGGCATTGTCCCTTCTGCGCAGCCCATGGATCGCGACATTTCAGAGGCTTCTGTCATCGGTTGACGAAGACCTGATTATCGTCTGTCCCTTCGTAAAACGTTTCGCCACAGAACGCATATTGGCACAGCTCGAGAGCCGCAACGTCCAAGGCTCGACTCGGCTGCGTCTGGTCACGGACCTGCGGCCTGAGAGCGCTCTCGGCGGCTCGATGGATTTGGGCGCCATAAGCGAGCTTGGCCGAAGGATAGCCGGGTTCGAACTTACGCACCTGCCGAGCGTTCACGCGAAGGTTTACGTAGCCGACCGAAAGATGGCGATCATCACGTCGGGCAATCTCACCGAGCCGGGCTTGTCTGGCAACGTGGAATACGGCATCGCGTTAAGCGAAGGGCCGGTAGTCAGCGAGATACGGTCGGACGTCGAGAGCTACGCCACCTTGGGCGCGGAGGTTCCGGTCGAGGACGTGGCCGCGCTGTCCGAGGAAATGCTGGAGCTAACCAAGCTATTTCAGCGTGCAGAAAGATCGGTGCGCGCGCAGGCGCGCCGGGCCTTCAGGGACAAGCTGGAATCAACGCGCTTCCGACTGCTGCGCCACCGTGCCAAGGGCAAAACGACGCATGCCATTTTCTCGGACACGATCAGATTTCTTCTTGCAAAGGGTCCGCTCCGAACCGACGAGCTCCACCCCATGATCCAGCTTATCCACCCCGACCTGTGCGATGACTCAGTCGACCGCGTAATTGACGGTGTGCACTTCGGTAAGAAATGGAAGCATTACGTGCGGAATGCTCAGCAATATCTGAAACGTCACGGGGAAATTCGTTTTGACGGCTCGCGCTGGCACCTGCAGAACGGTGGCGCGTCATAAGCGAAGTCAGCCGCCTCAGCAGGGACGCCTCGTTTCGGCAGCGCGTCCTTTTTGCCTACGGACATCGCTGCGTGGTTACACGCGTACAGCTCCGGCTCGTCGATGCCGCGCACATCGTTCCAGTGGGTGCCCCCGGAAGCGCCGATTCCGTCACGAATGGCATCTCACTGTCTCCGACCTACCACCGCGCGTTTGACGCTGGTCTGATCTACCTCGACACCGACTTCAACATGCGCCTGAATGAAGGGCGGCTGAACGCGCTTCAAGCCCTCAATATCGCTGGCGGCGTTGAAGCATTCCGCCAGCCTCTTGGTCAGATCTTTCTACCGCCTGATCCTGCCCAGCGGCCCTTGGGGGAGTTCATCCGCAGGGCCAACCAGCTCCGCCAAATAGCCGACTAAAGGCTGAGGGGTCGTCTCCACGTGAGTCTCGGCCGTCCCGCGCAAAATTCTGCTTGACAAACTCATCATCTTATTGATATTGTTGTTTCATATCACATCGCAATCAGCTAACTGCTGCGGGCCCAAGATTTTCCCTAGAAACCATTTCTCGTCATGGGCGCCGAAGAGGGATGTCCCGTACATGTGTGATTTTTCGGGGGACGACCCCGGAGGGACGTTTGTCGCTGTTTCGATCGAAGGCAAGTCATGCCAGCCAGGACGAGAAGGGCTGCTGATCTGCAGGTCGCCCGGCCATTAATTACTTGGTTAACATGCCGCGAGGGTTGCGGCTGGCGTTCTTTGACAAATCAGGCCAAAAAAGACCAAAAATCGCAGCTAAGTCCTTTGAGGATCAGATTTTGCGCGTAAGTCCTTTGTTTCATCAGATCACGACCAGATCTCATGGGATTAAGCCTCGCAAGTCAATGATTCCATTAGACACCACGAACAGGGGGGTGGGCTTAACGCCAGAGTAAACAGCGCCGCGCCGTCCTATTAAGCGAACCTCACCTTCACGTCTGGCTTCTTCTCGAGATGAATGCTCTCGATGAAGCGCACCTTTCCGGTGTTGAGGGTCAGCACGATGGACGATGTGCGCGCGCCCTCGCCGAAGAAGCGCACTGGCTTCATCAGCGCGCCTTCGGTCACGCCGGTGGCGGCAAAGATGATCTGCTTGCCCGGCGCCAGGTCTTCGGCGGTGTAAACCCTCTTGATGTCCTTGATGCCCATTTTGTGGACGCGCTCTTCCTGCTCGGGCTTGGTGAGCATGAGGCGTCCGACCATGTAGCCGTTCAGGCAGCGGATGGCGGCGGCGGTGAGCACGCCTTCGGGCGCGCCGCCCGAGCCCATTACCGCGTGCACGCCGGTGCCGATGACGGCGGCTGCGATCCCGGGCGAAAGGTCGCCGTCCGAGATCAGTTTGATGCGCGCCCCCGCCTTGCGGATGTCGGCAATCAGTTTCTCGTGGCGCGGGCGGTCCAGCACCACGATCACCAGGTCTTCGACGTCGCGCTCCAGGCGCTTGGCGATGTTCTTCAGGTTGTCGGCCACGGGCGCGTCCAGGTCCACGCAGCCCTTGCACGACGGACCGACGACGATCTTATCGAGGTAGCAGTCGGGCGCGTGCAGCAGCCCGCCTTTTTCCGACGCGGCCAGCACGGTGATGGCGCCAGGCGAGCCGGTGGCGCACAGGTTGGTCCCTTCGAGCGGGTCCACGGCGATATCGATCTCGGGGACCTTGGTGCCGTCGGGGAACTCGGCCCCGACCTTCTCGCCGATGTAGAGCATGGGCGCTTCGTCGCGCTCGCCTTCGCCGATGACGATGGTGCCGCTCATGGGGACGGTGTCCATGGTCTTGCGCATGGCCTCGGTCGCGACCTGGTCGGCGTACTTGCGGTCGCCCTGGCCCATGACCTTGGCGCAGGCGATGGCCGCGTTCTCCACCACGCGCAGGAATTCCAGGCCGAGGTCGGTCTCGATGTTCTGTCCGTAGCTCTTGGCGATGGCCTTGGCGGGCTTCGCCTCTGTGACGGTTGCCATAAGTGCCTCCGGAAATGTTTAGGATTGGCGCTCCTGGTGGTGGGGAAACCCCAGGCAACACCGCGCATGATGCTCCTTCGGGAGGAGGGCGTCAAGGAGTACCGAGGAGTTGGGTTCGTAAACCCCTTACCCCAGTGCCGTGGGCGGCATCGTGACGCAGAGCACGTCCGGCCAGCCCATCGAGCTTTCCGGCTTTTACGTCAGCCTCGAACTGGCGGTCCCATGCGTCGGCGTCAAACTCGGCAAGCCATTCCCGGAACTTCTCGAGCTCGTCGCACGAGAATTCCCGGACATCTCGTTCGACCTTCTCTACTTTATCCAGGCACCACATCCTCAGGGGCTGAAGCCCGAGATTTTATTCGACCTTTTCGGCACGGCTGAAGCCGTGCCCTGATACAAACCTGGTCCGGCTCGATACATCCATTTGCCTTGTATCAGGGCACGAGTTTACTCGTGCCGTTGCACGCGCAAAAAGAGGAGCGGCTTTAGCCGCTGCAGACGCTCAGAACGCGTCGATGCCCGTAACGCTGCTGCCGATGATCAGCGTGTGGATGTCGTGCGTGCCCTCGTAGGTCTTCACCGACTCGAGGTTGGCCATGTGACGAAAGATGGGGTACTCGTCGGCGATGCCATTGGCACCCAGGATATCGCGTGCCATGCGGGCACACTCCAGCGCCATCCAGATGTTATTGCGCTTGGCCATCGAGATGTGCTGGAAGCCGGCGCGGTCCTGGTCCTTGAGGCGTCCCACCTGCAAGACCAGAAGCTGCGCCTTGGTGATTTCGGAGATCATCCACACCAGCTTTTCCTGCACGAGCTGATGCGAAGCGATGGGCTGGTCCCGGAACTGCTTGCGGAAGCCGGCGTACTGCAGCGCGCAGTCGTAGCAGGCCATGGCCGCGCCCACCCCGCCCCAGGCGATGCCGTAGCGCGCCTGGTTCAGACACATCAGCGGAGATTTCAGGCCGTCGGACTTGGGCAACAGGTTGCAGCAGGGCACGCGCACGTCCTGCAAGGACAGGCTTGACGTAACCGACGCCCGCAGCGACCACTTGCCGTGCACGTCGGCGGTGCGGAAGCCAGGACGGTTCGTCTCGACCAGAAAGCCGCGCACCTTGCCGCCTTCGTCGTCCACCTTTGCCCAGATCACGGCCACATCGGCGATCGAGCCTGAGGTGATCCACATCTTTTCGCCGTTCAGGATGTAATCGCCGCCGTCACGCCGGGCGCGCGTGCGCATGCCGCCGGGGTTGGAGCCGAAATCGGGCTCAGTCAGGCCAAAGCAGCCCAGGACTTCGCCCTTCTGCAGTGCTGGCAACCAGCGCGCTTTCTGCTCGTCGCTGCCGAAGGTGTGGATCGGGTACATGACCAGCGCCGACTGCACGCTGACGAAAGAGCGCACCCCGCTGTCTCCGCGCTCCAGTTCCTGCATCACCAGCCCGTATTCGACGTTCGACATCCCCGCGCAGCCATAGCCCTTCAGGCTGGCGCCGAAGTAGCCCAACTCGGCCATGGGCCTGACCAGCTCGCGCGGGAAGCGGCCTTCGCGGTTGCACTGCTCGATGATGGGGATGAGGTTGTCCTCGATGAACTGGCGCGTGCTGTCGCGCACCAGACGCTCGTCGTCGGTGAGTAAGGAATCGAAGTCGAGGAAATCGACGCCGCGGAACTTGATGGCCATGGTGACTTCCTTGTTCGCGTGGTAGCGCTGGAAGAACAGGAAAACCTACCAGAGGGTCATTGACGGGTCAAAGGGGCCAGAGCAAAAAAGAGGCGCCGAAGCGCCTCAAGTGGCTAAAGGGAGACTTGATTATTGAGACGGCGCCTCACGGAGAAGGTTTACGCCGGGGCGACACAAACCCTGTGCCTCATGTAGACTAAGTTTCTGCGGTGAGTCGCGATCTTCTTTCCGTCGTACTCCCCCAAATATCCGTCCCGTTGAGCGGGAGAGTTCTGCCAGGAGCGAATCATGGTCAAGGTAGCCAAAACCGCCGATCGCAAGCGGGTGATGGATACGTCCAAGAGCCACGACTGTCCCAAATGCGGCAAGCCGGCGCGCATCGTCAAGCGCGTGAAAGACCGCGAGCGCGGCGTGCCCGGAGGGATCTATATTTCGTGCTCAGTGTGTGATTTTTACGAAAAGCTGTAAGGGAATTTAGCCATTTGCCATTGAGTCATTTGATTTCATTGACCCAATGGCGCAATGACTCAATGGCTCAATTTTTCCCGGCGCTCGCAATCTCCCTGATTATCTTTTCTGCGGCCTGCAACGGATTCTTCGCTTCCGTGATCGGCCTTCCCACCACCAGGTAGTCCGCTCCCGCCGCGATGGCCTCGGCGGGCGTGTTCACCCGTGACTGGTCGCCGCGGGCCGCGCCTGCCGGCCGGATGCCCGGAGTGACGATCACCAATCCAGCGCCCAGATCCTGCCTGATGATGCGTGCCTCGTGCGGCGAAGCCACAACCCCGTTGCAGCCGCACTTCTGCGCCAGCTTGGCCAGGACGAGAGCGTGGTCCTGCGCCCGTCCCGCCACCCCAGTCTCCTGCAGATCGGCGTCGGAGAGGCTGGTCAGGACGGTGACTGCCAGAACCGTAAGCGGCTTCGCAGCCTGCCGGGCGGCTTCCATGGCGGCCCGGAGCATGGCCGGGCCACCTGCGGCATGCACGGTGAGCATGGATACCCCAATCGCCCCTGCCGAGCGCACGCCGCCGGCGACGGTGTTGGGGATGTCGTGGAACTTCAAGTCGAGGAAGACCTTCTTTCCCGAGTCCACTAGCTCACGGACGATGCCGGGGCCCTCGACGGTAAAAAGCTGGGTCCCGACCTTGTAGGTCGAGACGGCCGCGCCCAGCCTTTCGACGACCTTCCTCGCCTCGGCGGCCGAAGACACGTCCAGCGCTACGATCAGGCGGTCTTCAGGCCTCATCGCTCGTGCCTGGAAACTGCGGGGAGCCCAGCAGACCAGGTTCGGTCTGCCGGGACATGCTTATTCGCCGCCCAGGTTTTGGGCCGCAGCGACCATTTGTGGGGTAACGAGGTCCAGCCGCACCTGTTCGACCCCCGCATGCCGGAACTCAAGCATGGCGGCAGCGCCATAAGAAAGGTCGATGATCCGGCTTTCGGGAACCGGCCCGCGGTCGTTAATGCGCACCATCAGCGACTTGCCGTTGCGCAGGTTAGTTACCTTAACCCACGTCCCTAGAGGAAGATAGCGGTGCGCGGCGGTGAACTGGAACATATCGTAAGGCTCACCGCTGGCGGTGGTCCGGCCGTGGAAGGGCTTTCCATACCACGACGCCCTCCCAATCTGGTAAGGCTTCTCGGGTTTCGGGGGAGCCGACTTCGAAGACCTCGGGCCCTTTGTAGCGGGTGCCGCCCCCACGGTAGCAACCATGACCAGCGTTGCCATAATGCAGGGTAGTACTCGTCGCATTGGATGTCCTTTCAGTCTATCTACAGTCCACCTTTCCTTTCCCCGGAGATTTGCTAATTGTATGAAACTAAAGGTGAGTAGTCAATCTTTTTAGCCGCCATCACGGTTACTCTCGGACCGGGGTGCAAACTATTGCACAGCAAAGGATTGCAGGCTTCCAACCAGCCGCCCCAAGCAGTATAGGGATGGGTCTCCCGGCCCCCTTGCCCACCCCCGGTTAGCTCGTTCGGCCCCGTCCGAGGACGGGGGTTTCGGATCCAGCAAAGCCGGTGGAGCGAACTTTCGTTCGATGAGCGGCACATGGTCGGGAGCAAGGGTACGAACAGGATCTCCAATGGGCAACAGACACGTCGGCTTGGACTCGAGCACCGTTGGCAGGGCGCCGGCTGGCAGAAAAATACGAAGATTTCATTTTGCGCTCCGAGCGATTGCCATTACATTCATGCGCTATGCCCTCCGCGCCACCGGTCGTGCTGACGATTGCCGGCTTCGATCCCTCCTGCGGAGCGGGAGTGACGGCAGACATCAAGACCATTGCCGCGCACGGCTGTTACGGCACCGCGTGTATAACCGCGCTCACGGTACAGACCACGACCGGAGTGCAGCGCGTGGAGCCGGTCGGCAAAGAGATTGTCAGAGAGACGCTGCGCGAACTGGCGGCTGATATGCCGCCCGCGGCGGTCCGCATCGGTATGCTGGGTTCGGCGGGCGTAGTGGATGCGGTGGCCGAGTTCCTCGACAGCACCAAGCCTCCCAACGTGGTGCTCGATCCGATCCTCAAAGCCTCCTCGGGCGTTGCGCTGCTTGATGACAAAGGTGTGGAGCGGATGGTCAAGGCGCTGTTCCCGCTGGCTTCGGTGGTGACGCCCAACGTTGATGAAGCCGCTGTGCTCACTGGCCTGCCTGTCGCCGATCTCGAGCAGATGAAGGCGGCGGCGCGCAAATTGCATCAGATGGGAGCGCAGAATGTCGTGGTCACCGGTGGACACCTGGAACGCGCCGCCGACGTGCTGAGCGTCGCGCTGCCCGAGGGCAACTTCGAGCAGTTGGAGTTCGTTTCCGACCGTCTGCGCTCGACCTCGACCCATGGCACCGGCTGCGCCTTCGCCAGCGCGCTGGCAGCCAATCTTGCCCAGGGACGGCAACTGCAATACGCCATCGTGCTCGCCAAGGCTTACGTGACCAAGGCCATCAGCAGGGCGTTCCCTCTGGGAAAAGGAGTTGGCCCGCTTCATCACCTCTACCGCATGGAGGAACAACCGCGGCCCACGCCAGATGTCAGCATCCCCATGCACCCCAACGCCCGCGGGGCCGGGGAATGACAGGATTGGGAGGTTGGGTTCGTGGGCCATGGACGCAGGCCTAAGACGAAGGACGACGACTCCTGGCCGAGATCAATCGCACTTGTCTTTTGTGCCGCCGGCGGTCTTCAGAAGGATTCCCGCCAGGAAGGCCACCACAGCAGCCAGCAGCCACTCAATCCGCCAGATCTGCACGGCCTGCCAATCGAGCGTGGTGCTGGCAGAGTAGATCAGCCCGGTACCGATAGCCGCCAGCACGCAAAGCACGCCTGCGACGAGCGCCACCAGCGACGCCATCGGCAGACCCAGCCGCTCTTCGATGCGGTGAACGTCCAGCAGTCGCGCCCACCGGACGCGATGCACCACGAACTGGGCTTTGCGCGCCTTGCCGCAGATGTGGCAGAAACGCGAACCGGCGATCAATTCCGCACCGCAGCGGGCGCAATTCTCGGTTTGCGCAACGGGCACGGCTTCCTGGCGCGTCTCCAAGGGTGGTCTCCAGAATTCCCCGTGGTCGTGAATATTGCTCGCAGTGTTCGCCATGATTCTACATCCCTTCCCGTTTGGCAGAGGCAAACGAATGACCAAAGCTAAACCAATGCAACCCTTTGACAGGCAATAAGTTTCGGCGACCACAAGGTGAGGCCGCGCATTTGCTTCAGGCAAGAATTACGCGCGGCCCGTAGTTTGGGCGACCGTCGGCAGCGGAACTGTCCGCCATTCGCTACCGTATATACAATAGTTGGAGGAGCGATTATGTACTGCAACTACTGTGGCAAGGTGAGTCAGGACGACGCGCAGCTCTGCGCTTATTGTGGCAAGCGGGTGGCAGCAGTAGCGGCGCGCAAGCGCCTGACCCGGCCGCGCCTTGGGCGCAAGATTGCCGGCGTCTGCCTGGGCTTCTCCGAGTACTTCGATCTGGACGTCACCCTGATACGCGTGGTGTGGCTGATCGGCGCGTTTCTGTCCGGAGGGGCGGGCGTCATCGCTTACATCATTGCGTGGATCGTTATGCCCAACGAGCCCGAGCTGCTGCCTGCCGCGCCCGCTAACGTCGAACGGGTGCATAATCCCTGAAGCATGCGCTTCAGCAGCGACGACGCAGATATTTTCTATACTGTCACGGGCGACGGCCCGCCCGTCGTCCTGCTCCATCCCTTCCCGGCAAACCATAAAGTGTGGCTGCCGGCGGCGGAGTTGCTGGCGGGCCGCTATCGCCTGATTCTTCCCGACCTGCGCGGGCACGGGCAGTCGGGCGCCGGCGCGGGTCCTGCCACCATGGAAAAGCATGCCGCCGACCTGCTCCTACTCCTGGACGCCAGCGGCGTGGGCAGGGCTGTCTTTGCCGGCGTTTCCATCGGCGGGTATGTGCTGTTCGAGTTCTGGAGGCGGCATCGCGAGCGCGTCTCCGGCTTGATCCTGTGCGATACGCGCGCGGGCGCCGACACCGCAGAGGGCCGCGCCAACCGCCTGAAGGCCGCCGACGAGGTCGAGAAGCAAGGGCCGGTTCCCTTCATCGACAGCATGATTCCCAAGCTGCTGGGCGAGACCACGCGCACCACCCGTCCTGACCTGGTCGAGCGCGCCCGCGAGATGATGCTGGAAATGTCTGTGCAGGGGATCGCCGCGGTGCAACGCGGGATGGCGGCGCGCCCCGATTCTGTCGCCGACCTGAAGACCATCAGCGTTCCCACGCTGGTAATGGTCGGCGTCGAAGACACCCTCACGCCGCTGAGCGAAGCCGAGTCCATGCAACGCCAGATTGCCGGCAGCCGTCTGCAGGCGATCCCCCGCGCCGGACACTACGCTGTGTTCGAACAGCACGAGGCTGCCGGCAAACCCATCCGCGGATTCCTGGACGGGCTCAAGACCTGGTAATACCGGCGGCTGGAAAATCCCTGCGCTGCCGACTAGAATCGGCGTGTCATGTTCGATGCTTTCCTGATCCCTGAAAAAACCGTGGTGCGCGACAAGGGCGACGGCTCGGCCATCGATGTTTCTTCCGCTGCCGGCAAGGTGCTGCTCCTGACCCTGAACATCACCGACATCATCGAGCAGCAGTCGCTCGACGTGTCGATCTGGGGTTCTGCCGACGGCACGGCTTGGGGAGAGAAACCGCTGCTTTCTTTCCCGCAGAAGTTCTATCGCGGCGAGCACCCGTTGCTGCTCGATCTGTCGAAGCACCCCGACGTCAAATTCCTGCGCGCGCAGTGGCGGGTCGAGCGCTGGGGACGCCACGCCGAGGGGCCGCGCTTCGAGCTGCAGTTGAGCGCAAAGGAGGTCCCGCAGGCGGTCCTGGCTGAGGTCCGCGCGGGGTGAGCCGGCCGGCCTGGGAACGGCACGACAATCTTGCCGAACCCTCCCGTATGCAGCACAACGATATTGTCATCCGTCCCGCCAGGAACATTGCGGGCGCGGTGCGCCTGCCCGGCGACAAGTCCATCTCGCACCGCTACGCCATGCTGGGCGCGCTCGCCCAGGGGACGACGCGGCTGCGCAATTTCTCGACGGGCGCCGATTGCGCCAGTACGCTGGGGGCAGTCGAGTCTTTGGGCGTCGCCATCCGGCGCGGTCTAGAAGGCGTCGTGGAGATCGCGGGTTCGCCCTGGCGGGCGCCGCAAGCGCCGCTCGATTGCGGTAACTCTGGTTCGACTATGCGCATGCTGTCCGGCATCCTGGCCGGACAGCCGTTTACCAGCGAGCTGACCGGCGACCAGTCGCTCTCGCGTCGCCCGATGGCACGCGTCATCGAGCCGCTCACCAAAATGGGTGCGCGCATTGAAGCGGCCGCGGGCGCGCGTCCTCCGTTGCGAATCACCGGACACGAGCTACAGGCGATCGACTACCGTTTGCCCGTCGCCAGCGCCCAGGTCAAGACCGCGATCCTGTTCGCGACCCTGTTTGCGCAGGGCACCACCACCGTAGAGGAGCCGGTGCGCACTCGCGACCACGGCGAGCTTGCGCTCCAGGCTTTCGGCGCCGAACTGGCGCGCGACGGCAACCGCGTCGCTATGGCCGGCGGGCAGAAGCTGCGTGCCATCGAGGCCGTTATCCCCGGCGACATCTCCTCGGCAGCGTTTTTCCTTTGTGCCGCTGCGCTGTTTCCTGGCTCTAACCTCTTGCTGGACTTCGTACTGATGAACCCCACGCGGGCCGCGCTGCTGGACGTGCTCATGGGGATGGGCTGCCGCATCTCGGTGGTCAATCTGGAGGAACATCACGGCGAGTTGGTTGGAACCATCGCGGTGGAAGGCGGCGAACTGAAAGGAACTACTATTTCTGGCGCCCTCTCGGCGGCACTCATTGATGAACTACCCGTTCTTGCGGCCATCGCTCCGTATACCGACGGCGGCATTGAGATCCGCGACGCGCGTGAGCTGCGGGTGAAGGAGTCGGACCGCATCTCCGCCGTC
>Ga0187777_10000228_pt1 | contig 42117 bp, 43 predicted proteins | sample 1015_Q2_SP5_10_M_FD_132416 | JGI IMG/M metagenome (GOLD analysis project Ga0187777, IMG submission 132416) | Tropical peat soil microbial communities from peatlands in Department of Meta, Colombia - 1015_Q2_SP5_10_MG | ecosystem: Environmental > Terrestrial > Soil > Wetlands > Peat | place... | reverse complement strand
GTACCAGAAGTTCCAAGGGCGAGGCGGGCTTTTCTCCTTGAGCAGCGGGTGCTTGCGCCAAAGCTCTGTGAGGCATGGCCAACACCAATGCGCCAGCCAGCACATACCCGTAAGTCCGCATCGGCAAGTGGCGAGCTCTATCCGGCTCGGCCGCGATGCGAACCGCGGATGTGAGCTGCCGAGTTCTTGCCGGTGGCGTTCTGGAGGGATCCCTGACCTAGTCCGTCCAGAATTCCGCAGTCGCGCGCGGCCCGGACCCGTTCGCATTGCCGTCGCAGGCCCCGCAACTGCTTCTCCAGCTGCTGAAGTTCCTCGATCCGTGCGGCGACGTGTGCAATGTGCTCATCAAGCAGGGCATGGGCCGCTTCGCAGTTATCGACCGAGCGATCGCGCAGGCGAAGGAGCTGGCGGATCTCATCGAGTGCCATATCCAACGAACGGCAGTGGCGGATGAACGACAGGCGTTCGAGATGCGCCCGACCGTAGAGTCGATAGTTTCCAGCCGAGCGATCCGGCACGGGGAGAAGGCCCTCGCGCTCGTAATAGCGGATGGTTTCGGGGGGACAGTGCGACCTGCGCGCGAGTTCACCGATTTTGAGGTGCTGATTCACGGCGACTTGACCCTGAAGTTGCTACAGGGTTTTCACTATACGCCCGGAAGACCGCGGATGCAGGACCGCGCTCACGACCTCTGGATTCGCAATCGGGCCAGGTATGAAGCACGCCCAGGATCACCACCACGGGGAGTCCGAGCACCGGGCACACGGGCACTCGGGAGGGGAGGCGCTCCCGCATCGGCACGAGCACGGGCGTGACGCCAGCGAGCGTCGACTCTTAATCGCGTTGGTCATCCTCGGGACGTTCACGCTGATCGAGGCGGTCGGCGGCTACCTGGCCAATTCGATCGCGCTGCTCGCGGAAGCGGCGCACATGCTCGGTGACTCGGCATCACTGCTACTTGCGGTTATTGCGGTCAGGGCTGCGCGGCGGCCTCCTGACGCAAGGCGCACCTACGGTCACCGTCGTTACCAGCCGCTTGCGGCATTCGTGAACGGCGGGTTGCTGCTCCTCTTGACGGTGGGGATCGTCTACGAGGCGATCCGGCGCCTGATGCATGTCCCTGAGGTCAACGGGTCGCTGATGCTCGGCATCGCTCTCATCGGCGGCGTGGCCAATCTAGCCGCCTTTGCCGTGCTCTCGGGCGGTCGCTCGCTCAATGAGCGCGGCGCGCGCGCTCATGTGCTCAGCGATCTGCTTGGATCCGCCGCTGCGAGTGGCGCCGCGATCATCATTCTGTTTACCGGCTGGACGCTCGCGGATCCGCTGTTGTCGCTCATGGTATCGGCGCTCATCTTTCGCTCGGCTTGGGCCATCACGCGCGAGTCAGCGGACGTGTTGCTCGAGGGTGTTCCCGCGGGGTTCGACGTAAAGGACATCGAAGCCGAACTGATGGGCCACGTTCCGGGTTTGGTAGGCGTCCACCACGTGCACGTGTGGACGATAACTGGCGAGCACCCGACGGTCACACTGCACGCGAACCTCGCTCCGGGGACGCCACACGGTGTGACCATCGCTGCGATTCACACGCGGCTCGAGCGGCAGCTCAGCGTCGAGCACACGACCGTCCAGATTGAAGAGGAAGGTCCCTGCCAGACGCCCGACTGCGGCCCGCCCGGTGGGGACCGAGCGCGCTAGGCGTCAGCATGGCGGTCGGGTTCACACAAGCGGCCCTCGATCTTGGCACCGCCGTGGCACTCGGGGCCGCGATCGGCTTTGAACGGCAGTGGCGGCAGCGTCTCGCGGGATTGCGAACCAACACTTTGGTAGCGCTCGGCGCGGCTTCGTTCGTCGTGTTTGAGAATCTCTTTTCGGTCGAAGGCTCTCTCACGCGCGTAGCGGCGCAGGTGGTTTCGGGCATCGGTTTTCTCGGTGCCGGGATCATTTTCCGCGAAGGCCTGAACGTCCGTGGCTTGAACACCGCGGCCACGCTCTGGTGCTCGGCGGCCGTCGGCATTCTGGCCGGAGGCGGGGCGCTGTCCTACGCGGCGCTCGCGGCCGCGATGGTGGTGGCAGTCAACCTTCTCTTGCGGCCGCTCGTGCAGCGCATCAACCGCCAGCCCCTGGCATCGGGAGAACTGCAAAGTGGTTACGTAGTGAACGTGGTCTGCAGAGGAGAGAACGAAGCGCACGTGCGCGCTTTGCTTCTGCAAGGACTCAGCGCCGGCGGAATTCGTCTGCACCGCCTCGACAGTTCGAACATAGAGGGCTCCGATCGCGTCGAAGTGCTCGCAGAACTTTCGGCTGATCGCCGCTCCGACAGCGTTTTGGAGCAGATCGTCGGCAGATTGAGTCTTGAACCCTCTGTCACCGCCGCGCGCTGGCGGGTGATAACCCCTATCGAATAGCGGTTGCAGCCGCAGCTCGAGCAGGACGCTCTGCCAGGCGTGGTCTGCGCATCAGCTGATGAGTTTTCCGGGACTGGAAAGCCACTCGCCAAGGGTCGTCAACAGCCGGGCCGCATCGGCGCCGAACACCACGCGGTGATCGCAGGTGAGCGTGCACAGTGCGCCTCTTGTGCGGGCCGCCCCGATCGAGAGAATGGCCGAGGCGCCGATCGGTAGGATGGAATCGAAGCTTTCCACGATCGTGAATACCCCGAGGTCTGACAGATAGAATGTCGCACCACGGTAGTCCTGTGCGCTTAGTCGCCTCGTCCGGATCTTCTCGCGGAGCGTCTCCCAGTCAGCGGCGAGTTCAGGCAGCGGCCGCCCCGCGACATCGCGCAGCACGGGTGTAACCAGGCCTTCCGGAATTTCGGCCGCGATAGCAATGTCGATGCGCTCGCGCTGCGCCAATCCTTCCGGGGTGTATACGGCGTTAAAGAGAGGATGCGCCTTGATCGCTAACGCGCAGGCGCGGGCGAGCAGCAGCGTGAGCGAGAGATTATTCTGCCTGGCGGTTTGCTGTAGTCCCGCGAGCGGCAGGCGTGCACTGACGTGGAAGACGGGCGTCGGCGCGCTGGCGATCATGTGCCGCGCGACCGACTCGCGCAGAGTTGACATGCGCTCGAGGTGATGCGGAGGGCCCTCGGACAAATCGGCCGCCCCCGGGCGCGCTACCGCCTTGAGCAGCTCGGCAGCGCCGATCGGCCCCGTTCGCCCCGCTGCGACCTTCGTCAAATCGACTCCAAGGTTGCGCGCAAGCGAGCGCGCGTATGGCGAGGCACGGACGCTGCTTACGGGAGGGCTCGCCGTACTCGCGACTTGGGGCTGCACGCTCGGTTGCAGGGCGGGGGCACTCGTGACGGTTTGCGCTGTGGCTGCTGAGGCGGCACCCGCGGCCGCTTCGGCCATCGTGTCCGCGATGTACGCAATCGGCGCGCCGAGCGCCACGTCTGCGTCGAGTGGGGCCAGGGGACCTGCGAGATAGCCGTCGTTGTATGCCTCGACGACCATCACCGCCTTATCAGTTTCGACCTCAGCGATCGTCTCGCCCTTTTTTACCGGGTCGGCGGGTTTCTTCAGCCACTTCACCAGCCGACCGACATTCATGGTGTCGGACAGTGCGGGCATGGTGACCGCATGTTTCATGGCGCGCGGGGCGTCACTGCGTGGTTGCGGGCGTGCACAGCTTGCGCGCCGCTTCGACGATGTCGGGAACCCGTGGAATGGTGGCTGCTTCGAGCGCGCCACTGAAGGGCGTCGGAATATCGAGACCAGCCACCCGTTGTGGTGCGGCATCGAGTGCGAAGAAGCAGCGCTCCGTGAGCGTAGCGACCACTTCGGCGCCGGCCCCGGCAAACCGGCAGTCCTCCTCGACCACCAATAGCCGATGGGTCTTGTTGACCGATGCGGCGCAAGTCTCCCAGTCGATTGGACTCAGACTCCGCAGATCGATCACCTCGGCTTCGAGCCCCTGCTCGGCGAGCTGCGCGGCCGCTTCCTGGGCGAGCAGCGCCATGCGCGAGTAACTGATGATGGTCAGATCTTTGCCGGGCCGGCGCACGATGGCCCGGTGCATCGGCGGTCCTTCGGCGGCGATGTCTACGAGCCCTTTGTTGAAATAAAGCAGCTCGTGTTCAAGCAATATGATGGGTTCGTCGCTCGCGATCGCCTGACGCAGCTGCCAATACGCGTCCTGCGCGGTCGAGGGCACCGCGATCCGCAGTCCCGGCACATTCATGAACATCTGCTCGAGTCGCTGTGCGTGCTGGGCGGCGAGCTGGCGCGCGACCCCGCCGGGCACGCGCACCACCAGTGACATCGGGAACTGTCCGCCCGACATGAAGCTGATCTTGGCGGCGCCATTCACGATGGAATCGAGCGCCAGTAGCGCGAAGTTGATGGTCATGATCTCGACCACCGGTCGCATCCCGACCAGAGCCGCACCAACGCCCAGGCCCGTGAAGCCTCCCTCGGAGATCGGCGTGTCACGCACGCGCCATTCGCCATACTTGGCGTACAGTCCCTCGGTGACGCGGTAGCTGCCGCCGTAGAGGCCGACGTCCTCGCCGAGCGTGAACACCGAGTCGTCCTCCTCCATCTCGAGGTCCAGAGCCCGATTGAGCGCTTGCCAGTAGAGCATTTCTTGAGCCATGGCAGCCTCGCCTCAGAAGAGCACTTCCTGGTGGCGGTTGCACAGGAGCGCCTGCCACGCCGCATCCATGCTCGGCGGTGGACTCGCGAGCGCGTATTGAACCGCCGCGTCGACGATCCCCTGCACTTCCTTCTTCAGTGCCTCGATTTCGCTTTCGCGCACGTGGCCGTTGTGCAGCATGTGCTGTGCGAAGCGGACGATGCCATCAGGCCCGGCGGCAGCGAGCTCGTCGGGACTTGGATAGCGATATTCGAGATCGCGAATCGCCGCCGAGAGTGGGTCGTGCGCCTGGTAGGCTTTGAGCTCCACGGCCGGGCGATAGGTGCCCGGGTCCGCCATGGAATGTCCGCGATAGCGGTAAGTCTCGAACTCGAGAAAATGCGGCCCGCCACCGCGACGGATGCGATCGAGCGTGTGACGCGTCGCCTGATAGATCTTGAGGACGTCCATGCCGTCGACTTTCTCAGCGGGGATGCTGTACGCGGCGGCCCGTTTGTATAGCTCCGGCAGCGCCGAGTGACGATGAACCTCGGTGCCGATCGCGTAGTGATTGTTCTCGAGCGCAAACAGAATCGGCAGATGCCAGAGGCCTGCCATATTGAGCGCTTCGTGGAAGGCGCCCTGGTTCATGGCGCCGTCGCCGAAGAAACAGATCACGGTCTCCGGCAGGTTGCGCGTTGCAATCGCGTATGCGATGCCAACGGCGATCGGGCAGCTCTGGCCGACGATCGCATAGCCGCCCATGAAGCGCCGTTCGCGGTCGAACATGTGCATCGACCCGCCCATACCGCCGCTCACGCCGTCGGCGCGTCCGAACAGCTCCGCCATGACCTTGCCGGGTGGCAGTCCCCGCACCAATGCGTGGGCATGCTCGCGGTAGGTGCTGACGATGTAGTCCGAGGGGCCTGCAGCGTTTATGACGCCCGAGGCAACCGCTTCCTCGCCGGGGTAAAGATGCAGGAAGCCGACGATATTGCCCTTGGTGTATTCCTCCGCCGCCCGCTCTTCGAAGACGCGCGCGAGGAGCATGTCACGCAGCAGCCGATGCAGTATTTCCCGTTCCACGGCGCTGTCCTCAGCAGCAACCCTTGAACCGCCCCTTCTCGACCGCGTAGCGCGCATGCTGACGCTCGCGGAAGAACTCGGGGTAACTCATGACCGGCTCGCCAGGGTGATAGACCCTCATGTGAGCCACGTAGTTGTCATAGTCGGGGATCCCAACCATGAGGCGCGCGGTTTGCACAGTTCTACTCCAGAGGATCGTGATCCTGGTCATGACGTGGCCGCCATCCCTGTCGGGCCCCCGATCTCGATCGCAGTGCTCTGGGGCGTGCCCCGCGCCTTGCGGATGTCGACCAGCGCGTAGGCCACGACAGTCAGCACGATCCCTACGGAGAGCGCCGCCAACGTCGCGTCGAGATAGTCGTTGAAGACTACGCGACTCATCTCCTCCAGCGATTTGGCCGGCGCGAGAATCTGATGGTCTGCAAGAGCGCGGCTGAACTTGAGCGCGTGGCTGAGGAAACCGACCTTCGGATCCGGGTTGAATACCTTCTCGAGCCCGGCCGTCACCGTGCAGAGAACGAGCCAGGCCGTGGGCACGATCGTGACCCAGGCATAGCGCTCGCGCTTCATCTTGAAGAGCACCACGGTGCAGAGCGTGAGCGCGATCGCTGCGAGCATCTGATTGGTCGAGCCGAACAGCGGCCACATGGTCCAGATCCCGCCGTACGGGTCGATGACGCCGGCATAAAGCAGATATCCCCACAGCGCACAGGCGAAACCCGAGCCGATGAGGTTGTTGCCCCAGGACTTGGTCTCCTTGAAGCGGGGGACCGCGTTGCCGACGAGGTCCTGAATCATGAAACGGCAGACGCGCGTTCCGGCATCAACGGTCGTCAGGATGAACAGCGCTTCAAAGAGGATCGCAAAGTGGTACCAGACGCCCATCAGGGCGCGGCCGCCGAGGAAGCTCGAGAAGATCGTCGCCATGCCGACCGCGAGCGTCGGCGCACCTCCGGTGCGCGAGAGGATGCTCGACTCACCGACGTCGTGTGCCATCTGGGTGAGTTGGTCGGGAGTCACCGTGAAGCCCCACGAGGAGACGACCTCGGCGGCATGCGCCGCCGTAGTCCCGATGAGCCCGGCGCCGCTGTTCATCGCGAAGTACACTCCCGGATGAATCACCGTGGCACCGATCATGGCCATGATGGCCACGAAGGCCTCAGTGAGCATGCCGCCGTAGCCGATAAAGGCTATGTTCTTCTCGTTGTCGATCATCTTGGGCGTCGTGCCTGAGGCGATGAGTGAGTGCCAGCCCGAGACCGCGCCGCAGGCGATGGTGATGAACAGGAACGGAAACAATGAGCCGGCCCAGACGGGACCCGTGCCGTCGATGAACTTGGTAATGGCTGGCATTTGCAGAGTCGGTTGCGCGATCAGCACGCCGATCGCGAGCAGCACGAGCGCGCCGATCTTGAGAAACGTCGAGAGATAATCCCGTGGCGCAAGTAGCAGCCAGACCGGCAGTACGGAAGCAACAAAACCATAGCCGATGATGAGCAACGCGAGCATCGGACCGGAAAGGGTGAAGTGCTGGGCGAGCGCAGGCGTCTCCGAAACAGTCTTGCCGTAAATGAGTGCTGCGAGCAGGAGCACAGCGCCGATGATGGACATTTCCGCCACGCGGGCCGGGCGGATGAACCGACCGTAGATGCCCATGATGAGCGCGATTGGTATCGTGCAGGCCACCGTGAAGGTCCCCCAGGGGCTGTTCTTTAAGGCTGACACGACAACCAACGCCAGTACCGCGAGGATGATCACGCAGATCAGTAACACGCCGATGCCTGCGATAGTGCCGGCGACCGGCCCCATCTCAGAGCGAATCATGTCCCCGAGCGAACGTCCGTCGCGTCGCGTAGAGAGAAACAACACGGTCATGTCCTGTACCGCTCCCGCGAACACGACACCGGCGAGGATCCAAAGCGTCCCGGGCAGATAACCCATCTGCGCCGCGAGCACTGGGCCTACCAATGGTCCGGCGCCGGCGATCGCGGCGAAGTGGTGTCCGAAGAGCACGTAGCGATTGGTCGGCACATAATCGAGGCCATCGTTGCGCCGAACCGCGGGCGTCGCCCGCGCAGGATTCACACCCAGGACCTTGTTAGCGATGAAGAGACCGTAAAACCGAAAGGCGATGAAAAATGTGCACACCGCGGCCACCAGCAACCAAGCGGCATTGACCGGTTCGCCACGATTGAGGGCCACGATCCCGAATGACACCGCCCCAAGGACGATGATCGCCGCCCAGATCAGTTTATTCCGGATAGGCATGGGCTACTCCTCTGGTTCCGAGTGCGCCACCGTTAAGTGATGTTTTTTGCCCGGCGAATGTGCGCTCTAAAAACAATCATCTCCTCCGACCGGAGGGTTCGACAGACGATCTAATCACCCGGGGTTAGGTGTTGGGCATCGTGGAAAGTCCGTAACGCCGCCGTTGCGTCGTGATGTGGCTCGTGCCAACCGCTCAGGACGCTAATTGGCACGATCGCCGTCCAGAGTCCGCAGGCGACCACCCCCGCACCAAGCAGGCGGGCGAGCGTGCCCTCACGCTTTGGCAGGCGCGCCCCGAGGTAACTTAAGCCCCCCATCGCCGGTACCGTGCCGAGCCCGAAAGCGACCATGGTGGCGGCGCCGTTCGCCGCATCGCCCGCGACTGCAGCCGCGATGAGTGCGGAGTAGACGAGCCCGCAGGGCAACCAGCCCCAGAGCACTCCGAGCACCAAGGCGCGCACCGGCGGAGAGCTTGGCAGCAAGCCGCGCGTGGCCGGAGCGATGTGCTGCCAAAGTCGTGCTCCCCAACGCTCTGGGGTGCCGAGCCAGCTTGCGCGAGCCGCGGCCCCGAGTGCGATGTCCAGTCCAATCGCGATCACCACGATCGCGGTGACCAGCCGCAGAATCTCGCCCCAGCGTGAAATTGCGAAGGCGAAACCCGCAACCGCGCCCAGCGCGCCGGCGATTGCGCCTGCGATGCCGTAGCTCGTGATACGCCCGAAGTGATAGAGCAGCGGCTGCCAGCTGCGACGTCGACTGCCGTCGGTGGCTCCAAGCGCTGCGGCGATCCCGCCGCACATCGCGACACAGTGCGTGCTGCCGAGCAGCCCGGCGAGAAACACCGTCATCCAGGTCAACTCATGCATCGCGCGATTCCGCGGAGTGAACGACGGGCGGTGCGCGATCGTCGTCGAGCAGGATCTGAGTGCCCGGTGAGTCGAGGTCGTCGAACTGACCCGAACGCACCGCCCAGAAGAATGCCCATACCGACAGCGCGAGCAGCACGAGACCGAGGGGTATCAAGAGATAGATGATATTCATGCGTGAATCGCCCGCTCCACCGGCTGATGCTCCGGCGCCGCGCTCCGCGGGCACACCTTGAGCAGTCGCGCGGCGTTCAGCACTACGAGGAGCGAACTCGCCGACATGCCAAGCGCCGCCATCCAGGGCTCGATCCACCCACTGGCGGCAAGTGGCACTGCAGTCACGTTGTAGAGCACCGCCCAGGCAAGATTCTGGCGAATGATCCGCAACATACGCCGCGAGCTCTCGACGCCATACACGAGACCCGAGAGCCGTTGCCCGAGCAAGATTACATCCGCGTTGACTTTAGCCAGGTCCGTGCCGCTCGCGATGGCGACCGACACGTCCGCTGCCGCAAGCACCGGCGCATCGTTCACGCCATCGCCCACCATTACCACCCGTTGCCCCTGGGATTGGAGCGACTGCACGAGACTCAGCTTGGCACTCGCCGTCATGCCAGCATCGGCGAAGATGTCCCCGAGCTGACGGGCGGCGGCGGCCACCGCACCACGATGGTCGCCGCTGACGATTTGGGGTGTGATCCCGAGAGATTGGATTTGCTTAAGAGTCTCGCGCGCGTCGCTGCGCAACAGGTCCGTGACCCGGAACGCCGCAAGGATCCCGATGCGATCGCCAAGCACTATGCTGGTGTGGCCTTGCTCGGTCGCTGCAGGAGCTAGCGGCGAACCGGCAGCGCACCCCTCGAGCACGTATTCCGCGCGGCCGATGCGATAGCGTACCCCATCGACCATCCCTTCGACGCCGCGTCCCGGGGCAGTCCGCACGTCGCTCACCCCGGAGGCGGGAACAAAAGAGGTGAAGGCGCGAGCGAGCGGATGTCCGGAGCAGCTTTCGAGGGCGGCCGCGACCTCGAGACAGCGGTTGGCCGAAAGGCGCGTACTAAGTACCCTTGTCTCCGCGAGGCGGGGCTCGCCTCGCGTCAAAGTGCCGGTCTTATCGAAAAGAATTCGGTCGGCGCCGGCCAGCCGCTCGAGCGCACGCCCGCGCGTCACCAGAAGGCCCGCGCGGGCGAGCGCGGTGGTAGCGGCGGCGAGTGCGGCGGGGGTGGCGAGCGAAAGCGCGCACGGGCAGGTGACGACCAGCACCGCGAGCACGGTCGGAAATGCGCGCGCCGGATCCACTTGCCACCAATAGACTGCGACGCCCGCGGCGAGGAATAACACGCCGCCAACGAACCAGGCGGCCACGCGATCGGCGAGATCGGCCACCTCGGGTCGCGAGGCGTGTGCGCGTTCGAGCAGCCGCGAAACTTCGGCAAGCGTGGAGTCCTGCCCGATGCGCGTCACTGACATTTCGACGACACCGCTGAGATTCAAGCTGCCAGCGATGAGTGCATCCCCGCGATTACGCAGCCTCGGTGCTGACTCGCCCGTGAGGAGCGACTCGTCGAGTTCGCTGCTGCCAGTTTCTATTCTCCCGTCCGCGGGCACGCGCTCGCCGGGCAGGACGCGCACGCGGTCGCCTGAGTGCAATTCGTCGGGCGTCACACGCTCGGCTCGCGCTCCCTCGAGGCGCAGCGCGCTCTCGGGCAGCAGCCGCGCAATTGCATCGTGCTGCATGCCTTGTCGATGGCGCAGCGACATTTCCACGAAACGCCCGAGCAGCAGGAAAAATGTGAACATGACTACGGAGTCGTAATAGACCGCTCCGTGCCCGCGGAGCGTCGAAGTGACGCTCCAGACATACGCCGCTCCGATCGAGAGCGCGACTGGCACGTCCATGCCGGGGGAGCGGGCCCGCAGGCTGTGCCAGGCGGACACGAAGAAGGGTTGCGCGGCGTAGAGAACCACTGGCGTGGCAACGATGAGACTTACGAAGCGCAGGAATTGCTTGAGCTCGGGGGCCATTCCCTGCATAACTCCGGCGTACAGCGAAACGCTGAAGGTCATCACCTGCATCATGCCGAAGCCCGCGACCGCGAGACGCTTGAGCGCCGCGCGCCGCTCCGTGGCACCCGCAGACGCCCCCGCGCTGAAAGCCAACGGCAGCGGAACGTAGCCGAGTGCCTGGATCTTCCCGAGTACCCGACTGAGCGCGACCCGTTGCGGGTCGAAGCGCAACTCGGCGCGCGCCGCGCTCGCGTTGACGAGCACATGTGTGACGCCGGGCTCCTGGCCGAGACTGTTTTCGATGAGCCAGGCGCAGGCCGAGCAACTGAGCCCCTCAATCTGCAGGCTCAGTTCCCGCTCGCCATCAGGGCGCTGGTGTGTATAGCGGCGCAGAGCGGTCTCACGATCGAAAATGCACCAGTTGCGCGCCGCCGCGTCCGCCGGTCGGGTGGGAGCGCTGCGGAAGTCGTAAAAGCGTTCTAGGTGCTGAGCGACGATCAGATTCGTCGCGGCCGCGCAGCCACCGCAGCACACGGCATGCAACCTGCCGCCGACTTGCACGGCAAGGGCTGCCTCGTGCGGCAGGGGACTGCCGCAATGAAAGCAAAGAGTCTCGGCCGTGGCGCACTCCATAGCAGCTGCTTATTCCGAAGCGTCCGAATGCTCGAGCACGACGTCGGAAGTGTGAACCGCGAGATAAAGGCTCACGAAGCTTCCGGTCACAGCGCTCGCGAGCATCGCGATCACGAACCACGGCCAAAAGTACCGGTACCAAGGGAACGCGTCAGATGTGCTCATGGCGAAGGTCCTATGAAGCGCGTCGTCTCACGCACGGCGATGCGGGGCGCATCCTCTGCTGCAAGTGTGAGGGTGATGCGGTGGACGCCGCCGGCCAACTCGCGTGGGGCTTCGAGTCGCGCGGCGATCGTGTTGACGCTACCTGGGGGAACCGCGATCAGTCCGGTGGGAAGGACGAGCTCGAGCTCGTTCATTCCGCTCGCCGCGAGTCGGTAGTCGTGAGGTTTGTCATCGAGGTTGATGATTTTGAGCGTGTAGGCGTTCTCGATCCGGTCGCCATGAGCTTCGCGGTAAAGCGCGTTGCGGTCACGGATGACATCGAGGATCAACGGAGTTCGCACGATCAGCAGATACACAAGGGCGGTCGACACTGCAGTCAGGAGGGTTGCGTATACGAGCATCCGCGGTCGCAAGATACGCGTGCGCCTGCCGTGCATCGCGTTTTCGGTCGTATAACGGATTAGTCCTCGCGCGCTGCCCATCTTGTCCATGACGTCGTCACACGCATCGATGCACGCGCCGCAAGCGATGCATTCGTACTGCAACCCCCGGCGGATATCGATACCGGTCGGACAAACCTGAACGCACATCGTGCAAGCGATGCAGTCCCCGAGTCCGCGCGAACGTGCGACGGTGCCGCGGGGGCGGGCACCGCGCGGCTCCCCGCGCGCTTCATCGTAGGAAATGATCAGCGTGTCGTTATCGAACATCGCGCTTTGAAAGCGCGCATACGGACACATGTACTTGCAGACCTGCTCGCGCAGAAAGCCAGCGTTGCCGTAAGTCGCGAGCGAGTACAGGAAGATCCAGAACGTCGGCCACGCTCCAAGCGACAGTGCAGCCATTGCGGAACCGAGCGCGCGGATCGGAGTGAAGTAGCCCACGAAGGTAAACCCGGTGTAGGCCGCGAGCGCAAGCCAGAGGATCTGCTTGCTGCCTTTGCGCAGCAGCTTGTGCGCGCTCCATGGCGCGCGATCGAGCTTCATGCGCTGCGATCGCGTGCCCTCGGTCCACTGCTCGATCCACACGAACAGCTCCGTCCAGACCGTCTGCGGGCACGCGTAGCCGCACCACAGCCGTCCCCCGAGTGCAGTAAAGAAAAAAAGCGAGAGTGCAGCGATGATCAAGAGCAACGCCAGGTACAGGAAGTCCTGCGGCCAGAGCGTCAGACTGAAGATATGGAACTTGCGCGCCGGCAGATCGAAGAGCAGCGCCTGGTGGCCGTCCCATTGCAACCATGCCACCCCGTAGAAAAGGCCGAGCAGCAAGACCACCGCGACCTGCCGCAGGCGTGCGAACCGCCCTTGAACTTCGCGCGGATAGATTTTTTCCGCGGCGACGTAAAAACCGCCGGGCAGCTCGGGCGTCGGCAGGGGAGTGAGTTTGGTCGCGTTCACGATGCACCAGGCGGGGCGGTGCGACCCTCGTCAACGCGCGCAGTGCGGATCAGATAGACCGTGAGAGCGCTAGCTACGGCGCCGATCGCCCAGAAGAAAGCAAAACCGAGCGCATACCCGGCATCGCGCTCGAGGCCGGCAAAGAGCTGCGGACCCGCATCACGCAAGAGCACGGGATCGACGGCAGCGAAAAACAGCAAACTCGCCCCGCACGCCGCCAGGAACGACGGCCAAAGCACAAGCGCGATGTCGAGCCCCCATCCGCGTCGGCGATCCGCAGGCGGCGGCGTGGGGCCCGGGCTCATGGGACTCTCACTCGGTGTGCGAGAGGCTGTAGACGTAAGCGGCAACGAGCCGGATCTTGTCATTGCCGAGCCATTGATGCGACGGCATCGTGCCGTGGCGGCCGTCGGCAATCGTCGTGTGGATGGTCGCGGCCGAGCCGCCATACAGGTAGATGTCTTCGGTAAGATCTGGCGCACCCATGGTGCGATTGCCTTTGCCATCTGCGCCATGGCAAGGGGCGCACAGCTGCGCGAAGCGCTCCTTGCCGGCCGCGACCTTGTCGGCGGGTGCTGCGCGGCCGCTCAGACTGAGCACGTAAGCGTCTACCTCATCGACGCCCTGCGATCCGAGCACCGCACCCAGGGCCGGCATGACACCTTCGCGCCCGTTCGTGATCGACTGCACGATCGAGTCGGGATCGTGGCCGTAAAGCTGCCACTTAGGATCGGTGAGGTTGGGGAAACCGGGGCCGCCGCGCGCGTCCGAGCCGTGGCAGTTGATGCAGTTGTTCTCAAAGAGGCTGTGTCCTAAGGACAGTGCCTTCGGATCCTTGGCGAGCTCGACGATGCTGCGGCCCGCAAACGCGGCATACATGGGAGCGTAACGGCGCTGAGCGCTCTGCATTTCCTCGGTGTATTGACGTTCCTCCGTCCAGCCGAGCACGCCACCGCCGATCGCCGGATAGAGGAGGAAGTACACGAACGCGAAAGCAATGGTCAGAAAGAAAAGATTGAGCCACCAGCGCGGCATGGGATTGTTACGCTCGCGAAGATCCCCATCCCACACCTCGCGCTTGACGTCGCCTTCAGGCACCTCGCCGGGGCGCGGGCGCGCGCTCCAGCGGATCAACCAGAGGCAGGCGAGCACGTTGAGGAGGGTAACGACGGCAACGATCGTTCTCGTGAGGAGCGACATCAGCGGCTCCCTTCGCGCTGCCCGGTCGCGCAATCGGTGGGATCGTCGAAAGGCAAGCGAGCCGCCACTTCAAAATCCTTGCGTCGCCGTCCGCTCCATGCCCAGAAGCAGAGCGCGATGAAGGCGACGAACCAGACGATGGTAACCACGCTGCTCAGGATGTTGACATCGAAGTGCATGGCGTTGTGCCTCCTCAGCCGCGCGGCCGTGCCAAGCCGAGCGACTGCAGGTAGGCGACGAGCGCATCGAGTTCGGTCTTGTCCTGCACCGCAGCCGGGGCGCCCGCGATGTCGGAATCGGTGTACGGAGTCCCGAGCAGGCGCAGCACGCGAAGTTTCCTTTGCATGAGCACGCCGTCGATCTTGTTATTAGCGAGCCAGGGGAAACCCGGCATGTTTGATTCGGGGACGACATCGCGTGGGTTATGCAGATGCATGCGGTGCCACTCGTCGCTGTAGCGACCGCCAACGCGCGCAAGATCGGGTCCGGTGCGCTTCGAGCCCCATTGGAACGGATGATCGTACTGAGACTCCGCCGCGACCGAATATGGACCGCAGCGCTCGGTCTCGCTGCGGAAGGGACGGATCTGCTGCGAGTGGCAGAGATAGCAGCCCTCCCGTTCGTAAATATCGAAGCCCGCCTGTTCGAGAGGCGAGCGCGGGGTGATGTGCACCGCGCCCTGCTTGGCAGCCGCGCTCGTCGCGAGCGGAATCACCTCGATCAATCCCCCGACGCTGATCACCGCGACGATGAGGACGATGAGCACCCCGATCTTGCTGTCGAAGTCATCGTGGTTCATGTCTTGATCCCCGTCGCCGCGACGGCTCCGGCCGGCAATGGCTCCTCATCCGGCGCCGGGACGGGTACGCGTACCGGTAGCGGTTTCTCGCCGCGGATCGTCATCCAGACGTTGTAGGCCATGATCCACATGCCGGCGAAGAAAAGTGCGCCGCCGAGCAGTCGCACCAGATAGAAGGGATAGGTGGCTTTGACGCTTTCGATGAAGCTGTAGGTGAGCGTGCCGTCGTCGTTGAACGCACGCCACATGAGGCCCTGCATGACGCCGGCGATCCACATTGCGCTGATGTACAGCACGACGCCGATTGTCGAGGTCCAAAAGTGGACGTCGATGAGTTTCACGCTATACATGTGCTGACGGTTGAAGAGCCGAGGAATCAGGTGATACATCGTGCCGATGGTCATCATGGCCACCCAACCAAGCGCGCCCGAGTGCACGTGGCCGATGACCCAGTCGGTGTAGTGTGAGAGCGCGTTCACTGTTTTGATCGACATCATCGGGCCTTCGAAGGTCGACATGCCGTAGAAGGAGAGCGACACGATCATGAACTTGAGGATCGGGTCGGTACGAAGTTTGTGCCAGGCTCCAGAGAGCGTCATGATGCCGTTGATCATTCCGCCCCAGGACGGGGCCAGCAGTAGCACCGAGAACACCATACCGATCGATTGCACCCAGTCGGGAAGCGAGGTGTAGTGCAGGTGGTGGGGTCCGGCCCAGATATAAATCGAGATCAGCGCCCAGAAGTGCACCACCGAGAGTCGGTAGGAGTAGATGGGACGCTGCGCTTCCTTCGGTACGAAGTAGTACATCATGCCGAGAAAGCCCGCGGTGAGGAAAAACCCGACCGCGTTGTGTCCGTACCACCACTGCATCATGGCGTCGATGGAGCCCGCATAGATCACGTATGACTTGGTCAGGCTGACCGGGATCGCGAGGTTGTTGAAGACATGTAGGACCGCGATCGTGAGGATGTATGCTGCATAGAACCAGTTGGCGACGTAGATATGTTTGACGCGTCGCTTCGCGATCGTGGTGAAAAAGACCACTGCGTAGACCACCCAAATGATCGTGATCAGCAGATCGATCGGCCACTCGAGCTCGGCGTATTCCTTGCCCTGCGTGATGCCGAGCGGCAGGCTGATGGCGGCGAGGACGATCACCGCCTGCCAGCCCCAGAACGTAAAGGCAGCAAGCTTGTCGCTGAACAGCCGGACGTGGCAGGTGCGCTGCACGACGTAGTAGGAGGTCGCAAAGAGTGCGCAGCCGCCGAAGGCGAAGATCACCGCGTTGGTGTGCAGTGGTCGCAGGCGGCTGTAGGTCAACCAAGGGGTGTCGAAGTTCAACGCCGGCCAATAGAGCTGTGCGGCAATGAGTACGCCGACCGCCATGCCCACGATCCCCCAGACCACTGTCATGATGGCGAACTGGCGGACGACCTTGTCGTTGTAGGTTTCGTTCAAATACATAGGATCCCCGCCGCTCCCGAGGTCCCTGAGATCCTATCGGGGGCGGGCGAGGGGCGCGTCAGTAGTTGCCGCAAACGTTGCGCGGCGGCAGCGCTTCGTCAGCCGACATCGCGAGCGGGGTGGCTGCGCATCGCCTGGCGTGGTGCAATGGACTTTGTTGAGGAATTCGCGACGAGATTCACTGAGACCAGTTGGAGGAACCAATCATGGAACAGAGATTCCAGGGGCAAGTGATTCTCGTAACCGGGGGAACCGGAGCACTCGGGAGCGCTGTGGCGCGCGCCTTCCTCGGAGAGGGTGCCAATGTCGTGGTCACGTATCGGGCGCAACCGGAGTATGAGGATCTTGCGCGCCTGCTCCCGGCTGCGGGCGGGAAACTCAAAGGGTTCAACGTTGATGTGACCGACGAGCGGGCCATGCTGGGAATGATCGCCGCGGTGAACGGGGAGTTCGGCCGGATCGACGTGCTGGTCAATACCGTCGGGGGATATTCCGGAGGTGCGAAGCTCTGGGAAGTTGAGAGCGCAACTCTTGAGCGCATGCTCGCGCTCAACCTGCGCTCCGCCTTCGTCTCAGCGCGCAGCGTTCTGCCAACGCTGCTGAAGCAAGGGTACGGTTACATCGTCAACGTCGCGGCCAAGGCCGCCCTCGATCAGCCTGGGGGCGCGGCGGCCTACGTTGCTTCCAAGGCCGCGGCGCTTGCACTGATGCACTCATTGGCGCTGGATCTCAAAGGCACCGCCATACGGGTGAACTCGATAACCCCGAACATCATCGACACGGCGGCAAATCGGCGCGACATGCCGCAAGCCGATTTCAATGGCTGGTCGAAAGTGGACGACATCGCCCGCGTCATCCTCTTTCTGTGCACGCCAGACGCCCGCGTGATCAACGGCGCGGCGATTCCCGTTTAGGGATGCGGGCGGGATAGCCGATTTCCCGGTAGAGAGCCGGCTTCTCGGGACAGAAGAGCGGCCGCGGTCGCGAATGCGACCGCGGCTCAACCTCGTCTCAATCAGCGCTGCGTGGGCTGCGGATTCCGGGGCCGTCGCGCCGCGAGCTAGGCGCGCGCGCTGCCGGTTATTCGCTTGGTGAAGCCGCGTACCTTGAACGCGAGCAGGACCAGTAGCACTCCGAACGCGAGCGCGTAGACGGCAAGCAGCCAAAGGAGCGTGAGCGCGCCGACACCGGGCCGGGCCACGAGCAACACGCCGAAAGCGATCGACGCAATACCGGCGAGGATCCACCAGATCTCTCCATTGATCTGCTTTCGAAGGCGGATCGCACCGACGATTTCCAAGAGCCCAGTCGCGATTGCCCAGATCGCGACGTAGGTGACGAGCGCAAAGAGCATCGTCTGTGGGCTATAAAAGGTGAGGAGTCCGAGACCGATTCCAGTGAGTCCGATGAGCAGCAGAACCCACCAGTCATCGGTCTCCTTGCGCGCGCTGATGGCATTTGCGGTATTGAGGATTCCGTCGGCAAACATGACCACGCCGAAAGTAAGGACCAACGCCTCCGCGGAAATCCCTGGACGCGCCAGAATCACGATCCCAAGCAGGATCCAGAACACGCCCCTGAGCAGCGTCATCCACCAGTAGCGCGACAAAATATCGGCAATCATGGGTCCTCCGGTTCTGTTGTTGTCGGTATCCGCGCAGGAGTCGGATAGCGCGCCTTCGAGGCGACTTTACTCCCGCACCGGTGAAGACTCTAACCGCAGGTTTCGCCGCGGTGCAGCATTGGGTGTCGGATGCGCCTCGAGCGGGCGCACGCCTGGCCCCGGACTTGAGCTCGGCGGACTCGATTATCGACGCCGGGGGCCCGGGAGTCTCAGGCGGTATCGTGTCGCGAGCGCAGAAAGTGGAAGAACTCCACACCCTCGCGCAAACGACGCTTCATGACTTCGGGACTCATGATCATCTCGGCGATGATGGCCGCGAGCTTGGAGGGGCGGAAGTAGAACTTCTTATAGAAGTCTTCGACCGACGCGAAAATCTCGGTATGGCTGAGATGCGGGTAGTTGAGGGCCGCCGTCTGGGTGCCTTCGTCCGTCAGAAGGTCGGATCCTTCTTCGTGAAGCCAGCCGTTCTCCTTCGCCTGTCGGTAGAGAAACGTTCCCGGGTACGGGGCTGCGAGCGATACCTGAAGGGTATGCGGGTTGATCTCCTTGGCGAAATCGAGCGTCTCCTGAATGGTCTCCTTGGTCTCGCCCGGGAGTCCCAGAATGAACGTACCGTGGATACGGATGCCCAGTTCGTGACAATCGCGCGTGAAGCGTCGCGCGAACTCGACCCGCATGCCCTTCTTGATGTTGAAGAGGATTTGTTGGTTGCCGCTCTCGTAGCCGACGAGTAGCAGGCGCAAGCCGTTCGCCCTCATTATCTCGAGCGTTTTGCGCGGCACGTTCGCCTTGGCGTTGCACGACCAGGTGATGCCGAGCTTGCCGAGCTCGACCGCCAGAGCCTCGACCCGCGGCACGTTGTCCGTGAGGGTGTCATCGTCGAAGAAGATCTCCTTCACCTGCGGGAAAGCCCGCTGCGCCCAGCTCGTCTCAGCGACCACGTCCTCGATCGAGCGCACTCGATAACGATGTCCGCCCACGGTCTGCGGCCAGAGACAGAACGTGCAACGCGACTTGCAGCCGCGTCCGGTATAGAAGGAGAGATAAGGATGCCGCAGGTAGCCGCCGAAGTAGTTCTCGACTTGGAGATCGCGCTTGTAGACCGGGGTTACCCACGGGAGCTCGTCCATGTTCTGCAAAAGCTCTCGCTCGGGGTTGTGAACGATGATGCCGTTGGGGTTGCGCCAGGAAAGTCCCTTGATGTCGCCCCAGGGTCGACCATCGGCGACGTCCTTGAGGGCGAAATCGAACTCATTGCGGGCCACGAAATCGACCGCGGGGGCGGCGGTCAGACACTTTTCGGGTTCCACGGCGACCTGCGCGCCGACGAGGCCTATCTTCACGTGCGGGTTGACGTCTTTGATCCGCTGCGCGGTCTTCGCGTCCGACCTAAACGAGGGTGTCGAGGTATGCATCACGACCAGGTCACGACTTTTTAGCTCGGGGGTGATGTCCTCGAACTTCAGTCGATGAGGCGGCGCGTCGATTAGTTTCGAGCCCTCGATCAGGGCGGCCGGCTGTGCAAGCCAGGTCGGATACCAGAAGGAGCGTACCTCACGCGTCATCTGATAGCGGGCACCGGCGCCACCGTCGTAACCGTCGTATGAAGGTGGATGCAGGAAGAGGGTTCTCATTGCGGATCACTCAATCAGGGAAAGGGATACGCGGTTCCATCGCGGGCCACGCGGTACTGCGCTCGCCGCCAGTGCACCTGCCGGGTCGTAAAGCTCCAGCACCAAAGTGCGAAGAGCAGCAGATCGTTGAGCGCTACCAGCCATAGTTGCCTCAGAGGCGAATAAGTCTTGCGCGGCGCGGAATCTATCATGAGCCGCGCGATTGCAGTGATGGCCACAATCGCCAGTCCGAGCCGGCTGCCACCCGCCAGCAACCAGCCAAGGACAGCCACCGGCACCCCGCAGGTAACGCCGGCAAAGGCATAACCGAGCGGGCGCACCGTGCGGATGGTGCGCAGCCATCGCAGCTCATGCTTCGCAAGGTCGCTAAAGCTGGCTTCGGCCACGGAAGTTTCGACCTCCAACTCCGAGAGCACGGTGCGTAAACCAAGCCGTCGCGTCTGCTCACCCAGGCGGTAATCGTCGGGCAGCTGATCGGCGAGCGCTGCCAAGCCACCGATCCGTGCCAGCGTGTCCCGGCGCATTGCAATCGTCGAGCCAAAAGCAAATGCACGCGAGCCAAAGAGCGCCGCCACGCGCACCGAGGGCATGAACCACTCGTTGATGAAGAGCGATCCGAGGAGTGACCAAAGTCCCGGTCGTGGGCTGCCGCGGTAAGGACAAGTGACGATGCCGACGCTCTCATCAACGAGCGGAGCCACTACTCTTACGAGATAGTCAGTTGTGACCCGTACGTCGCTGTCGGCGATGACCAGAAAGTCGTAGCGCGCGAGCGGCAACATGTTGACAAGGTTGCTTACCTTCGCGCTCGTGCCATGTCGTGCGGGATTGATGGCGACTTGCAGGTCCAGGTGCGGGAACTCAGTTTGCAGTCTGCGCACGACACCGAGGGCGGGGTCATCCGCGTCACGCACGCCGAAGATGATCTGAAACGTTGTGCAGCGCTGCTCGCAGAAGGAGCGCAGACTCTCGTAGAGTCCCTGCTCCACCCCGCACAGGGGTTTCAGAATGGTAGCTGGGGGGATCGCCACCAACTCCGCCTGCCAGGAGGCCGGCCGCACGCGCAACGCAATAGCGGCCACGATCGTGTAGAGCATCGCCACTGCGGCAAGGGCTGTTCCACCCGCGGCGAGCCAAGACCAGGTGACCACTATCATCGGCGTCCTTCGGCGTTAGCGGTGTCGCTACCGCGCCACTGCGGCGGGAGATTCGCCGAAGCACCCGAGAATCCTGTCGCGAATTGTGCCCCCCGGGTTATCATTTCTTGAGAATACTGGATAAACCGCGCCGCTGTCGCCCCGCTTTAGGGTGAGTTTGAGCTACCTTGTACGTGCGCAGTGCAGCGCGTAGGGAGTTTGCTTGAGGGACGAAAGTCAGCTCTTTCGCAGTGCCGTTGCCGAAATGGCGGCCGATTCCGAGCCGTTGATCTTGGTCGACGAGACGGACCGCGAAATCGGCCACCTGGATAAGGCGCTCTGTCATGCGGGGCGTGGTGTTCTGCATCGAGCCTTTTCCCTCCTGATCTTCAACGGAGATGGTGAGCTGCTTCTGCAGCAGCGCGCGGCGTCCAAACGGCTTTGGCCCCTGTACTGGTCGAACAGCTGCTGCAGCCATCCGCGGCGCGCCGAGAGCATGGAGTCCGCGATTTACCGCCGACTGGACGAGGAACTCGGGCTGAGTTGCCCGCTGCACTTTCTTTTCAAGTTCCAATATCATGCACAATTTGACGCGGGTAGCGCCGAAAACGAGCTGTGCTCAGTTTATATCGGACGCTCCAGCGCTCGGCTGAAGATCAATCGCGAGGAGATTCACGCCAAGCGCTGGATCGATCCGGCCGCGCTTCAGGCCGAGATGACGGCGCCAGGGGCGGTGAGGTTTACTCCCTGGTTCAGGCTCGAGTGGCAGCGCATTTGGGGCGAGCACCGCGCCGAAGTTCTGGCTCTGCAGTAGTGGCATTCGTTTAGGGGATTCGAGTTTGGCTGTTCCGTTGCTTCAGATGTACCGCGTCGGTCGCTACGTCGCCACGCGCAAACTGCGCGGGGAGAGGCGTTATCCCCTCGTGCTGATGCTCGAGCCGCTCTTTCAATGCAATCTCGCCTGCGCCGGCTGCGGCAAGATCGACTATCCGAAGGAGCAGCTGCAAAGACGCATGAGCGTCGAGGAGGCGTTGCGGGCCGTAGACGAATGCGGCGCGCCGGTCGTGTCCATCGCAGGCGGCGAACCCCTCATCCACAAGGAAATGCCGCAGATCGTCGCCGGCATGGTGGCGCGCAAGAAGTTCGTCTACCTGTGCACCAATGCGATCCTCCTGTCGCGTCATATCGAGGAGTATCGGCCCTCGCCCTACCTGACTTTATCCATTCATCTAGACGGAAATCGCCACCACCACGACGAGTCAGTATGTCAGGAAGGGGTCTTCGACAAAGCGGTCGAGGCGATTGCGCTCGCCCGTGCCCGCGGGTTCCGCGTCACCATCAATTGCACGTTATTTAACGGGGTCGATCCCGACGAGGTGGCGGACTTCTTCGACTCAGCCATGGCGCTGGGAATCGGCGGCATCACCGTTTCGCCCGGTTACAGCTATCAGCACGCGCCGCGTCAGGATGTCTTTCTGGCACGTAACACGAGCAAGCAGCTCTTCCGCGAGATCTTCAAGCGAGGTCGGGGCCGCGCTCGGCGCAGACGCTGGTCGTTCAACCACTCGAGCCTGTTTCTGGACTTTCTTGCTGGCAATCAAACCTATCAGTGCACGCCCTGGAGCAATCCGACCTACAACATCTTCGGCTGGCAGCGCCCGTGCTACCTGCTCACTGATGAGGGGAGCGCTGCCAGCTACCGCTCGCTCATGGAGGAGACCGAATGGGAACGCTATGGAGTCGGGCGCAATCCACGCTGCGACAACTGCATGGCCCATTGCGGCTTTGAGGGCACCGCCGTCGATGATGCTCTTGCGCATCCGCTCAAGGCCCTGAAGGTCACGCTTCGGGGCCCGCGTCTTGAAGGACAAATGGCGCCTGACCTGCCGATCCTGTATGCGCAGCGTGACCGGGACCGCGTCGCAACCATCCCGCTGGCAGCGCTGCAGCGCGCACTGCCCGCTACGGCCCGTGCCCAGGCAGCGGGACTCGAGTAATCGCGACTTATCCCGAGCAACCGGGACAGCCGGTGCACGCGCGTGAGTAGTCCCGCCGATATTCGCCGCAGCGCTCATGGAGGGTTTCCAAGACACTCCATGTTCGCAGCCCAGCTTGAAGCCTGGCAGACACGCATCGAGCGCGCGCTCGCCGAGAGGCTTCCGGCAGCGGATGTGGAGCCGACGCGGCTGCATGCGGCAATGCGCTATAGCGTCTTGAACGGCGGCAAGCGCGTGCGGCCGATGTTGCTCCTCTCCACCGCGCGCACGCTCGGACTCAGTGAATCGGAAGTCGAGGCGGCGGCCTGCGCGATCGAACTGGTCCACGCTTACTCGCTCGTGCATGACGACCTACCGGCGATGGACGATGATGATCTACGCCGCGGCCGGCCGACCTGCCACAGAGCCTACGACGAGGCGACTGCCGTGCTCGCCGGCGATGCGCTTCAGTCACTCGCGTTCCAGTTGTTGGCGAGCGATGCGTCCCTGCCGGCGGCTGCAGAGATCCGCGTGCGCCTGATACAGCTGCTCGCCGAGGCAAGCGGCCCAGCCGGGATGGCGGGAGGGCAGGCAATAGATATTGCCGTACAGGGCAGGCGGCTCACGATCGATGAAATCGAGGCCATGCATGCCCGCAAGACCGGCGCGCTGATCCGGGCGAGCGTCATGATGGGGGCCGCGTGCGCGGCTGAGATCGCAGACTACGAGCTCGAGGCGCTGGCGGCGTTTGCGGCGCCGATCGGGCTCGCCTTTCAGATTCAGGACGATCTGCTCGATGTGCTCGGAGACACCGCAACGCTCGGTAAGGCAACCGGGGCAGACCGCGCACGTGGCAAACCCACCCACCCGGCGGTGCTCGGTTTGGCGGCATCGCAGGCGCGGGTGCATCTGCTGCATGCCGAGGCGCTCGCGGCATTAGAGCCGCTCGGTCCGCCTGCCCATCCACTCCGGGACCTCGCTGACTGGTTGCTCAAGCGCAGCTACTAGGTTATCGCTGCCTCACGGACTCGTGCGGCGCAGCGTTTTGATGAAATCCACGCTAGGCCGGCTTCCGCTTGCCTTGGGCTACATCGTTTTGCAAGACTGTGCCCGGGCCCCTGGAGTGGGCAATGACGCATTGAAGCGATAAATGGACCCCGCAAATTCAAGTACTTATGACGAGGCGTATCCGGCGCGCATCCTGCCGCACGTCTCACGGACGTTCGCGCTCACGATCCCGCAACTGCCACCGGCGCTGCGTGTCGCCGTTACCAACGCGTACCTCCTGTGTCGGATCGCAGATACGATAGAAGATCAGACGATCTCTTCGGCGGCCGCGAGGCTCGACCTGCTGCACCGTTTTGTCGCGGTGATGGGCGGCAGGGAGCAGGCGGGGGAACTCATCCAGGACCTCTTGCCGCTGCTTTCGCAGCACACCCTGCCCGCGGAGCGCGAGCTCATCCTCAATATCGGTCTCATCGTCAAACTGACTGCAAAGCTCGATGCTCCGCAGCGCGCCGCTATCGAGCGCTGCGTCGCGGTAATGTGTGACGGAATGCATCAGTTCCAGTGCACCGCGAGCGTCGCTGGCGTTGCGCGCATGAGTGACCTCGATGACTACTGCTACTACGTTGCGGGCGTCGTGGGAGAAATGCTGACGCAGCTCTTCTGTGCTCACTCCGCGGCTATCGAGCGCGAGGGCGGGGGGCTCAAGAGGCTGTGCGTCTCCTTCGCGCAGGGCTTGCAAATGACGAACATCCTCAAGGATGTTTGGGAAGATCGTGAGCGTGGCGCGTGCTGGCTGCCCCAGGAAGTTTTCAGCCGCCACGGTGTCGATCTTCGAACGCTGCGGCCTGGCCAGACGAACCCGGCGTTCGATGCCGGAATGCGCGAGCTGGTGGGCGTCGCCCATATGCATCTGCGCAATGCTCTGGCGTTTACGCTGCTCATACCGCGGGCGGAAGTTGGCATCCGCCGCTTCTGTCTGTGGGCCCTCGGGATGGCGGTCCTTACGCTGCGCAAGATAGCGCAGACGCCAGGTTTCTCGAGCGGGGCACAGGTGAAGATCTCGCACGCCGCAGTCGGTATGACGCAGCTGCTGAGCAGCGCGGCAGTGCGTCAGGATTGGTGGCTGCGGCAGTTGTTCGATATGGCCGCGCGCGGGTTGCCGCGCGCGACTTTGAGCGGTGCATATCCGGCGAGCCGGCGAGCAGTTGATGCGCCCCGCGCGGTCCCCGAACCTGATTCACGCATCGCCTCTGCGATGCAGCCCGATCTGCGCCGCGAGGGGAGCTCGGGCCGTTGAGCAGAACTTTCCCAATGATCGAGGTTGAGATCGCGGGGCCTTATGCGACGAAGGCAGCGAGATCAACCGCCCGGCTCGTCGAGCGCTCCGCTCTCGATCGGACAATCGATGCAGCGCGCGATGCCCTGCGTGGCCTGCAGCATGAGCGCGGGTATTGGCAGTTCGAGCTCGAGGCCGATTCCACGATCCCCGCTGAATATATTCTCATGATGCACTTTCTCGGCGAGTTCAACCCGCCACTTGAGAGGAAGATCGCCGCTTACCTTCGGGCAAGGCAGGCTGTGCATGGGGGATGGCCCCTTTATCAGGGGGGCGATTTCGACATCAGTTGCAGCGTCAAGGCCTACTACGCCCTCAAACTGGCCGGCGACGACCCGAACGCGCCACACATGCAGCGTGCGCGCTCGGCGATCCTGGCGCGGGGCGGGGCGGCGCGGGCCAACGTCTTTACGCGAATCACGCTGGCGCTCTTCGAGCAGGTCCCGTGGCGTGCGGTGCCCTACATTCCCGTCGAGATCGTGCTCCTGCCCAAGTGGTTTCCGTTTCACCTGGACAAGGTGTCGTACTGGTCGCGCACCGTCATGGTGCCGCTGCTCGTGCTGTGCACAAAGAAAGCCCGGGCCGAGAATCCGCGCCGGGTGGGCGTCGCCGAACTCTTCACCATGCCACCCGAGGAAGAGCAGCACTATTTTCGCGTGCCCGCCGGCCCCGACGGGCGGCTTGCGCGTGCGTTCTTGCTCCTGGATCGTTGCCTGCGGAGACTCGATCGGCTGGTTCCGCGAGCACTGCGACGGCGGGCACTCGCGCGCGCCGAAGCCTGGACGCTCGAGCGACTGAACGGGGAGGACGGCCTCGGCGCGATCTTCCCGGCGATGGTGAACGCGCTCGAAAGCTTCGCGGTACTCGGTTATCCGCCGACTCATCCCCAACGGGCCATCGCGAGACGTGCACTCGATAAACTGCTCGTCGTCGAGGACAACGCCGCCTACTGTCAGCCGTGCCTCTCGCCCATCTGGGATACGGCACTCGCCGCACTCGCGATGCAGGAGGAGGGCAGCGCCGAGGGGGCGAGATCGTCAGAACGAGCGCTCGCCTGGCTCAAGGGCGAACAGCTCCTAGATGCACCGGGCGACTGGCAGCACAAGCGTCCAAACCTGCGGGGCGGGGGCTGGGCGTTTCAGTTCAAGAATGATTACTACCCGGACCTCGACGACACGGCCGCGATCGTATGGGCCATGCGTCGCGCCCGCGATTCAGCGGCCTATGCCTATCCGATCGAGCGCGCGCTCGATTGGCTCGTCGGCATGCAAAGCAAAAACGGGGGTTTTGCCGCTTTCGATGTCGACAACACCCACTACCGGCTGAACCACATTCCCTTCGCCGATCACGGCGCGCTGCTCGACCCGCCGACGAGCGATGTGACCGCGCGAGTGGTCACTGTGCTCGCCCTTACCGATCGTCCGCAGGATCGCTCCGCACTCAAGCGCGCTATCGCCTTCCTGCGCGGCGAGCAGGAAGCGGATGGACCGTGGTTTGGCCGCTGGGGAAGTAATTACATCTACGGCACCTGGTCGGTGCTCACCGCGCTTGCGCAGGCGCGCGTCAAGCCGGATGACCCCTCAGTCGTGCTTGCCGTACAGTGGCTGAAGAGATGGCAGAACGCCGACGGCGGGTGGGGTGAGAGCAACGACAGCTACGCGCAGGCGACAAAGCTGCGCAAGCCGATCGCGAGCACATCTTTCCAGACCGCGTGGGCGCTGCTCGGGCTGATGTCCGCAGGGCAGGTGCAATCGGAGGCCGTGCGGCGCGGTGTTGAATACCTCGAGAAGACGCAGAACTCCCTCGGCTTATGGAGCGACGCGAGTTACACCGCTCCGGGTTTCCCGCGGGTTTTCTATCTCAAGTATCACGGCTATAGCGCCTACTTTCCGCTCTGGGCGCTTGCGGCCTACCGAGATCTCATGCGCACCGAGGGCGCTCATTGACGCAGGAGCGTATCGGCGTGGTCTGCGCGTTGCGCAGCGAGGCGCGTCACTTCGGTGGGATACTGCTAAAAGATCTTGGCATCGAATCCCTCGCCGGCGGTGCCCTACTGGTGGCGACGGGCATAGGATGGCAGGCAGCCGCCGCGGGGGCCGATCGCTTGGCCGCGGCCGGTGCGGGCGCCCTCGTCAGCTGGGGCATGGCTGGTGGCCTTGATCCCGAGCTGCCCGCGGGTCAGATTTTTCTGCCGAGCGAGATTGTCGGGCCCGATGGGACGCTCTTCACGACTAACATACCCTGGCGTGAGAGCCTCGGCGCGACCCTAAGGGAATTGTCCCCGCTCGGGTCGGGGAGATTGGTCACGGTAAACGCGCCGGTTGGCACGGTGGAAGCGAAAGCGTTGCTTTTCAAGAGGAGCGGCGCGAGAGCGGTCGATATGGAGAGCGCCGCGATTGCGCAGGTCGCTCGCAGCCGCAGCTTGCCACTCCTTGCCATCCGGGTGATTGTCGATCGCGCGAGCGAGGCACTGCCTGACGCCATCGTCGCGGCGAGCGCTCCCGGCAAGGAAATCTCCTCCCTGAGGTTGCTTGGTCATCTTGTCAGTTCACCGACGGAGTACCCCCGGGTGCTGCGGTTGATCGGTTCCTACCTTCGAGCAAACCGCTCGCTCGCAAAGGTCGTGGCGAGTGGCGCGCTGCCGCCGCGCAAACTCGCGTCCTCGGCCAGTAACTCTTACTCCCGGGGCGTTTCGTGAAGGCGCTCGTTACCGGCGCCACTGGGTTTGTCGGCTCGGCGGTGGCGCGAGCGCTTCTGCGCGAGGGCTGGGAGGTGCGTGCGCTGGTTCGGCCGCGCGCCAATCGGCGCAATCTGGATCGTTTGACGGTTGAAAGCGTCCCCGGCGAGCTCTCCGATACCGCCTCCCTGGAACGCGCAGCCCGCGGCTGCGAAGCGCTGTTTCACGTGGCCGCGGACTACCGCTTCGGCGCCCCCAATCCGGAGGAGTTGTACCGAACCAATGTCGAGGGCACGCGCAACGTGCTCGACGCCGCGCGCATCGCGGGCGTGAAGCGCGTCGTTCACACAAGCAGCGTGGCGACGATTGGCATTCCCGCCGACGGCTCGCCGGGGAACGAGAGCACTCTCGTTGCGCTGACCGACATGATCGGGCCGTACAAGCGCTCGAAGTTTCTCGCCGAACAAGTGGCTCGCGAAGCCGCGCGCGCTGGCGTTTCCGTGGTCATCGTCAACCCGTCGGCCCCGGTCGGACCAGGGGATGTGCGACCCACACCAACCGGACAGATGGTGCGCGAGGCAGCTTCAGGCAGGATGCCCGCCTACGTCGATACTGGCCTCAATATTGTGCACGTAGACGATGTGGCTGCCGGACATCTCCTGGCGCTTCGTCACGGCCGTGACGGGGAGTCCTATATCCTCGGCGGCGAGAATCTGACCCTGCGTGAGATTCTCACCGAGATCGCGCAGATCGTCGGTCGGTCACCCCCGCGCGTCCGGCTGCCGGCCCTCGCGGTGCTGCCCTTGGCATTCATGGCCGAGAAGGTCGCGCGTATCGCGGCCAGCAAGCCAAGACTGACGGTCGAGGAGGTACAGCTCGCGCGCAAGCGCATGTTTTTCTCGAGCGACAAGGCGGCTCGTGAGCTCGGCTATCACGCACGACCGGCCCGCGACGCCTTGGCAGACGCGGTGCATTGGCTGCAAACGCAGGGAGTGCTGCCGCGCCCGAGACCGACGGCCGCGCCGCACGCATCTCCCTAGCTTTCCGCTCAGCGCGACCGCCGCCCCGCGTGCGCGTCCGTGCCCGCACGATCCAGTGTATTGGCCTGTGCTAGCGTCGAGTTATGCAGCGTGCGCTGGGAATCACTGTCCACACCGGTTGGGGAGCCTGCGTCGTTGTCGGGGGATCGCTCCTCCGGCCCGAGGTCGTTGCTAGCGAGGTGATTGAGGTTCTCGGAGACCCGGAGCGCTTTTGTTTTCACCACGCTGCCGAGATGAAGCTCGCGGCAGCGGAGAGATTGACTCAGCGCTTGAGATTAAAAGCGCTGGCCAACGCGCGACGGGCGCTCGCGCCCTTGATCGCGCAGAATGTAGCCGTGTGCGCCATCGTTGCGAAGGAAGGTCCGGCGGGCGATCTCGAAGCGATGCTCACCTCCCATGCGCGGATTCACACTGGCGAGGGGTACTTCTATCGCGACATCTTTCGGGACGCCTCTACGGTTCCGGCGCGCATCGTGCCGCCTGCCTCGCTCGATGCATCGACGGTAGGGAGGCTGGCGCCAGCGCCATGGGGACGCGACCAGAAGCTCGCGGCTTTGGCGGCGTGGTCAGCGATCGGTAACTAAGGGAAGGTCCTACCCGTGCGCAGATATCGGTGCGGCAACACCAACTGAGGTCAACAAAAATGAGCCAGTTCGACTTGCGACCGCCAACTGATGCGCAGCGAGCGCAGATCACCGCGAGTCTTAGTCCGGAGGAGCGACGCGTACTCCTTGAGCACGGCACCGAGGCGGCGTTTTGCGGTGTGTTTCTCGACAATCATAAGGACGGTATCTACACCTGTCGCTTTTGCGGCCTGCCGCTTTTTCGATCGAGCGCCAAGTTCGATTCCGGTACGGGCTGGCCGAGTTTCTTCAAACCCTACGATGAGTCGCACATCCGCCGTGTGCGCGACACGAGCTATGGAATGATCCGGGTCGAGGAGGTCTGCGCGCGCTGCGGAAGCCATCTCGGTCACGTCTTTCCGGACGGGCCACCGCCGACCGGCGAACGCCATTGTCTGAACTCTGTGTCCTTGTCGTTCACCGAGCAGGGTGAGCCACTGCCCGACATCCTCAAGCGTGGCCCCCCCGAGGGGCAGGTGGATCGGGCTCCGACGTGAGTCTGACGCTCATAAACCAGCGCCGACGCGACCTCGGAAAGTTTGAGGTTGGGCGCGTGCTGCCGCATGCGCACCACCACATGGTTGGCCCCTTCATATTCTTCGATCACCTGGGTCCCGTAGAGCTACCGAAAGGCCTGACGCGCGATGCGGACGTGAGGCCCCATCCGCATATCGGCCTTTCGACGGTGACGTATCTTTTTGCGGGCGAAATCATGCATCGCGATTCGTTGGGGGTGGAACAGGCGATACGTCCGGGAGAAGTCAACTGGATGACCGCCGGAAGCGGCATCACGCATTCCGAGCGCTTTGAAAGGGCGCGCCGCGAAGGCGGCCCCATGCATGCGATTCAGTCCTGGGTCGCACTGCCGACGCCCGATGAGGAGATGACGCCCATCTTCGCTCATCACGCTGAGCGTGACCTGCCGGTTCGCCGGGACCAGGGGGTGTGGCTCAGAGTTCTCGCGGGCGAGGCGTTCGGCTTGCGCTCGCCGGTCAAAACTCACTCCCCGCTTTTCTACGCGCACGTCGTGCTTGACCCCGGTGCCCGCGTCCAGCTGCCGCGCGACTACCCCGAACGTGCCGGGTACCTCGTTTCCGGCGCGGTGACCGGCGACGGCCACGAGATCGTTCCGGGACAGCTCGGCGTCTTCGATCGCAACGCCGCGGCGGTGCTGCATGCGAGCTCGCCGAGCGTGCTCATGCTCCTTGGGGGGGCGCCCGTCGGAGAGCGCTTCATTGACTGGAACTTCGTCTCATCCTCGAAGCAACGCATCGAGCAGGCCAAGGCGGACTGGCGCGCCGGACGAATCAAGCTGCCCGATTCAGACAACAAGGAATTCATTCCCTTGCCCGCCGAGAGCCACCCGAGTGCCGGGGCGATGTCCTGATTACCACCCATTCCGGAGCGAAAGAACGTGGCGCACGCAACGGCAGATATCGGGACGAGCAACTACACGGTTTCGCTGCTTGCGGGCCATCATCCGCTCAGCGCCGACGAACCCGCCGACGCCGGAGGCAAGGACCTCGGACCCTCCCCGCACGAGCTCCTGTGCGCAGCGCTCGGCGCCTGCACGGCGATTACGCTGCGCATGTACGCGCAGCGCAAGGAGTGGCCGCTGCGCGCGGTTCACGTCGACCTGTTACTGCAGTTCGAAGGCCAGGAAAGGCGCACGATCACGCGGCGGCTGCGTCTTGATGGCGATCTTGACGAGACCCAACGCGCGCGCCTGGCGGATATCGCCGAGCGCACCCCCGTCACGCTCACGCTGAAGCAGGGTGCCCTGATCACGACCATTCTCGAGTGAATGGCGAGGCTTCAGACCGCAGCCGATCACACCGGCGGCGGGAATGACTTCATCACCTTCTCAGGCGTGAAGGGAACCGAGCGCAACCGCACGCCGATGGCATCGAACACCGCGTTCGATATCGCCGAAGGCACGACCGAGGCGGTGGGTTCCCCGGCTCCCCAGGGCTTCTCCTTTGGCCGATCGATGAGCTCGATCACTACCTCGGGTACTTCAGGGAACCGGATGATCGGGTAACTCGCCCAGTTGAGGCTCGTCACGGCCGAGCGGTCGAACTGAAGCTCCTCGATGAGCGTGCGACTCACGGTCTGGATGACGTTGCCTTCGATCTGATTCCTCAGGCCGTCGGGGTTGATGATTTGCCCGCAGTCATGCACGACGGTAAAACGCGTGACTCGAATCTTGCCCGTCTTGCGGTTGACCTCGAGATCGCATACCACGCCGACGTAGGTGCGCACCAATTCGTAGTGGGTGTACGAGACACCGCGCCCATGAGCGATTTCTCCACTGTCATCGTGTCTTTCACGCGCTTGCCACACGGCGACGCTGCGCAAGCGCTCGAGCAACTCAAGCCCGCGTTTGTCGCTCAGGTTGCGCGTGCGGAACTCGAGTGGATCGACTTTTGCGGCGCTCGCCAGCTCGTCGATGAAAGACTCGTTCCCGAACGTGTTCTGCATGCGCCCAGGGGTGCGGATCCAACTCGGCCGAAACGGAGTGTCCACCAGCCTGTGCGCCGTAGCTTTGATGTTCGGAAAGGTGTACGGAATCGCCAGCCCTTGGTGAATGTTGCCAGGGAAGGCTGCAGCGGCGGGTGGTAGATCAGCCAGCTGAGCCGCGATCAGTGGCACCGCGAAGGTCTTGGGTGCATCGACAATGTAAGCTTCAGACTCCCACGCTACGACGTTGCCGGTCTCATCGAGCGCGCCGCGGTAATCAATCAAGGTCGGCGGCCCCTTCGGATCCCAGCCGTGCTCATCCGCGCGGCTCCACTGCACGCGTACCGGGCGTCCGATCACTTTTGCAAGCAGCGCTGCGTCCCCGGCGGCGTCTTCGTGACCGTTGCGGCCGTAACAGCCGGATCCATCGACGTAGAGTGCTCGCACATCCTCCGGCGGGATGCCGAACATGGTGGCGAGCTGCTGGCGCAGCAGATGGGTCTGCTGCGACGCCGTCCAGCACGTGAGCTTGTTGTCCTGCCATTGTGCGATCGCGCACGAGGGGCCGATGGATCCGTGCGTATGAATGGCGAAGTCGTAAGTCGCGGCTAACTTTCGGCTCGTGGTTTGTGCTGCGGCACTGGCATTGCCGACATTCTGCAGCACATCGTCGTGCGTGATCTTGGTCGAGCGCACGTGCTCCCAGAGCTTGGTCTTCTCTGGCAGCCCATCCCAGGGGGTCCAGTTCGCCCGCACCGATTGCACCGCCTTGATGGCAGTCCATTCGTTTTCGGCCACTACGGCGAGGAAATTCCCCTGGCGCACCGCTTTCAGGTACCCGGGGAGGCGCCGCGCCGAACTGTCGTCGAAGGAGATGAGCTGCGCGCCCAGCGCGATTGGGCGGATGACGCGCGCGTGCACCATGCCGGGCACGCGGTAGTCATGCATGTAGGTGAATTGGCCGGTGACCTTCCCTGGGATGTCGAGGCGTGGCACGGCCTTGCCGACAACCTGGTAGGTGGTGGGATCCTTGAGTGGCGCGTCCTTGTCGACCTTGAGTTCGAAACTCTTCCCCTGCAGCAAATCGGCGTAGCTGATGTGGCGATCCCCGCCTTTGGCGCGTACCGCACCATCGCTCGTGAGGAGCTCCGTGCGATCGACACCCATTTGCTTGCCCGCCTCTGAGATCAAGGCCGCTCTCGCCGTGGCGGCCGCCTGGCGGATCTGCATCCCGCCGACCTGAATCGACAAGCTGCCCCACGTTATTCCCTGATCCGGCGTCAGCAGCGTGTCGCCCTGGGTGATCGTGATCTTCTCGAAGGGCACATCGAGCTCGTCTGCCACGATCTGCGTGAGCGCCGTTCTGACTCCGGTCCCAAGGTCCACTTTCCCGGAATACACCGCGACGGTCCCGTCGGCGCCAATGGCAAGAAAGGAGTCGACCTGATCGAGAGCCACGGGCTTAATCGCCTCAGGCGCCTGCGTCGCAAAGGCGGGCAGACCTGCGCGTACCGAAAATGCCACGACGAGGGAGCCCCCGGCTCTCAGTACCTCGCGGCGTGTCACGGATGGTGTCATGTTCGCCCCCTCACGCCATTTCCGAGGCACGTCGGATCGCCCGCACGATGCGCAGGTGCGTGCCGCAGCGGCACAGGTTGTTGGCGAGGGCCTGCTTGATATCTTCTTCGTTCGGGTGGTGGTTTTGGTCGAGTAACGCCTTGCCCTGCATGATCATGCCGTTGATGCAATAGCCGCATTGAACGGCCTGTTCCTGAATGAACGCGAGCTGCAGCGGGTGCGGAGCGCTCGGGGTTCCGAGTCCTTCGAGCGTGAGGATCTTCTTGCCGACGGCCTGTGCGCTCGGGTAAATACACGAGCGCGCCGCTTTGCCATTGACGTGGACGGTACACGCGCCGCACTGCCCGAGTCCGCAGCCGAAACGCGGGCCGTGAAGCTGAAGGTCATCGCGCAAAACGTATAAGAGGGGCATCTGCGGATCGTCAATGCTCACGGTGGTCCGCGTTCCGTTCACTTCAAGGGTCAGTCGATGCGCCATGACCATCTCCTACGAGGCGTGGAAGCCAGGCTTGCAGGCGTGCTTGCTATTGAGCTGTTCGCGGCGGATTGCTCGGACTTACTTATGAGCGGATCGTACAATGAATCGAGGAGCGCGACTCACCGCCTGCATGTATTGTCGCGCGGCACCAGAGGGGACGCGAATTGCTGGACATTGAGCTGAGCTTCGGACTGCAGTGACTGTAATAACAATATTTCGGTGGCTTGGGAAAGCGGCGGGACTTGTGCTGCTCAGCCTCCTCATGCTCGGCGTCGGTGGCTGGGGTGTGCTGGCGTTAACTTACTGGGACCGCGCGAATCCAACGCTGCGCGCGACCTTGGCCGCGGCATACGGAATCGTGTCGCTCGCTCTCATCGTATTGTTCTGGATGCCGCACTCGCGCTGGCGTGCCTTTGGCGTCTTCGCGGCGCTATTTGTGCTGCTGCTTGCTTGTTGGAGCGGTATCAAGCCCTCCAACGATCGGGACTGGGTACCGGAAGATGCAGTCCTCGCCTATGCGTCGATCGATGGCGATCGGATCACGCTGCACAACATCCGTAACTTCGACTATCGCACCGAGAAGGACTACACACCCGCCTATTACGACCGAACCTTCGACCTGCGGCAACTGAACGAAGTGGACCTATTCGCTTCTTATTGGATGGGTCCAACGATTGCACACGTGTTCCTTAGCTTCGGCTTCGCGGACGGGAATCATGTGGCGATCTCCATCGAAGCCCGTTATGAAAGAGGCCAGGGGTACTCGACGGTGCAGGGGTTCTTCCGACAGTTCCCGCTCTATTACGTAGTCGCCGACGAACGAGACATCGTCCGATTGCGAACCAATTACCGCAAGAATCCGCCCGAGCAGGTCTACCTCTACCGATTGCACGGTCCTGCTGAGAACGGGCGACGCCTGTTCCTCGAGTATGTCGAGCGACTGAATTCGCTTAAAGAACATCCGGAGTGGTACAACACGTTGACGACCAACTGCACGAGCGTCATCTGGCTCAATTCCAGGATCAATCCGCAACACCTGCCGTACTCGTGGAAGATTCTCTTGAGTGGCCATGTGCCCGAATTTCTCTACGAACACGGCAAACTCGATTCCGATGTGCCATTCGATGAGCTGCAGCGGCGCGCGCACATCAATGCGCTGGCGCAGGCCGCGGACCAGGCTGCGGATTTTTCACAGCGGATCCGTGCGCGGGAGCCGCCTGATACGGCAGCGGCCGGAAGCTCAGCGAAACAGGGGTTGGTTGAGGATCGAGCCGGTGCCGACCGGGGTCCCGATCGTGACCCATCCCGCCCATGACCTCGTGGCCTTGGCGACGCCGATGTTGAGCGTCCCGAGCGGGGTCCGGCCGCCAACGTAGCCCGATATACCGTAGAGCTCGCCGTTCGGCACCGGGTCAACGCGATCGCGCACAGCGGCGGCCTCAAGTCCCATCCCGGCGTAGAGGGCCTGATTCGCGATCGGCAGGATGTCGGCCACGCGCCAAAGCCCATCCGCCTCGACGATCGCGTAGTCGCGCGCGCGTATCTCGCCAGGACCATAGCCGGGGAAGCTCTGCGGCCCACCGAGCGAAAACGCGCGGTCGGCGGGCAAGCTGGTCCCGAGGTCGGAACCGCCCGCGGCGGTCAGCCAGAACGTCATCTTCGAGATATGAAATGCCTCGCGCAGGGCGCCTTCAATGCGTTGCCAGTCGCGCTGCGCCCCGAGCGTCGGGAAGGACCCGAAATACTGCAGCTCGGCAGCCGTCCCCTTGGTCGGAAAGCTCGCCGAATCACGGCTGTCGTAGAAGATGGTCCCGGCGGGGCCCGCGTCTGTCATGTACCCTTCCGGAAACTCGAGCGTCCCGGTCTCAATCTCGGTATTCCGCCTGTCCACCCAGTAACCGATGCGGATCTGGCTGCTCGGGTCTATGTTGACTCCGAAGTCGACCTGAGCACCAACATCGTTGAAAAAGTACTGCGCCACGCGGCTGTAGTCGTTATAGACGTACTCGAGGGAGCGTGACGCCAGCGCGCCGGGCTCGACAAAAAAGATCTGGGCCGTGTCGAGCGGCTGATAGAGGCTGGTCACGGCAGCGGTTGTTGACCCGACCGCGAGCAGCGTGCGCCATTGGCCGCCCTTCTCGTTCAGCCAGCGACGCACGAACTGCAGGTCGAGCTCGAAGAGCAGTTCGCCGCCCCCTGCGGCATAGATTCCGCCGCTCGGTCTGAGGTAATAGGGCCCGAGCTGATTTTCCTTGGGCTCCCAGACGAGGACGGGATTCGCGGGATCGCCCTCGAGGCTGTAGCCGACGCCTTGCAGGTCATCGAGAGCCGCAAGGCTCGCGGCATCGCGGCTGATCGCGGCGATGTCGACCGTGTCACCCGCGCGCACTTTGGTTCGGGTCTTCAGGTACTCGGGGTTGACGAGTTTGAGTCCTCTGAACTCAACGGCCGCGATTCGCACCTTTTCGTACTGACTCATCGAAACGGTGCTGCGCCAGGCGAGATATTCCGCTTCCGGCACCGAGAGCGCTTTGAGCTGCGGGGCGACCGCCCAGGCCGCCTTCTCGCCACGCGGGATGGCATCTCCCGTGTGTTCGAAATCGCTCGCGCTGATCCCCGATATGTCGACATCGATTCGCACATCACTTTTGGTCAGTGTCTGCAGCTGCACCTGCTCATTGACGACCATCATGAGATCGTTGCTGCGGGAGACGATATTCAAGGGGTTCGTCAGTTGTTCACGCGTCACATCCGGCTTGACAAGATTGACGGCGATGACCACATCCCCACACATGCCGCGCGCCACATCGATGGGCAGGTTGCGAACCACGTAGCCGTCAGACAGCACATACTGACTCGTGACGACTGGCGAAAAAGCGCCCGGGATGGCCATGCTCGCTCGCATCGCCTCAGCGATGTCGCCGTGATCGATCACGACCATGTTGCCGCTCAGCATGTCGGTCGCGACCGCGCGATAGGGGATCGGCAGTTTGTTGAAATCATCCACCGCCCGTGCCTTGGCCACGTAAGTGCGCAGTACGTTTTCGATGCGGCCCGTGGCGATCAGTCCGCTCGGCGGGATGAGCTTCCAGTCCTGCACTCCCAACTCGACCGATCCGCTCGCGTCGTCGTAGCGCTTCTGCTCCACCGGCTCGAGTGGACGGCTGCCGACTCCGCCGACGACCGCCTTCCAGTCGACGTTCGTGACGAAGTACTCAATCTCGCCCGCCGTCATCCCCGAGGCGTAACCGCCCCCGACCAACGCCCCCATGCTCGTGCCGGCAATACAGTCCACGGGAACGTGCAATTGCTCGAGCACCTTGAGCACGCCGATGTGAGCCCCACCTCGTGCCCCGCCGCCCGCGAGAGCGAGTGCGATACGCGGGCGTTTGGCGGGTGCGACGCTGGCTGCTTGCTCCTGTGCCCCGGCGCTGAAGGCGACGAGCGCGCTCAGGCAGATCAGCGGCAATCGAGGAGCGACCCAGGTGAACGGCGAAAAAGGCCTCCGCACCACGGTTGCGACTCGCGGACGACCGACCATTGTTCTTACGTTCTGCAGGCGCGCCTCGTCGGACGATGAAGCCGTACCCAGATCACTCTGACCCTGGCGGCGCTAATCTACCGTCCCCCCGCCCACAAGGACACCGCGGGCCTTCAAGGGCCGGGCGTTTCGAAAGAACCTTCAGGGCGCGAGCGCCGACTTCAGCTTCTGCTCCACGTCGGCGTAACTCCAGTACGCGCGCATCGAGAGCAACTTCCCTGCAGGATTCACCCGGTAGACGCTGACGAGGTCGACGGTAATCTGCACGTTCCCGGGCAGGGTGTTCGTCAGGCTCCATACGTTGGCGCACTCATCGCCGCACGCGTAGCTCTCGCGGATGACGTAGGTCATTTTCCCGGGGGCGATCACCCGGTCCCAGAACGTCTCGAGCGCTGCACGCCCGCGGTGCCCGCGACCGGTTGGGTCCAATGGCGAGACGCCGACAGGGTCTTCGAGCACCGCGTCTTCAGAGTACAGATCGAGCCATGCGGCTTTTGCTCCTTGGGATGCGTAGCGCGCTGAGAGTGCGGCGGCGCGCTGAGCAGGATGGCTGCTCTCCTCGAGCTTGAGAGGGGTGGTCGGCCGTTGCATCGGCTTGTCCTTTCTGCACGATTGCTGTCGTGATGATTCTGTCACGCCTGAGCGCGGCTCTGTGATTCAAGATGTTCTAGAAGATCTGTATAAGATATTGATAAATAATTGTAAAAATAAGATAAAAACGATCGAAGGGCATCCAAATCTCTCCGGAGCGGTGTAAGGTGGCGGCAAACCTGAGATGTGCGCGAGGCAGCCGCTGGCGTCGTACCGGTCAGTTGCAGCCAGAGGACTTCAATGCCCATTCATGAGCGCGACCCATGGCGGCGAGCTTACTTCGCAGCTACCTCGTGTCCAGCGGACATCGATATCCCGACGGACGATGCGGACGCCTATCGCTGGAACCCCTCGCACCGCTGGGTTTACAACAAGCTTCGCGTCGCAGAATCGCAGGGTCTCGAGTGCGCTCCCCACGGTATCCAACCCACGCACTATCCGGTCTTTAGCAAGCCGATCTTCAACCTCGATGGCATGGGGCTCGGCAGCCGTCTGTTACGCGATGCGGACGCTTACGAGTTGCACCGCCAGCCTGGGCACATGTGGATGACCTATCTCGTCGGTCAACACATAAGCACCGACACGGCCGTTGTTGACGGGATGGTCCACTGGATGGGCCATGCGAGAGGCCTGCCCCTCTCAGGGGGATTATTCGACTACTGGACGATCGAGGAGGTACCACGGGCTGATCTGGAGGCGTACTGCACTGAGTGGATCAGAGCCAACCTGGCGGGCTACACCGGCATGGTGAATTTCGAAACGATCGGAGGCCGCATCATCGAAGTGCACCTTCGTGTCACCGATCAGTGGCCCGACCTTTATGGCGCAGGCTGGCTTGAGGCCGTCGTGCAGCTCTATTGCAACTCGACGTGGAACTATCGGGAACCCGAAAGGCGAAGAGGGTATAGCGTTGCCTTGTTCGGTCCTCACGGGCGCACCTATTCTCACCCTGACGACGCGGTTCTTGGCGACGTTGCGGCGCTGCCCGGTGTCAGCAGCGTGCAGATCACGTTTCACAACGATCAGCCGGCTCTTAACCACGCGATGCCTCCGGGCGGCTTTCGGCTCGCGGTAATCAACGCCTGGGATCTGGCTGCGGGATTTAAGGCGCGCGAGCGGCTGACTCGGGCATTTGGGCTGAATGCACCTTTCACCGGGTCCGAAGGCGCTGCAGCTCGAGACGGGTTGACCGGGGGCGCTGCCAGCGGAAAGACGCATGCGCTGCGCGAACCGCAATATCGGCCTGGTGAGGCCGTGGCATCGCATCCGACGAAAAGATTCCACACCCGCTCGCGGCGCTAGAAAATCCGGACCTGCCGCATTTCTGCGGCGATCCGGCCGGGATCAGGCTAGCCCGGCGTAGAACATCTCGAGGATAGCGACCTGGCCTTTAGCGATCTTCAGGAGCGCTTGGGCTCGCTCGAACCAAGCGCCCCGATCGACCTCCGGGAATCGTCCGGTACGGCCCGATTTCGGGGGCCACTCCATCTCAAACAAATTACTCCTCAGCTCCGCGGGGTCACAGTCTCCTTCAATGGCCCAGGCATGCACGCGCTTGCCGCTCGGCAGGCGGAACGTTCCAAGATCACGTGCGGGACCGCTTCCCGCGTCAAAACCGGTTTCCTCCCTGAATTCACGCCGCGCACCGGCGAGTTCGTCTTCGTTAGGGTTGACGAGACCCTTGGGGAGCGACCAAGCACCTTCGTCCTTCTTCATCCAAAGAGGTCCACCCGGGTGAACGAGGAAAACCTCCGCACTCGAACCCCGACGGCGATAGAGCAAGATGCCCGCACTGACAACACTCATGTGGCCTCAGTACTAAATGAGTCACGCGCTCAGCCGCGCTCGACCCATACATCGCCTTCCTTTATATAGCGCCGCTTGACTGCCGCCCATGCTATGCGGTGTGCCGCTTCCTCCTGCCGTGGATCGCCCACATGAGCGGCAAACGCGTGATTGAAAGCCTCGCGATATATGTCCTGCGCGTGGTTTGGCAGATGGTTACGAACTGACGGCGGCAGATCGACGTTCTGGTCATAAGGCATCGGTTTACTCCTTTAGAAATTCGCGGCGTTCGGCTGAGTCAGGTGCGCGAAATCACCTTGACGCTCCCTAGCGCCCGCTAGCGTCTCGGCTGACCGTTTTCGCAGGTCTTGGCCGTATCGGCGCGCTCAAAATCGGCGGTCCAGTTGGTCTCCCAGGTGCGATTGTCGTAAGAGAACGCCTGCTCCCAGCGAGCGTGATCGTGATCGATTTTGTCCCAGGTGAAGCGGACTTTGATCGGTCGGCCGCTCTCGCTATCGGCAGCGTAAAACTCACCGCGCTTTCCATCAAAGCCACCCACTATCGGAACCGGATCCAACTTACCGGTGGCGCTGCTGACCCAATAAATCGACCACTGGTGCTTCTGAGCGTCGAACGTGCGCAGCGTCAGCCCGGCGAGGTGCTTGGTAGGCATATAGAGTTCATCCACCGTGGCCGTGCCGCCGAGATAGAGGGTCATGCAAAGGGTTGCGGGGAATTCCTCCCAATCGGTGCTACCCACACCGCGCGCTTTAAGCCGCCGCTGGTGGGTCGTCCAGCCACCCACGAAGTAATCGAAGTCATGCACCGCGCCTGTGCGCGAGAGCGAATAGCCCGGCGGGACCGCAGTCGCAGCGCCTTCGGTGGTCGCGGGTATTGCGGGTTCGGTCGCCGCCGCAGAGCCAGCGAGGATGACGCCGAGAAGCAGCCCTAAGTGTCGTCGGTCAAGTGCCATCATTCCTGCTCCTACTGCTGCGGGGGTTTCACCGGAAGAGATTGAACCCACATTATTGTTCAGCGGCGGGAAAGCGCTATATTCCCTGCCAACGCCGGGTCAGGGGTGTACAGGTGCCGTATGCCATATCGACTCAATATCAATGGCGCGACCAGGGAAGTGGACGTTCCGCCGGAAATGCCGCTGCTTTGGGTGCTGCGCAATGAGTTGGGACTCCTCGGCACTAAGTACGGTTGCGGAAAAGGGCTGTGCGGCGCGTGCACCGTACACGTCGATGGTGCAGCACGCCGTTCCTGCCTGCTGCCGGTCGGCACTGTCGGCCACGCCCAGATCCACACCATCGAGCACATCGGCACGACGGAGATCGGCTCCCGATTGCAGCAAGCGTGGCTCAAGATCGATGTGATGCAGTGTGGCTACTGTCAGGGCGGGCAGATCATGTCCGCCTGTGCGTTGCTCTCGCGGACGCAGCGGCCCGATGACGATCAGATCAACTCGGCGATGGCCGGCAATATATGCCGGTGTGGCTGCTATAACCGGATCCGAAGTGCGATCCAAATCGCGGCGGGAATGGACGAGGAGAGCAGTCGTGTCGCATGAACACCTCTCAGCGGCCCTCACTCGCCGAGCGGTACTCAAGGCATCACTGCTCGCTGGCGGCGGCCTGGCACTCGATGTGCTCATCCCCCTGCCTGCGGGCGTTTCGGATGCAGCGGAGGAAAAAGGCTCGACACCGGCGCACCTTTCCACTTTTGTTTCGATTGCTCCTGACGGCACGGTCACCATCGTTTCGAAGAACCCCGAAATCGGTCAGGGCGTAAAAACCTCTCTGCCGATGATGGTGGCGGATGAGCTCGACTGTGACTGGGGCCAGGTACGGATCGAACAGGCGGATGTCGATCAAAGGCGTTACGGGGAACAGTCGGCCGGTGGAAGCACCGCAACACCCAAGAACTGGCTGCCAATGCGGCAGACCGGGGCAGCGGCACGTGCGATGCTCGTTCAAGCGGCTGCGATCAAGTGGCAGGTCGATCCGAACGAGCTGACAACCGCAAAGGGACGCATTTTCCACGAGGCGACCGGACGTTCAGTCGGCTACGGCGAGGTCGCCTCGGCGGCGGCAACCTTGGCGCCACCGGACCCGAGCGCCCTGCGTCTCAAAGAGCCCGGACAGTTCACGATCATCGGGCGCCCG
>Ga0187777_10000225_pt1 | contig 42448 bp, 36 predicted proteins | sample 1015_Q2_SP5_10_M_FD_132416 | JGI IMG/M metagenome (GOLD analysis project Ga0187777, IMG submission 132416) | Tropical peat soil microbial communities from peatlands in Department of Meta, Colombia - 1015_Q2_SP5_10_MG | ecosystem: Environmental > Terrestrial > Soil > Wetlands > Peat | place... | reverse complement strand
CGATAGTTCGGCCATGCGCGTGGTGTCGAGCTCGCTCGCGTGGTGCGGATGAACGCCGGCGGTCGCGAAGAGCTGCCCCGGGTGTGCGCGCGCAAGCGCGATCGAGCGCGCCGTCGAATCGAGTGAGGAGCCGGTGACCACCATCTGCATCACCCCAACCGCGCGGGCGCGCGCAATCACGGCGTCGCGATCGGCGTCGAAACTGTCATGCGCGAGATTGGTACCGATGTCGATGAGCGCGGGGGGCGTAGCTGCGAGGGCGGCTGTGCTATGGTTTTGCATGCACCCGCATATTCTAACGAACAGGGGAGCGGTGCAGCGGATGCCCACAACTGCGGCCGACCTCGAGCTTCAAGGTCCGCGAGGTCAATGGCGCCAGGGTACCGTGCTTGCCCTCGCGTGCCTCCTCATGATTGCCCTTGCGCGCGCCGCGTCGCCCGAGTGGCGTGATCTCGAAAGCCGTATCCAGTACGGCTACTACACCGAGGACGCTCCCTCGCTGCGAAACCTCGCGCAGGCGCTCGCGGCCGACGAATCCCACGACCCGCTTCGAGGCTACTACGGGGCGCTCCTCGATTGGCGGCGCGCACAGCTCACCCCCGCGGGCACCGCATCGCTCGCGCATCAATGCGTGAGCGAGCTCGATGCGGCGCTCGAGAAGGAGGCGAATTCCGCCGAAGCGCTCGCGCTGCGCGCCGCCTGTAATGCGCAACTGCTCGAGGACGGTGGCTTGCATCTGCCGCTTTCGAGTCACGGCGTGCACCGCGATCTTTCGCGCGCACGCGATCTCGCCCCCCACAATCCGCGCGTGCTGCTTCTGAGCGCGCTCAGCGACTACCAACTGCCATCCTCGCTCGGTGGCAACAAAGAGCGCGCCCTCAGCGGCGTGCGCGAGGCGGTCGTTGCCTTCGATGCGGAGCGGCACGGAACCGAACACGTGCCGGGCTGGGGCGCGGCGGAGGCGTATCTGCTGCTTGCGCGCTGCCTCCTCGATCACCACGACACCCTCGGCGCGCGCGAAGCGCTCGAACATGCCCTCCTCATCGCACCCGAGTTCGCGCAGGCGCGGCGTCTCATGACGAAGATCACCACAGGTTGAGGCGTCGCTGGCGGCTCGCGCCAAAATCATAGTGCTGATGTTTTTTCAAGCCGTGCTGGCGCGAGCTGACACAGGTTTGCCGCATCGGCAGCGCTGTATGAATGGGGCCGTGTACCCTATCCCGCCCGACTGAGGCAATACCCACCCGCAGATGCTATCGTTGCGCGCCGTCGCGGATGAAGGGACCCGATGAGCTCGCAAGCCGACAAGAGGGCGCTCCTCGGACAATTGCGCATCGACCGGGACGAGCCGCCGCCACAGCGCGTTCCGACGCGTCGCACGCTTTTGATTGGAGGAGGCGTCGCACTCGCCGCAGCCATTGCCGCCGGCGCCTGGTTCTTCCTGTCGGTGGGCGCTTCCGTCCCCGTGCGTACGGCGCTCGCACAGCCGATGGCTGCGGGCGGCGCCAACGCCTCGGTGCTCGATGCGACCGGTTACGTGACCGCGCGTCGCGAGGCGACCGTGTCGGCGCAGATCACGGGTACCGTGGCCGCGGTGCTCATCGAAGAAGGAGATCACGTGAAGGAGGGCCAAGTCATCGGGCGTCTCGAGGACACTGCGCAGCGTGCGGCCCTCGCGCAGGCCCAGGCGCAGCTCTCCTCGGCACAGGCGCTGCTTGCGCAGGATGAGGCACAGCTTGCGCAGAGCGAGCGCGACTTGGTGCGCGCGCAGGATCTTGTGAAGCGCAACCTTGTCTCGCAGCAGGCCGAAGAGCAGGCGGCCACACAAGTCGATATTCAGAAAGCGCAGCTTCAGGCACAGCACAAACAAGTCGAGCTCGCGAGCGCCGCCGTACGCTCGGCACAAGTGCAGCTCGATTATTGCACCGTGCGTGCGCCGTTTACCGGCGTCGTTATCGCGAAGGCCGCCCAGGTCGGGGAGATCATCTCCCCGCTCTCCGCGGGCGGTGGCTTCACGCGCACCGGCATCGGCACCATCGTCGACATGGACTCCCTCGAGATCGAAGTTGATGTGAATGAGGCTTACATCAACCGCGTGCAGCCAGGACAAGGGGTGGAATCGGTGTTGAACGCCTACCCGGACTGGCGCATTCCCTCGCACGTCATTGCCATCATCCCGACCGCCGATCGCTCCAAGGCGACCGTGAAGGTGCGCATCGGACTCGATCAAAAGGATCCGCGCATCGTTCCCGACATGGGCGTGCGCGTGTCATTCCTTGAGGACAAAAAGTCCGCGCCGGCGACCGCGCCCGTCCCGCGTGGGGTACTCGTGCCGACGGCTGCCGTGCGGCGCGATGGCGAGCAGGACGTGGTTTTCGTCGTGAAGGATCGCCGGGCGCAGCGGCGTGCCGTGACGCTTGGAGGTACGAGCGGGCAGCTCCGCCAGGTGCTCGCCGGCGTGAGTCCGGGTGAGTCCGTGATCGTCGAAGCACCGGCCGATCTGCGCGATGGCGCGCGCGTTACCGAAGGCAAGTCGTGAGCGCCGGGCAGGCGCAGCGGCACGCAGCCCCGTTCATGTCCGTCAATTTGAGCTAAAGGGATTCTTATGTCCGAGCCCATGGTTCAGGTCCACAACGTCACCAAAATCTACGAGCGCGGCAAGCAGAAGATCGAAGTGCTGCACGGACTCACCCTCGAGATCCCGAAGGGTGATTTCGTCGCGCTCATGGGTCCCTCGGGCTCGGGGAAGACGACCCTCCTCAATCTGATCGGCGGTCTCGATCAGCCGACCTCGGGCGAGGTCATCGTGGGCGGCACCCGCATCGATCGGCTCTCAAGCGGCGCGCTCGCCCACTGGCGGGCGCAGAACATCGGCTTCGTGTTCCAGTTCTATAACCTGATGCCGGTGCTGACTGCGGAAGGCAACGTCGAGCTGCCGCTCCTTCTCACGAAGCTCTCGGCCGCGCAGCGCCGCAACAATGCCGCAGTTGCGCTCGAGATCGTGGGACTCTCCGATCGCGCCAAGCACAAGCCAAAGGAACTCTCCGGCGGCCAGGAACAGCGCGTCGCGATCGCGCGTGCGCTCGTGTCCGATCCGCAGCTCCTCGTTTGTGATGAGCCGACGGGAGATCTCGATCGCAAGACCGCGGACGAGATCCTGGGGCTCCTGCAGGTCCTCAACCGCGAGCACGGCAAGACCATCGTCATGGTCACGCACGATCCCAAGGCCGCGGAGTTCGCCCGCCGCACCTTGCACCTTGAGAAGGGCCAGCTTCTCGAGCAGGCGCAGGCCGCCTGAGTACCGGCGCAGAACAAGGAAGCACAATGACCAAGGCCGGCTTCGTCATCGCCAATCTCTTCCGCAAGCGCACGCGCACGATCCTGACGCTCCTTTCGGTGATCATGGCGTTTCTGCTCTTCGGACTTCTGCAGTCGGTGAACTCGCTCTTCAGCGCCGGTGCAGATTTTGTCGGCGCTACGCGCCTCATGACCCAGGCGCGCGTCTCGTTCACGACGCCCTTGCCGATCAGCATGCTGCCGAAGCTCGCGGGCATTCCGGGGGTAGCGCGCGTCGCCTACCAGGCATGGTTCGGTGGCGTCTGGCAGGAGAACACCCCACTCATCATGTTCTCGACCGATCCGCAGAGTTACCGCGACGTGTACCCCGAATGGGTCATGTCCGATGCCCAGTGGCAGGATTTCATCCATACCCGCACCGGCATGATCGCTGGCAAGCAGCTCGCCGAGCAGTACGGCTGGAAGGTGGGGCAGAAGATTCCCATCAGTTCCAACATCTGGCCGAAGAAAGATGGCAGCAAGGCGTGGGCGTTTGATCTCGTCGGTATTTTCGACGGCAAGGACGAGGACTGGAAAAAGCGCACCAACCTCGCCTTCATCCAGCAGGACTACTTCGATGAGGCGAACGGCTTCAACCAAAAGGGCCGTATCAACTTTTTCATCCTCAAGCTCGCCCCAGGTGCCAACGCCGAGACCATCAGCAAGACCATCGATGGGATGTTCGAGAACTCTCCCGACGAGACCAAGACCCAGACCGAGAAGGACTTCAACATAAGCTTCGTCAAGCAGATCGGCGACATCGGCCTCATCGTGCGCTGGATTCTCTTCGCCGTCTTTTTCACACTGCTGCTCGTCGTTGGCAACACAATGGCGCAAAGTGTGCGCGAGCGGGTGCCCGAACTCGCCGTGCTCAAGACCCTCGGTTTCACCGACGGCAACGTGCTCGGTTTCGTGCTCGCCGAAGCCTTCGCGCTCTGTCTCTTCGGGGGACTCGTCGGCCTCGTGCTCGCATCGCTTGCGGGTGCGATGGTGAAGAAGGGCACCGGCGGGCAGTTTCAGGTCACCGTCGATTGGAGCGTCTGGGCGCTCGGCGTGCTCGCGATCGTGGCGATGGCGCTCGCCGTGGGACTCTTGCCCGCCTTGCGCGCGCGCCGCCTGCGGATCGTCGATGCACTGCGCTAGGAAAGCGCGCCCGAGAAAAGCTTACCGAGGAGAAACGCATCGTGCTCAGCCAGGCTCTCGCCATCACCGGCATCGGTATCCGCAGCATCCCCGCACGCTGGGCGCCATCACTCGTCATCGTGGTCGGTCTCGCCGGGGTCGTCGCGGTGTTTACCGCGCTGCTCGCGATGGCGACGGGCTTTGAAAGTACGCTCAAGTCAACGGGCCGAAAGGACGCCGCGCTCATCCTGCGGGGGGGTTCCGACGCCGAACTCAATTCCGCCTTCGACCGCGACTCGACGGATCTCATCAAGCAGGAACCAGGGATTGCACAGGGGGCCGATGGCAAACCGCTCGCCTCGGGGGAGCTCATGGTCATCGCGGAACTCGTGCGCAAGAACGATGTCAAGAGCGGCGCCAACATCACCATGCGCGGCGTCGATCCGACCGCCTTCGCGCTGCGTCCGCAGCTCAAGATCATCGAGGGCCGCAACTTCACGCCCGGGTTGCGCGAACTCATCGTCGGCCGGGGCGTGCAGCGGCAGTTTCAGGGAGCACAGATCGGCGATGTGGTGCGCATGCGCGGCTCAGAGTGGAGCATCGTCGGCGCCTTCGAATCGGGCGATGCGCACGACAGCGAGATGTGGACCGACATCAACGTCGCGCGCAGCACCTTCGGGCGCACGGGCTCGAGTTCGGTGCTCGCCGCGCTCGATGGTGCAGGCGGGCTCGCGACGCTCAAGGCCGCAGTTGCCGCCGAGCCCCGTCTGACCCTTGATGTGCTGATCGAGCAGGACTACTTCAGCGGTCAGACCAAGAACTTCCGCCAGACGATCGGCTTTCTCGCGGGCGTCGTCACCATCATCATGGCGCTCGGGGCGGTGTTCGCCGCGCTCAACAGCATGTACGCGGCCGTCGCGACCCGCAGCAAGGAGATCGCGACGCTGCGGGCGCTCGGCTTTGGCGGCTTTCCGGTCGTGGTCTCGGTGATGATCGAAGCGCTGCTGCTGGCGCTCGTCGGCGCTTTGCTCGGTGCGCTGATCGCCTATGTGCTATTCAACAACCTGACGGTCTCGACGCTCGGACAGAACTTTACCCAGGTGGTCTTCAATTTCAAGGTGACGCCCGCGCTCGTCGCGCGCGGCCTCGTAATCGCGGTCGCGATCGGCATGATAGGGGGGTTCTTGCCGGCGCTACGGGCCGCGCGCGCGCCGGTGACCACGAGCCTGCGCGAGCAATGAGCGCGATCTAAAGGCGCGCCAGCGCTGCGCAGAGCGCCGGCACGTCTTCGGGCGGCTGGTCCCACGAGACCACAAAGCGCGCTTCCCCCGCACTCTCGGCGCCCCAGTCGTAAAACTCAAAGCCCGCACCGCGCAGCGCCGCGCGCCGCTCGACCCCGAGCCGCACGAACACCTCGTTGGCCTCGACCGGATGCAGTAGCGCGGCGCCCGCGGCGCGGCCGATGCTCTGCGCCAGAAGGTTGGTGCGCTCGGCGTTGCGCTTCCAGAGACCACTTCCGAGGTAGGCGAGAAGCTGCGCGGCGACGTAGCGTGACTTCGAAAGGAGATGCCCGGCACGTTTGCGTCGCAGTTCGAAATCCGCAACCCGTTTCGGGTTGAAGAACACGACCGCCTCGGCCGTCAACGCCCCGTTCTTGGTGGCACCGAAGGAGAGCACGTCGATGCCTGCGCGCCAGGTGATGTCGCCGGCATGGCAGCCAAGGTGGGCGAGCGCGTTCGCGAAGCGGGCGCCATCCATGTGCACGCCGAGCCCGCGGCCGTGGGCGAGTTCACAAAGGCGCGCAACATCCGCGGGGCGGTAAACGGTGCCGAGTTCGGTCGCCTGGGTGAGAGAAAGCGCGCTGGGCTGCACGTTGTGGACGGTCACAGGGTGCGCATCGAGCGCGACGCGCAGGGCCTCGGGCGTCACCCTGCCGTGCTCGCCCGTAAGGAGCCTAAGTTGCGCCCCACCCGAGAAGAAGCCCGGCGCGCCGCACTCATCGACGGCGATGTGTGCCTCCTCGTGCGCGAAGATCTCGCCGTAGGGTGGGCTCAGGGTTGCTAATGCGAGGGAATTTGCCGCGGTGCCCGTCGCCACCGCAAAGGCTCGCACCTCGGTGGCGAAGAAATCACTGAAGGCGCGATCGAGCCGCTCGGTCCACGGGTCATCGCCGTAGGCTTTGAAGAGGCCAGCGTTCGCCTGCGCGATCGCGGCGAGGATCTCGGGGCAGGCGGTTGCGGTGTTGTCACTGAAAAAACGCAATGCGGGGCTCCCGCGCATCAATCGATGCGCCAACGGAACGACCAGGCGCCGAAGGCGAGAAAGCCGAGCGCCGTGACCACAAGATAAAGGAGGTTCGGGGCGATTTGCCGGATGCCGGCGCCATCTAGCATGACCGCACGCGCACCATCGAGCAGGTGGGTGAGGGGGAGGGTATGTGCCACCCAGTTCACCCAGCGCGGTGCGCCCTCGAGCGAAAACCAGATTCCCGAAAGCAACATCATCGGCCAGGTGAGGAGATTCAAGAGACCCCCGACCAGTTCCTCGCTCGAGAAGCGCGCCGCAATCGTGAGCCCGAGCGCGATCATCGACAGCGCCCCGAGCACCGCGAGCAGCGCGAGCAATGCGAGGCTCCCCGAGTTGTGAAAACCGATGATGGTGCCAATGCCCATGTAAAGAACCGCGGTGACGAACAGAATGAGGCCAAGCCGGGAGAGCACCTGAGCGCTCAGGAACTCGAACGCGGTGAGTGGGGTGGCATGCAAGCGCTTGAGAAAGCCGCTCTTGCGGTAGCGCAGCACGACGTAGCCGACCCCGAAGAGGCAGCTGAACATCATGTTCATACCGAGGATCCCCGGGAACAGCCAGTCGACGTAGCGGATCGCGGCGCCCGTGACCGGCTGGCGCAGGGCGCCGGAATCGGCGGCGAGGAGGAGCTTCTCGATCACGTAACCTTTGGGCGAGTCGGTGTTCACCCAGTAGCGCACCGGCGCTCGCACGTCGACGAGCAGGTCGATCTGCTGGTGCGTGAGTTTCTTGAGCGCCACCGCCTCATCGGCCAGCGGCACGAAATCGACGTAGCGCTCGCGCAGGAAGGGATCGCTCGCGGGGTCAATTTGCGCCGCGAGCACGCCGACTTTGAAGAGCGGGCGCCCCGGGCCCCCGAAAATAAATCCCATCCCGATCACGATCATGATGGGCAGCGCGATGGTGAAGAGCAGCGTGCCGCGATCGCGCAGGAATTCGAGATTGCGCGCGTGCAGTACGGCGAAGAGCCTGCGGATCATGGCCGCAGCTCGCTCCCGGTGAGTTCGAGGAAGAGGTCCTCGAGATTTCCCGGCCGCACCCGCAGGTGCGTGAGCGGCACTTCGGCGGCGAGGAGCGTGCGCAGCGTGCCTTCGAGATCCTGCGTGGTGATTTCCACGCGATCGCTCGCGTCGATGATCTTGAGCGGGAGTGAGCGCGCGCGCTCGGGGAAATCCTGACGCGGGAGCTCGAGCAGCACATCGGCAAAGTGCTCGCGCAGCAGCCGGCGCGGGGGCCCCTGCGCGATGATCCGGCCTCGATCCATGATCACGATCTCATCACAAAGCAGCTCCGCCTCCTCCATGTAGTGCGTCGTCAAGATAATGGTCTTGCGGCGCGCCTTGATCGATTCCATCAGTTCCCAGAAGTTGCGTCGTGCCTGCGGATCGAGACCGGTGGTCGGCTCATCGAGGAAGAGCACCTCGGGGTCGTTGACGAGCGCGATCGCGAGCAGGAGCCGCTGCTGCTGACCGCCCGAGAGCTTGCGGCTGTCGCGGTCGGCGAGCTTCTCGAGCGCGCAGAGGCGGATCACCTCGTCCACGTCGAGCCCCTTCGCGTACAGTCCGCGAAAGAGCGCAATGCACTGGCGCACGGTGAGGAAGTCCTGGAGCGCGGTCTTCTGAAAGAGGATGCCCGCTTCCTCGTGAAACCGCGCCCCAAGCGGTTCAGCGCGGTAACGCACCTCGCCCGCGGTCGGGGGCAGGATCCCCTCCATGATCTCGACCGTGGTGGTCTTGCCGGCGCCGTTCGGTCCGAGGATTCCGAAGCAGATGCCCTCGGGTACCTCGAAGGAGACGCCATCGACCGCGGTGGTCGTCGGGTATTGTTTGACGAGATTACGGACTTCGAGAATCGGGTTGCTCACGGTGCGCTCGGCGGGGTCTTCGAGGGACTGGCGCGCGATCCTAGCGGATTCGCTGCGCGGCCGCGCGGTCCACCGGTGCCGCGGAAAGTTGCCGCGCCCGGGCCGCCGTGTACCATCGGCCTTCATGAACGGCGGATCATCCGATAAGTCCGGGCGCATCGAGGTCGCTGGCGAAGCCGTGCAGTTGGACCTCGGCAGCTCGCTCTCCTACAGCCAGTACCTGCAGCTCGACAAGCTCCTCTCGGCGCAGCGGCCGCTTTCGAACGAGCACAACGAGATGCTCTTCATCATCGTGCACCAGGTGTCCGAGCTCTGGATGCGGCTCATGCTGCACGAGCTGGGCGCGGCACTAGAGTGCATAAGGCGCGATGACCTCGATCCCGCGCTGAAGATGCTGGCGCGCGTCTCGCGCACCCAGACGCAGCTCATCACCGTGTGGGATGTGCTCTCGACAATGACGCCGTTTGAATATACGGCCTTCAGAGACGCGCTCGGTCGCTCCTCGGGATTTCAGTCAATGCAGTACCGGCTGCTCGAGTTCATGTTCGGCAACAAGAATCCCGAGATGCTGCTCGTGCACGAGCGCGATCCGGTGGCCCACGAGAAGCTCGCCGAGGCGCTCGTCGCGCCTTCGCTGTACGACGAGGTACTGAGGCTCCTCAGCCGCAGGGGCTACGGGATACCCGAGGAGTATCTGTCGCGGGATTTCAGCGTCCCGTACCAGGCAAATAAGCAGGTGGCGGGGGCCTGGCTCGCCGTGTACCACAACGCAGACCAGGGCTGGGATCTCTACGAGCTCGCCGAGCGGCTCGTCGACCTCGATCACAACTTCCAGCTCTGGCGCGCGCACCATCTGAAGACGGTCGAGCGCATCATCGGCTACAAGCCCGGCACGGGCGGCACGGGCGGCGTGTCCTACCTCACCAAGGCGCTCGAACTCAAGTTCTTTCCGGAGCTGTGGCAGATCCGGACTTCCATGTAGTGCCAAACGCTCCCTTTCAAACCGACAACTTGCAACACCGCTTCGGGCTTGATGCTGTACTCCGCGTAGAGCGCCGCACCGTCGCGCCGCATGTTGATTCGGCCAAACACTTTCTTGAGTACGACTCGCGCTTTGCCCGCCGCGCGTGCATCTCCGTTTAGCCCCTCGGCGATCTGCTTGCGTCGGAACGCACTCACGGGCTGTGGGACTATGGGTAGTGATCTGGATGACCGGCGCAAACCTCGCGGCACTGGGGAAAACCGCCGGAATCTTGAATGCACCCGCGCTCGCAGTCGTTTTTCGCTTCACTGAAGTTTGTCTGGTCGCGGTAGACCGAGTACTTGAAGAGTGCGACGGCCAGGCACAGAAGTGCCGCGACGGTGATCAAGAAGTATTTCAAGACGCGTCGCATTTGATTGCCCGTGCCTAACGCTCCGTTTCAGCGGCGGCACGGAGCACCGTCCGCTGCAACCGGTTGTTAGCGATTCGGTATTGAGGTTTTTCCGGCAAGCGAAGGGTTCGCGATGAAGTCCTGCTATCGGGACGTACAGTCCGGAGGCGGAGCGGTGCTCTCCCTTGGAATGGAGAAGCTATTTCGGAGCGGCAGTAGGTGGGGCATTCCCGGGTTGAGTTGAGACGGGTGGTTCGGCTGGGACGTAGATGGCTAGACCTTTAGCTACTTTGTTGAACGCTGCAGCGGACACGCCGCGTAGGTCGTCGGTTCTACTGCGGCCAGGGGCGGAAACTAAGACCGCCGGGACTGCCGCTGTTGCACCTCAACTCTCAGATGCCGCACGCCACTTTCGCTCTCTGCCTCCTCGCTAGTCCACCCTTCTGTCGCGGCAAGCGCTTCGAGTGTCTCGTCAAGTGTGTTGGGTTCTTTGGAGCTCCGAGATCTGTCGCCCACAGGCTTTGATTGTGTCACGGGTGCTGGCGTGCCATTGGAATTTTGCGCTGGGACCCCGACACCTTGCTCCGCGAGGCACGGGATTGCAGACGTGACCATGCGGGCCTCGCAGGCATGCGCGAGCTCCTGCTCAGTAACCGGCACGACAGCTGCGGAGGCGAAGTGTGAGCGCACTTCTGAGGCGACTTCCTTCGCTGAGATTGGATCATGGAAGAAACCGAGGCGAAGAAAATATCGACACCGCCCCTCACGGCGACTTACTGTCGCGTAGAGAGTATGTGCGTCGAATATAGGGAGCGATGGCACGCGGCTCAGATCAATCGGCTCCGGTGACCAGTGGAGCTGCACCGCGAAGAAGACCGGTGCACCTTGAACGACCGCCTCCTTCAAGGCGCGCCGCGTATTCGTATCGTCGGGACGGAGCAACGGAATGCGATCGGTGTTCGGCACCGCGCCGGCATTCTGACCTGAGGCCAGGCCACGCGCTTCCAGAATCTTCAGGACTCGTGTGTCGGTTAAGGATTGAGCCTCGAGCGGCGACAAATCCGCAGGCTGCAAAGCCGGCACTTTGGGATTGGCTTGTAATAGCGACCGCGGAGCGACCGTCGCAATCGCTTCGGGATAACGGCCGCGCACAAGTTCCAACCACTTTAGAGCATCGGTCGGCGACTCGAAGTACCCCATATGGAGGTACAGCCGCACGCTGCCATCCGACTGACGCGCACGACTCGTGAAGAATTTGAACGGCTTCAGGTGCGGCGATTGCGGGGGCCGGATCGACACGGGTGCTGCGAGTCGGCACAGCGTGAGCATGAAAGGGCCGGCCTGACTTCGATCAGCTGTATTTTTGTTCGGAGGTACAGCCGGCTGCGACGAGGTTGATCTCATAAGCCCCCCCGGGAAACGAGTCACCGCCGGGAGAGCCCCAGATCTGATGCAGCCAAGCTTGCACTCTCACACTTCGGGTGAGTGGCAACCCCGCTGTCATAGACTGTTACGCCCTTAGACCGGTGGCTTTGCGTCCCCGCCTTTCGGCGGGTTTGCCCTTAGCGCCTCTCAGAGTGTCGCCGGCGCGGAGTCTAATCCAGACTCGCACAACACATCGCACCTGAGGGGCGCGGTCACAAGCATGGCTGCTTGCGGATCATAAGTCCAGTATGGCGCCGTACACGCCAAGGCGCCTCAGGTCTCCCGAGCGGTAAGGCGGCGGTTGGGAAGCCGGGTACTTCAGTCTGACTCGGACGGGTGGAGGGACAGACCAGTTTGAGGTGTCGATGCGAGCACCGGCCGCACTCCTTCCAACGGGCGCCGCGCGCGAGCGCGCAGCCAGCGATAGCCGAGCAGCGCCGCAAGAACGCACACGTAGACGAGCGGCTCGCGCACGTCGCGCTTGACCTGCCAGTAGAAGTGCCATACTCCGAGCGCTGCGATCACGTACACCAGCCGATGCAGGCGCTGCCAGTTGCCCCCGAGGCGGCGCATCATGCCGTTCGTGGATGTGAGTGCGAGTGGCAGCATGAGAAGGAGTGCCGCGAAGCCGATCGTGATGTAGGGGCGTTTCACGATGTCGGCACCGAGCACCGCGAAGTTGAGCTCGAGGTCGAGGACGAGATAGATGGTGAAGTGCACCACCGCGTAGAAGAACGCGAAGAGCCCGAGCATGCGGCGCAGTCGGATGAGATTCGGGAGGCCGGCGAGCTGACGCACCGGGCTCACGGCGAGCGTAAGCATGAGGAAATTGAGTGCGGTCTTGCCGCATTCGTGCTCGAGTTTCTTGACGGGGTCGGCGCCGAGGCTGAAACCGAAGAGCCCGAACGCACCGAGAATCAGCCAGGCGAGCGGCACGAGCGCCGCGACAAACACGAGCGGCTTATAGATAAAGCGGTAGCGCTGCGCGACGTTCAAAAGTTGAGCTTGAGATCCAGCCCCTGGTAGAGGCTTGCAACTTGGTCGGCGTACCCGTTGAAGGGTAGTGTTGGGCGGCGCGCCGCGAGAAACGGTGCGCCGATGCGCCGCTCGGTCGCCTGGCTCCAGCGTGGATGGTCGACCTTCGGGTTGACGTTCGCGTAGAAACCGTACTCGTTCGGTGCGGCGAGATTCCAGGCGGTGCGCGGCTCACGCGCGGTGAAATCGATCCGCGCGATCGACTTGCAGCTCTTGAAGCCGTACTTCCAGGGCACGATGAGCCGAAGCGGCGCGCCGTCCTGATTCGGTAACACGCGGCCATAGAGTCCCACCACCATGAGCGTGAGCGGGTGCATCGCCTCATCCATCCGCAGTCCCTCGACGTACGGCCAGTTGAGAATGCGATCGCGCTGCCCGGGCATCTGACTCGGGTCGTAGAGCGTCGTGAACTGCACGTACTTCGCGTTCGCTGTCGGCTTAAAGCGCGTGATGAGGTTGCTAAGCGGAAACCCAACCCACGGCACGACCAGCGACCACGCTTCCACGCAGCGGAAGCGATAGATGCGCTCCTCGAGTGTCTGCCCCTTCAGCAGATCCTCCAGGTTGAACGTGCCCTTCACCTCGCATTCGCCCCCGACGATGACGCTCCAGGGCTTCGATTTGAGGAACTTCGGCGCGTACTCGCTCGGAGAATCCTTGTCGGTGCCGAATTCATAGAAATTGTTGTAGCCCGCAATTTCCTCGAACTTGTTGGGCTGCTCGCCAGCAACTGTGTACATCGGGTTAACCGAGTATGTGAGGGGGCCGTAGGCGTTTTCCTGGCTTTGATTGGCGCGCACGAGGCTCGTCGCCCCGCCCGCCAGGAGTCCGGCGAGCAGCGCGCGCCGGCTCAAGTACACCGATTCCGGCGTGATCTCAGATGGCGCAATGTGAGGCAGCCGAGTACGCATCGATAACAACCTCCGTGGTAAGTAGACCGGGCGGTGCGACAAAAGGTCACAGCGCCCCAAAGTCCCCCGCGGCCTAGCGCCAGGTGCGGCAGGCGATCCCGAGCGCTGTGGCGAGGCGTCGCACCCGATGCGAGCCATTGACGAGGACAGCCTCATCGGCCATCCGCAGGTGCTCGAGGTCGCTCCCCGCATTAGCGTACGCCACGATTCGATGACCGGGATAGCGTTGGCGCAGCTCCGCCAGGTAGCGAGCTTTTTCCGTGCCGCGACAGTTTGCGGTGCGCAGCCGCCCGAGGAGCCGTTCTTCCTGCCATTCGAGCTCCGTGCAACGCACTTCCGCGAATCCGAGTTCGCGACCAATCGCTGGCACGTAGAGATCGGTGCTCGCGCTCAGCAACACGGGTAGATCTCCCTGCTCGCGGTGGCGGGTGAGTTGCGCGAGGCCGTCACTATGTAAGCCGCCGCGCACGAGGCGCGCCACAAATTTTGCGGTTCCGGCGTCGAGTTCCGTGCGACTGCAGCCCCCGAGTGCGGCGCCGATGAACGAGGACTTGAGAGCGCCCTGATCTACGTCCCCAAGCACGAATCGTAAGCAATCCGGCACAACGCGCAGGAGACGCGCCAATCGATGCGGATGCCTGAGGAGAAACCCGCCGGCATAGGCTGACAGCGTGTCGTGACGCGTGAGTGTGCCGTCGAGATCAAAAAGGGCGAGCGCGCGCGGGGCAGCGTGCTGCACCTCTGCGCCCGGCACCGGCGGCCTCTCGGCGGGGCTCAGGTGGCGCTGGCGGGTGCAGCCAGCTGCCGCAGCACGTACTGCAGGATCCCGCCGTGACGGTAGTATTCGCGTTCTTTCGGCGTATCGATGCGCACGCGCGCGGTGAAGCGCACCGGCTTTCCCTGGGCGGGTGTCGCGATTACCGTGACCTCGCGGGCCTCTCCGCTCGAAAGACCCGTGACGTCGAAGACCTCCCGTCCGGTCAGTCCGAGCGAGGCGACGTTCTGTCCCGGCTGGAACTGAAGCGGTGCGACTCCCATGCCGATCAGGTTCGAGCGGTGAATGCGCTCGAAGCTCTCGGCGATCACCGCCCGCACACCGAGCAGCATCGTGCCCTTAGCGGCCCAGTCGCGCGAGGAACCCGTACCGTACTCGCGCCCGGCGAGCACGATGAGCGGCGTACCTTCCTTCTTGTAGCGCATGGCGACGTCGTAGATGGAACCCTGCTCGCCATCGGGGAGGTGCACCGTCACCCCGCCTTCGGTTCCGGGCACGAGGAGATTGCGCAGCCGGATGTTCGCGAACGTGCCGCGCATCATCACTTCGTGATTGCCGCGCCGGGCGCCGTAGGAGTTGAAATCCACAGGCTCCACGCCCTGCTCGATGAGATAGCGCGCCGCCGGGCTCGTCTTCGAAATGTTGCCCGCGGGCGAGATGTGATCCGTCGTCACCGAGTCGCCAAGCACCGCGAGGGCGCGCGCGCCGCGGACATCGGCAAGCGGGGGCGGCGTCATGGTCATGGCCTCGAAGTAGGGCGGGTTCTTGACGTAGGTCGACTTCGGATCCCATTCGTAACGCTGACCGGCGGGCACCTTTATGTTGTTCCAGTTCTCATCGCCCTTAAAGACAGTCGCATAACTCTCACGGAACATCGTCGAGTCGATCGAACGCTTGAGAAGCTCGTGCACTTCGGTGTCACTGGGCCAGATGTCGCTAAGGAACACCGGTTTGCCATCACTGCCCGTGCCCAGCGGCTCGGTCGTGAGATCGACGTCGAGTGTGCCTGCGAGCGCATAGGCCACCACGAGCGGCGGGGATGCGAGGAAATTCATGCGCAGGTCAGGGTGCACGCGTCCCTCGAAATTGCGATTCCCGGAGAGCACGGAACAGGCTGTTAGATCGCCCGATTTCACGGCGGCGGAGATCTCCGGTCTGAGCGGACCGGAATTGCCAATACAGCTCGTACAACCATAGCCAACAAGATCGAACCCGAGCGCTGCGAGATCGTCCAGCAATCCGGTCTTGGTGTAGTAATCGGTAACCACCCGCGAACCCGGGGCGAGGCTCGTCTTCACCCACTGTTTTGTCTTCAGCCCGCGCGCGCGCGCCTTGCGCGCGAGGAGCCCCGCGGCCAGCATCACTGAAGGGTTCGAGGTGTTCGTGCAACTTGTGATCGCAGCGAGCAGTACTGCGCCGTCTTTGATGTCGTAGCTCTTGCCGTTGAGCGCTGCGCTCGCGACGCCTTTCAGCGCCGGATTGCGTTTGCTGCGCTCTTCTGCGGCGGTCTTGGCGCTCGCTTCGTAAACCTTGCGGGCGTTCTTAAGTGGAACGCGGTCCTGGGGCCTTCGGGGACCTGCGAGACTCGGCTCCACTGTGCCGAGATCGAGCGCAAGTTCATCCGTGTAGCGTGCGGGCTTTGCGCCCGCATTGCGCCAGAGACCCTGCGCTTTCGCGTATGTGCTGACGAGCTCGATGCGTTCGCGCGGGCGGCCCGAAAGCTCGAGGTACCGCATCGTTTCCCCATCGATCGGGAAAATACCGCACGTGCTGCCGTACTCGGGCGCCATGTTCGCGATCGTGGCGCGGTCGGCGAGCGGGAGGTTGCCGAGGCCATCGCCATAGAATTCAACGAACTTATCGACCACGCCCTTCTTGCGCAGCATCTCGGTCACCGTGAGCACGAGATCGGTAGCGGTCGCTCCCGGTTGCAGCTGTCCTTCGAGTCGAAAACCAATCACCTGCGGAATGAGCATGGTGACCGGCTGCCCGAGCATCGCGGCCTCGGCTTCGATGCCGCCCACTCCCCAGCCGAGGACTCCTAGGCCGTTGATCATCGTGGTGTGCGAGTCGGTGCCGACGAGCGTGTCGGGATAGGCGCGGCGCAGGCCGTTCGCTTCGGTGTCAAAGATCACCCTTGCGAGGTATTCGAGGTTGACCTGGTGAACGATGCCGGTGTTGGGCGGCACGACCGAGAAGTTGCGGAACGCGGTTTGGCCCCAGCGCAGGAAGGCGTACCGCTCGCGGTTGCGCGCGAACTCGATGCGCGTGTTGGCGGCGAGCGCCCGCGGGGTTCCATACTCATCGACCTGAATCGAGTGATCGATGACAAGTTCTGCAGGATTGAGCGGGTTGACGCGCTCGGCACTGCCACGAAGTCGAACGATCGCATCGCGCATGGCGGCGAGATCGACCACGCAGGGGACGCCGGTGAAGTCCTGCAGGATCACCCGTGCGGGAGTGAACGCGATCTCATGCGATGGAGTGGCAGCGGGATCCCAATCGAGCAGTGCCTCGATGTCCGCGCGCGTCACATTGACGCCGTCCTCGCAGCGCAGGAGATTCTCGAGCAGCACCTTGAGTGAGTACGGAAGCCGCGCGATCTTCTCCTGCGGCAGCGCGGCGAGGCTCCAGATCTCGTAGCTGCGATCGCCCACACTCAGCGTCGAGCGCGCCCGGAAGCTGTTCGTCATCGGAGGTCTCCGCTCTGTGGGATCGAAATTATATCGGGCGCGGCGCGCTCGTGCCGCCTCGCCATCAGGCGGCAGCGGCTGACGCGTCGCTCGCCGGCGTGAGAGTTTCGATGACGCCGCCGCCGAGACAACGCTCACCCTCATAGGCGACCGCGTACTGACCTGGGGTCACGGCGCGCTGCGCCTTGGCAAATTCGATCCGTGCGCCGCCATCAGCGCATGGTACGAGCACCGCCCTCTGATCTGCTTGCCGGTAGCGCACCTTGACGAAGCAGGAAAACGCTTCGCGGCGCGCGGGCGCGAGCCAATGCCATCGACCCGCAGTCAGCGCGCGGCTCATGAGCAGCGGGTGATCCTGGTCCTGGACCACGACGAGCGTGTTGCGTGCGGCGTCCTTCGCCGCGACGTACCAGGGCCGTTCGGGCCGCCCGTGGCGGCCCCCGATCTGGAGCCCGCCGCGCTGGCCGAGCGTATAGAAGGCGAGTCCCTCGTGAGTGCCGAGGCGTTCACCGTCGTCGGCTTCAATCGGTCCCGCGCTCTTGGCGAGAAACCGAGCAAGAAATGCCCGAAAGGGCCGCTCGCCGATGAAGCAGATGCCGGTGCTGTCGGGCTTGTCGAAAACCGGAAGTCCGGCGCGGCGCGCGCGCTCGCGCACCTCGCTCTTCTCGCATTCTCCGAGCGGCATCAGCGTCTGTGCGAGCTCGTGAGGGGCGACCGCATGCAGGAAATAGCTCTGATCCTTGGCGGCATCCCGCGCCTTGTAGAGCCCGACGACCCCCCCGGGGGCGGGGCCGAGGCGGGCGTAGTGACCCGTCGCGAAGTGCGAGGCTCCAAGCCGCCGGGCCCAATCAAGCGCCACGCCGAACTTGATTTCGCGGTTGCAGAGGACATCTGGATTTGGGGTACGGCCGCGTGCGTGCTCGCTCAGGAAGTGCCGAAAGACGCGCTCACGGTACTCGCGGGCGAAACTCGCGCGGTGGAGCGCGATGCCGAGCTCGGCGGCCACCGCGCGTGCGTCCTGAAAATCCTGCGCGGCGGTGCAATAAGCATCATCGTCCGCCTCGTCCCAGTTGCTCATGAAGAGGCCCTGCACGTCCCAGCCGGCGTCCCTGAGGAGGAGCGCCGCGACTGCGGAATCGACACCTCCCGAGAGGCCAACGATGACGCGGGCACCCGGGCTGGGTCGCGGGGGCAGGGGAAGGGACATGGTCAAATCTTAACCAAATCCGCGAACGCGCGGATGGCGGTTATCCGAGCGTGATGGCCTCGACGCGAATGGCGCTGAGCCGGTCGAGCCCGGCGACCGACTCGAGCGGCTGCCGCTGGCCCGAGAGGTAATCCTCAACACACCTAAGCACCAGGGGGGTGCGGAGCTGTCCCGCGCGGGCCCGAAGTTCCTCCGCCGAAAGCCAGTGGGTGCGCACGATCCCGCGATCGAGCGGCTGGCACGCATCGTGATCGCGCACCGCGCCGGTAAAAGCGAAGCGCAAGATGGGTCGCACCCGCGTCGGATGGCGCCAGAGGTATGCACCGAGGAACGCCTCGGGTTCAAAGTGCCAGGCAGTCTCCTCGCGCGCCTCGCGCACGACGGCCGCGAGCAGCGTCTCGCCGTGCTCGACGTGACCTGCGGGCTGATTGAAGAGCAGCCGGTGATTGATGCGCTCCTCGACCACGAGGAACTTGCCGCCGGTTTCCGTGACGGCCGCGACGGTGACGTCGATCTTCCTTGGCATGCAGGCAATTGTAACCGTCACCGCGGCGACGGTTCTTGGCGAGGGGAGGGGATTTAGCCGCGGCGGGCGGTACGCAGGCCGTGCTCGGCGGCGCTTGCGTTCCACACCTGATCGAACTCCGACAGGTACACCCGCGCAGCGGTCGGATTATTGATGTCAGCGACACCATCCCAGGTATCGGCGCGCAGCCGATAAACAATCGCGCGGTCGTCGGCGATCAGGTACGTGGAGGCGCGCTGCGGCGCCTGCGCGGCGACGTAGCGGATATCGATGCAGCTCGAGAGCCGCCGCCCCATGGCGACGAAGCGGTTACTGTCGCGCATGACGCGCATCGGCTCGGCGAGCAGCACGCGCACTTTGGAGAAGCTGCGTGTGAGCACGAAGTGCTTGATGATCTCGAGGAAGGCGCTCTGATCGTAGAGATCGGGTTCGAGATCGGGCGTATAGATCGATATCAGGCGCTGCGCGCTCGCCGCAACCTCGTTCACCGCGGCGCGCACTTCGGCGAGCGAGGTGAGCACCGTTAACGTCTCGGCGCCGGCGCGCGCATTAGCCGGACTGCCGCTGGTTGGCGTAACGGACTCCGACGCGTAGCGCGCGTTGGCGAGCTGTGCGAGAGCGCCGTTGAGATCGAGTTCCCCGCTTATGGCCACAAGTGGTGCCCCGAATCACCCATGGAAACCAGGCCGTGGAGCATATTAGTGACGAGCGTCTGATTTTCCTTGACGAACAGGTCACGGTTTCCTGCCTTAAGTGCCGTAGCGCAAGGAAAAAAGGGGGCAGTGGTTCGCACTTTGCACGCGCATTGTCGCTAGATCCCGACAACTGTAAATGCGGCTCAGATGCGATGGGCGAGTTCGGCCGCGAGTCCCGTGTACGCGGCCGGTGTGAGCGCGCGCAGGCGCGCCTTGGTCGCAGGGGGAAGGGGTAACGTGTCGATGAACGTGGCGAGGGCGGCGGCATCGAGCGTGCGACCGCGCGTCAACTCCTTGAGCTTCTCGTAGCCGCCGGGTATCCCTGCCGCGCGCAAAACGGTCTGCACCGCTTCCGCCAATATCCCGAAGTCGTCGGCGAGATCCGCCGCCATCCGCTCAGCGTCGGGCTCGAGTTTGGCGAGTCCGCGGCCGACGGAGTTCCAGGCGATGAGCGTATGAGCGAGCGCGACGCCCAAGTTCCGTAGCACGGTCGAGTCGGTGAGATCGCGCTGCCAGCGCGAAAGCGGCAGCTTCTCGCTGAAATGTCTCAGCAGTGCGTTCGCGAGCCCGCAGTTGCCCTCGGCGTTCTCGAAGTCGATCGGGTTGACCTTGTGGGGCATGGTCGAGGAGCCGACCTCGCCTGGCAGAGCGCGCTGTCGCAGATAGCCGAGGGAGATGTATCCCCAGAAATCGCGGCAGAGATCGATGAATATGACGTTCGACGCGGCCAGCGCGTCACAGTATTCGGCGATCCAGTCATGCGGCTCGATCTGCGTCGTCCAGGGGTTGTACTCGAGTCCGAGTGAGCTCACGAATTTCTGTGCGATGGCGGGCCAGTCGACCTCGGGGAGCGCCGCGACATGGGCGCTGAAGTTGCCGACCGCGCCATTCCATTTGCCGAGCACACTCACGCTCTGCCAGCGGTGCGCGGCGCGCGCGAGCCGGGCGGTGAAGTTGGCGATCTCCTTACCGAGAGTCGTAGGGCTTGCCGCCTGCCCGTGCGTGCGTGCCGGCATCGGGATGGCGGCGTAGCGGTGGGCGAGTTCGCGCAACTCCGCGCTCGTTGCGGTGAGCGTTTCGAGCAGCTTCGCGCGTGCGTCTTTGAGCAGGCGCGCGTAGCAGAGGTTATTGATGTCCTCGGAAGTGCATCCGAAGTGCACGAGTTCGAGGGTCGCCGGTGTGGCCCCGGCCGCCGCGAGCTGCTCGCGCACGTAGTACTCGACGGCCTTGACGTCGTGATTGATGCGCGCCTCGATTGCCTTGACGGCGTTCGCCGCCGCCGCATCCGGGTCGTGCGCGAGCTCTCGGGCGCGCGCGCGCGCTTTCGGGGTGAGCGTGGCGCCGGGCAGCTGTGGCACCGCCGCGGTGAGTTCGAGCAACCACAGCGCCTCGATCCGGATGCGCTCGCGGATCAGCGCGCCTTCCGTGAGCAGCTCGCGTAGCGGGGCGGCCGCGCCACGGTAGCGCCCATCGACCGGCGATAGCGCATCGAGCGCTGACAGGTGGTCGGTGGGGCTCGCGGGCATGCGTTATCGGGGGCCTCGAAGTGCTAGGATTTGCATGATAACGCATACGCTCATCCGGCCGGGCGTAGCGCTGCGGAGTGCCTGCATGACGAGTTCCCACCGCATCGAGCGTGACAGCATGGGTGAGCTGAAGATTCCCACCGATGCGCTCTGGGGTGCACAGACGCAGCGCGCGGTGCAGAACTTCCCGATCAGCAACCTGCGTATGCCGCGCGCGTTCATTGCCGCGATCGGGCTCGTGAAGCAGGTGGCGGCGCGTGTGAATCGCGACCTTGCTTTCCTCGATCCGAAGGTGGCGCAGGCGATCGAGACCGCGGCAGCTGAGGTGGCCGCCGGTAAGCACGATGCGCAGTTCCCGACTGACGTATTTCAGACGGGCTCGGGTACGAGCTTCAACATGAACGCGAACGAGGTCATCGCGGCCTTGGCGAGTCAGCGGTTGGGGGCTCCCGTTCACCCGAACGACCAAGTCAACATGGAGCAGAGCAGCAACGATGTGATTCCGACCGCAATCCACGTGAGTGCGGCTCTGGGCGTACGTCGCGAGCTCACCCCGGCGCTCGAGCACCTGCGCGATGTACTGCATGCCAAGGAGCGTGAGGTAGAGGGAATCGTCAAGACCGGGCGCACTCATCTCATGGATGCAATGCCGGTCACGCTCTCTCAGGAGATCTCCGGTTGGCGTACCCAGATCGAGCAGAACCTTGCCCGCCTGCACGCGGTGGAGCCGCGCCTGCTCGCCCTGGCACAGGGCGGCACTGCGGTCGGCACGGGCATCAACGCGGATCCGCAGTTCGGCAAACGCTTTTGCGCCGAACTCGCGAAACTCACCGGTCTCGCCTTTGTGCCCGCGAGCAATTACTTCGAGGCGCTCGCATCGCAGGACACGGCGGTCGAACTTTCCGGGGCTCTCAAGGTGATCGCCGTGAGCCTCAACAAGATCGCCAACGACCTGCGCTGGATGAACAGCGGCCCCCTCGCTGGCCTCGGCGAGATCGCGCTGCCGGCGCTGCAGCCCGGTAGCAGCATCATGCCCGGCAAGGTGAATCCAGTGATCGCGGAAGCCACGATGATGGTGGCCGCGCAGGTGATCGGTAACGACGCCACGGTCACGATCGCGGGTCAGGCAGGCAATTTCCAGCTGAACGTGATGCTGCCGGTGATCGCCTACAATCTCCTCGAGAGCATCCAGTTGCTGACCAACGTCGTACGCGTGCTCGCCGATCGCGCCATCGCCGGCTTCACCGTGAACCGGGCTCGCCTCGCGGAAGCGCTCGAACGCAATCCGATCCTCGTGACTGCGCTGAATCCGGTCATCGGCTACGAGCGTGGCGCGGCGATTGCGAAGAAGGCGTACGCCGAGGGCCGGCCGATCCGCGAGGTGGCTGCGGAGATGACCAAGCTCTCGCGCGAGGAGCTCGACAAGCTCCTCGATCCGACCGAGCTCACCAAGGGCGGCATCAAAGGCGGCGGGGGCGGCGGGGGCTGAGGCCAACCGACGACTGTCAGGATGCAGGAGCAACCCTCGGGCGTCGACAACCGCACGGACGCGCCAGCGACCAGAGACTGGAGTGCGATCCTGCGCGAGAGGTTGAGCGGCTCGCAACCGCGCCACGACCGATCAAGCTGGGTAGTGCCCGGGCTCACGGCCGCCGACAGCCAGAGCTACCAGCGCCTCTTCCCGCCAAATCCCGTTCCGGCAGCGGTTCTGGTGCCGCTTGTCGAGCGGCCCGAGCTTACCGTGCTCCTCACTGAGCGCTCGGCCCACTTACGGGATCACGCCGGGCAGATCAGCTTTCCCGGCGGGCGGATCGAAAGCGAAGACGAGACTCCGCGGGCAGCCGCGCTTCGGGAGAGCGCCGAGGAGATCGGGCTCGATCAGGGTTTCGTCTCGGTGATCGGCTATCTGCCCGATCACATCCTGTTCACCGGTTTTCGCGTGACTCCGATGGTGGCGTTCGTTCGCCCGGGCTTCGCGCTCTCTCTCGACAAGCACGAGGTCGTAGACACCTTCGAAGTGCCGCTTGCCTACATCTTCGATCCGAAGAACCACCGCCATCGGCGGCGGCGCGCCGGATTCAGTACCGAGGAGTTTGAATTCGCCGAAATTCCCTTCGGCGAGCGCAACATCTGGGGCGCAACCGCGGGCATGCTGATGACGCTCTATCGGCTTTGCATCGGGACACTGTCGCCATGAACGAGGCGGAGCGCGCGCTCGAGGGGCTGCTTGCACTCATGGCGCGTCTGCGCGACCCCGAGCGCGGTTGTCCCTGGGACCGCCGACAGACCTTCGCGAGCATCGCCCCGTACACGATCGAAGAAGCGTACGAAGTCGCGGACACGATCGCGCGCGGTGACCCGGAGCAGCTGCGCGAGGAACTCGGCGATCTCTTGTTCCAGGTTGTGTTTCACGCGCGCATGGCAGAGGAGCGCGGCTGGTTTGACTTCGCCGCCATCGCGCGGGCGATCCACGAGAAGCTCGTACGGCGGCATCCACACCTCTTCGCGGGTGCAGTGCTCGCCCCCGAGGATCTGGTGCGCGTATGGGAGGAGCAGAAGGCGGAGGAGCGCGCGCACAAGAGCCGGAGCGGCGTGCTCGCTGGCGTCCCCCTTGCGCTGCCGGCACTCACGCGTGCCGCGAAGCTCGGGCGGCGTGCCGCGCGCGTCGGCTTTGACTGGCCCGATGTCCCCGCGGTGCGCGCGAAGGTACTTGAGGAACTCGACGAGGTGGATCGGGCGATTGCCGCCCGGGCGGAGCGCGAGCTGGTGAGCGCGGAGCTCGGGGATCTCCTTTTTGCAATCGTCAACTGGAGCCGCCACCTCGAGATCGACGCTGAGGAGGCGCTGCGCGCGGCCAATGCGAAATTCGAACGGCGCTTCTCCGACATGGAATCGCTCGCTGCGGCGCGCGGCCTCGAGCTCAAGGCTCTATCGGCAGCGGAGTGGGACGGGCTCTGGAACGAAGCCAAACTGAACGGCGGCTGAAGCAACGCATCCAGTGCGCGACATTCGCGGCTTGAGATGCGAATGCGTTAGGCTTGCCGCGGGCTATGAAATCAGGCCGCGCGCTTCTCCTTATCTTATGGCTGTCGGTTGCCGGGGCCGCCGCGGGTGCGCTCGGCGCGGCCGCTTCCGCCCTGTCGATGGATCAGGCCGTGAAAATGGTCGAACAGCGCTTTCATGCGCGTGTGGTCAAGGCCGAGACGCAGCGCGACGACGGGCGCACCGTTTACGCGCTGCGGCTCCTCAACGATTCGGGGAAGGTGTGGACAGTGCACGTGGACGCGGCGAGCGGCACAGTGCACTAACGCGCGGCACACGGGGGATGACATGCGGGTACTCGTGGTCGAAGACGAAGAGGCGTTGCGCGAGATGCTCAGGACGCGTCTCAGTGAGGCGGGTTTCACCGTCGATGTGGCCCGCGATGGCGATGAAGGACTCTTTGCCGGGAGCGAGAATCCACTCGACGTCGCTATCGTCGATCTAGGGCTCCCGGGCATCCCGGGGCTCGAGCTCATACGGCGGCTGCGTGCCGCGGGCAAGACCTATCCGGTTTTGATTCTCACCGCGCGCGAGAACTGGCAGGACAAAGTGGAGGGCCTCCAGGCCGGCGCCGATGACTATGTGGTGAAGCCCTTTCACTTTGAGGAAGTGCTGGCGCGGCTGCAGGCGCTGCTGCGCCGCGCCGGCGGCTGGGCGAGCCCACAGCTCAGGTGCGGGCCGATCGTGCTCGATACGCGTGCCCAGACGCTTCAGGTCGCCGGCCACGCGGTCGAGCTCACAACCTTTGAGTACCGCATTCTCGAGCACCTCATGTTGCGCGCGGGTGATGTGATCTCAAAGAGCGAACTGACCGAACGACTCTACGATCAGGATTTCGAGCGCGACAGCAACGTGATCGAGGTACTCGTCGGTCGGTTGCGCCGCAAGCTCGATCCCCAAGACGAGCTGCGACCGATAGAGACGTTACGCGGGCGCGGCTATCGATTTGCGCTGGCGCGCGAGAGCGGCTGCTAGCGGGCCGGGGCGGCCGAGGCGTTCGGGGCCCACAGCGTGCGCTCGCTCAGTCGGCGGCTTCTCTTCGCGGTGGCTGTGCCGCTCGCGCTCTTCTTCGGCGTCATGATGCTCGTACTCGACACGGGCTTTCGGGTGCTCTCGGACCGCTCGCTCGAGGAGCTGCTCGATTCGCAGATGGTGTCGCTCATCGCCGCGGCCGAGCCACAACCGAACGGCGACTACGCGCCACCGCCGCAGTCCCTCGAACCGCGCCTCGCGACGCCACACTCGGGCCTGTATGCGGCGATCCGCTCGGCGCAGCGCCAGTGGCGCTCGCCCTCGACCGCCGACATCAAGAGCGACTTCGGGCCGCTGCTCGCGGGCGGCGAGCGCAGTCTCACATACGCCATGTTCGGTCACGACCGAGTGGCGATCGAGAGTCGCGCGATCCAGTTCGCGGACAACCCGAATGGACCTTCGGCGCTCACCTTCAGCGTCGCGGTGAGTCTGAGTCCCTACGAGGAGCAGCTCTGGCGGTTTCGTCGCGAGGTGGTGGGATGGTTTGCAGGTTTGATGCTCGTCCTCCTGCTCACGCTCGCGGCGCTGCTGCGCTGGGCGCTCGCACCAGTGCGGCGCCTGGAGCGGGAGATCCACGAGGTAGAGGAGGGGCGCAGTGAAAGTCTGAGCAGCGGTTATCCGCGTGAGCTCGCGCGCGTCGCCGGCAATCTCAATACGCTACTCCTCGGGGAGCGCCGACGACTGGCCCGCTACCGCGACACGCTCGGCAACCTCGCCCATAGCTTGAAGACCCCGCTCGCGGTGATGCGGGCAAATCTCCCCGCGGAAGCGCCCGAGGGCCCGGTGAGCGCACAAATTGATCGCATGAGCGGCATCATCGAGCACCAGTTGAAGCGCGCTGCGGCCTCGGGCGGCGCGCTGCTCGGGCAGGCACCGGTGGATGTCGCCCAGGTCGCGGGTGAATTGCGCGCCGCGCTCTTACGGGTGTATGCACGCAAGGACCTGATGATCGAGCTCGCCGTTGCCCCCGCAGCGCAATTCGTCGGTGATCGGGCGGATCTCACCGAGCTGCTCGGCAATCTGCTCGACAACGCGTGTAAATGGTGCCGGAGCCGGGTGCGGTTCAGCGCAGCGCTTGAAGGGGATGCGGATCCGCGCTGGCGGCTGAGCGTTGTGGTAGAGGACGATGGTCCGGGCATTTCCGAGGCCGACCGGGCCCGCGTGCTCGAACGCGGTGTGCGTGCGGATGAGAAGGTTCCAGGCCACGGCATCGGCCTTGCGATGGTGCGCGATACCGTTGACCTCTACGGCGGCCAACTCGCCGTCGATCGCTCGGATCTTGGGGGCGCGCGCTTCGCCCTGCGGCTGCCGGGGCGAGCGGGCTAGGGGGCGACCTTGAACTCGATTCCCTGCGCGAGTGGCAGATCGCGGCTCCAGTTCACGGTGTTGGTCTGGCGGCGCATGTAGGCCTTCCAGGCGTCCGAACCGGATTCGCGCCCGCCTCCGGTGTCCTTTTCCCCGCCGAACGCGCCGCCGATTTCCGCTCCTGAGGTTCCCAAGTTGACGTTGGCGATTCCGCAATCACTGCCGGCGTCGGATAAGAATGTCTCCGCGCTCTGCAGTCGATCGGTGAAGATCGCGGAGGAGAGTCCGTGCGCCGAAGCATTCTGTGCCGCGATTGCCTCCGGGAGTGAGTCGACGGAGATCAGGTACAGGATCGGGGCGAAGGTTTCGGTCTGCACGATCGGCCATTCGTTGCGGGCGCGGATGATCGTCGGCTCGACGAAGTTCCCGGCACGCTTGAGCACGTGACCACCGATGAGGAGTTCGCCGCCGGCATTGCGCGCCGCGGCCACGGCCTTCTCATAGCGCGCGACTGCCGCGGCATCGATGAGCGGTCCCATGAGCGTACCGCTCTCGAGCGGATCGCCGATGCGCACCTGCCGATAGGCGTGAACGAGCCGCCGCTCGAGCTCCGGAGCGATTGCCTTGTGGACCAAGACGCGCCGCGTCGTGGTGCAGCGCTGCCCGGCGGTGCCTACCGCCCCGAAGACGATCGCCGGCACGGCGAGATCGAGATTCGCACTCTCGTCGACTATGACGGCGTTGTTGCCTCCGAGCTCGAGGAGGCTCTTCCCGAGTCGCGCGGCCACCCGTTCCCCGACCTTGCGGCCGACCTCCGTCGAGCCGGTGAACGATATGAGCGCGACGCGCCGATCCTCGACGAAGCGGGTGGCGAGTTCCGTGTGCGCATCGATAAAGAGCTGAAAGATCGGCGGCAGCTGCTGCGTCTGCATCACCTGATTGCAAAGCTGCTGCACCGCAAGCGCACTGAGAGGCGTCTTGTGCGAGGGCTTCCAGACGCAGGCGTTGCCGCACACTGCAGCAAGGCAGGCGTTCCACGCCCAGACGGCGACCGGAAAGTTGAAGGCCGAGATCACCCCGACCACCCCGAGCGGATGCCATTGTTCGAACATGCGATGCTGCGGGCGCTCGGAATGCATGCTTAGCCCGTAGAGCATGCGCGACTGGCCGACCGCGAAATCGGCGATGTCGATCATCTCCTGAACCTCGCCGAGCCCCTCGGCGAGGATCTTGCCGTTCTCGAGCGACACCAATGTGCCGAGATCGCTCTTCTGGCGCCGCAGTTCCTCACCGAGAAGCCGCACCGCCTCCCCGCGCTTTGGTGCCGGCACTGTGCGCCAGCGCGCGGCGGCGTCGAGGGCCGAATTCATGACGCCTTCGTAGTCCTCGGGGGTGGCCGGTTGCACCTGCGCGATCAGTGTGCCGTCGGCGGGATTGTGCACGGGCAGGAGCGCGCCACCGCCCACGCCCGCCCAACCGTGTGCACCCGACCAGGCGCCTGGGTTGCGCGCGCTCAATCCAAGGCGACCGAGCAAGGCGTTGCGGTCTGCCGCGAGATTCATGCGGTTGCCGCGCGGGTGCGGCGTTGATGCCCGGTCTTGCCCGACACCACCACCTTGCCCGAGAGATCTTTGCTGCCGCCTGGGCCGTAGTAGTGTCCGAAACGGTTGGCGAGGATCTCGGTGAGACGGAACTGCTCCTGGGCCACGAAGCCGTGGTAGCGGTTTTTGTGCTCGAGAACAATGTCGACAACGGCGGTGATGCCAGCGGCGGTGGTCACCTGAATCGCCGACCACAGCCTGCCGGCGATCACCTGTGGGTAGATCTTGTTGACGTAGTTCTCTTCGCGCAGCTCCCCATCCTGCATCCCGGTGACGGCAGCGTAGACGATCACCACATCCTGGAGCGTCTGCGGAACGGCGTTCTCGAGGATGCGCCGCAGCGTGCCGCGATCGTGGCGCAGTTTCAGGTCATTCATGAGCAGGCGCATTTGCTCGCAGTGCCCCGGGTAGCGGATCGTCTTGTAGTTCATCGACTCGATGTGCGCGCCGCGCGTTTCGGCAAGGGAGCCGAGGCCCCCCGAGGTGTTGAACGCCTCGTAGAGCGTGCCGTCGATTTCGATTTCCTCAAGACCCTCGAGAGGGGCGACCTCCACCAGGCGGCCATCACTCACGGCCTGACAGGGATTGGCATACTCGTTGATGAGACCCTCGGTCGACCAGGTGAGGGAGTACTTGAGCACGTTGTTCGGGTGCTGGGGGAGTGCGCCGACCCGCATCTTCACTGCCCGCAGCTCATCGAAGTGGGTAATGAGCTCCGCGGCTGCGATGCTGATGAACCCCGGTGCGAGCCCGCACTGTGGAACGAACGCCTCCTTCGCGCCGGTCGCGATCGCCCGCACTGCACGGGTCACTTCCACGTCCTCGGTCAGGTCGAAGTAATGCATCTGCCCTTTGCGCGCGGCTTCGGCGACGGCCGTGTTCGCGTAATAAGGGAGGCTCGAGATGATCGCATCGACCGGGTGGCTCGCGAGATGCTTGCCAAGGAGCCCCGAGTCGGTGGCATCGAGCGTGTAGGGTGTGAGGTGTGCGCTCCCATGAGCTCGTACGACGGCTTCGGCGGCTGCTCCGTCGACGTCGCCGAGCCCGACCTTGTAACTGCCCGATTCGGCTAGCAATCCGGAGACGAGCGACCCGATCTTACCGGCGCCGAGAATGAGTACGCGGTGCATACGCCCCCTCACGAAAAGGGGCGCATTCTGCCCTCGAAGCCGCCTCAAAGCCAGCGCCTCCCGCACCTAACGGGAGCTGCGGGGAGGCGGCAGGCTCCCGTGCTAGGATCGAACCAAGATGCGCGCACCCGAAACCACCGCTTCCTGGCACAGCGCGAGCTGGCAGACACGTCCTGCCCAGCAACAGCCCGTCTACGCAGATAATCAGGCGCTCGAGCGCATCGTGGCGCAGCTCTCGCGGCTGCCGCCGATCGTCGTCTCCTGGGAGATCGACGCCTTGCGCGCGCGGCTCGCGGCCGCGCAGCGCGGGGAAGCATTCCTGCTGCAGGGCGGGGACTGCGCGGAGGTGTTCGCAGATTGCGAGTCCGACACGCTCGCGAAGAAGCTGAAAATACTCCTGCAGATGAGTCTTGTGCTCTTGCACGGGCTCAAGAAGCCCATCATCCGCGTCGGGCGCATGGCGGGGCAGTACGCCAAACCACGCTCCGCGGACACCGAAACCCGCAACGGTGTGACGCTGCCGAGCTACCGGGGCGATCTCGTCAATCGGCCGGAATTCACGCCCGAGGCGCGCGCTGCGGATCCGGAGTTGCTCCTGCGCGGCTATGAGCGGGCCGCGCTCACCCTGAATTTCGTCCGCGCGCTGGTCGAGGGCGGTTTCGCCGACCTGCATCACCCCGAGTACTGGGATCTCGGCTTCGTGCATCAGGCACCGCTCAAGGATGCGTATGAGCGCATCGTCAAATCGATCGGCGATGCGCTCGATTTCTTTGAGGGCATCAGCGGACATCCGGTCCACGAGGCCACACTCGTCGATTTCTACGCGAGCCACGAGGGACTGCACCTGCGCTACGAGCAGGCACAGACGCGTTTCATTCCGCGCCAGAACCGCTGGTACAACCTCTCGACTCACATGCCCTGGATCGGCATGCGCACTGCGGCGCTCGATGGCGCGCACGTCGAGTACTTTCGCGGCATCGCGAACCCGATCGGCGTCAAAATCGGTTCGGCCATGGACGCGGCCTGGCTACAGGGCCTCGTGAGCGCACTCAACCCGCAGAATCAACCCGGGCGCCTCACTCTGATCCATCGCTTCGGAGCGAAGGATGTTGCGGCGGCGCTCCCGAAGGCGATCGAGGCGGTGCGCCAGACGGGTCAGACCGTGCTTTGGGTGTGCGACCCGATGCACGGCAATACCGAGACGACCACTGGTGGGATCAAGACACGCCGCTTCGAGAACATTCTCAAGGAGCTCGACCTCGCGTTTCGCATCCACGGCGAGCTCGGCTCCTATCTCGGCGGCGTGCACATCGAACTCACCGGGGAAGATGTGACCGAGTGCACCGGCGGGGCGCGGGGATTGACGGATCAGGACCTGCAGCGCGCCTATCGCTCGAGCGTCGATCCACGCCTCAATCATGAGCAGGCGCTCGAGCTTGCCATGCTGATCGGCGAGCGCAGTCACAACCACCGCAACGTAAAGCGCGGCAGCAGCAAGCCCTGACCGTACCCGCGAACACCCGCACGCGCCTGCCCGTCTACGACCGCAACTGCAAGCGCTGTCCCCGGCTTGCTGCATACCTCGCGGCGAGCCGCGCGCATCATCCCGAGTACTGGTCGCGCCCGGTGCCGTCCTTCGGCGCGCACGATCCACCCATCGTCATCGTCGGCCTCGCACCCGGCCTGCATGGCGCGAACCGCACCGGACGCCCCTTTACCGGCGATCATGCGGGGCTGCTCCTCTACCGCACGCTCTTTGATGCGGGTCTTGCGAACCAGCCGCTCGGCTCGTCCCCCGGCGACGGACTCGAACTGATCAACATCCGCATCGTCAATTCGATCAAATGCGCGCCCCCGGGGAACAAGCCGCAACCGGATGAGATCCGCCGCTGCAACGACTTCCTGCGTCACGAGCTCGCCGAGCTTGCGGGCGCCCGGGTGTACCTCGCGCTCGGTCGCATCGCGCACGACGCGGCACTCATGGCGCTCGGACTCCCGCGCGCGCAGTACACTTTCGGCCACGCGCGCGAACATGCCCTGAGCGGGGGGCAGTGGATGGTCGATTCCTATCATTGCAGTCGCTACAACACGCAGACCCGGCGTCTGACCGAGGCGATGTTCCGCGAGGTGGTGTCGCGCTGCTGCGAACTCGCGAAGCTACCCTTACCGGGGCAATTCAGGGCCCTCGCGCGGGCCGGCTGACGATGTTCGACGCGAAGGACTTTGTCGCATCGCTCCCGCGGCGCCCCGGCGTCTACCGCATGTATGGTGGTGGGCAGGAGCTTCTGTACGTCGGCAAGGCCCGCAGTCTCAAAGACCGCGTCGGCAGTTACTTCGCCGCCCGCAACGTCAACCCCAAAATTCAGGCGCTCGTGCAGCAGATCGAGGCGATCGAAGTCACCGTCACCCCTTCAGAGACCGAAGCGCTGCTCCTTGAGTACAACCTCATCAAGGCTCACAAGCCGCGCTTCAACGTCGTGCTGCGCGATGATAAGAGCTTTCCCTACATTCATCTGTACGTCGAGCATCGCTTCCCGCGGCTGATGTTCTACCGCGGCGCGCGCACTGCGCCCGGGCGCTACTTCGGTCCTTTCCCGAATGCAGGTGCGGTGCGCGATACGCTAAATCAACTGCAGAAGCTCTTTCGGATCCGCAACTGCAGCGACAGTTTTTTCGCAAACCGCAGCCGCCCCTGCCTCCAGCATCAGATCGGGCGCTGCTCGGCGCCCTGCGTCGGCCTCATCAGCGAGCAAGCTTACGCCCAGGACATCGGCGCGGCCGTAAAGGTGCTCGAGGGCCATAGCGAGGAGGTCAGCGCAGAACTCGAAACGCGCATGGAAGAAGCGGGCGGACGGCTCGAGTTCGAGCGTGCCGCGCAGATCCGCGATCAGCTCGCAGCCCTCAAGCGGACTCAGGCGCAGCAGGTCGTGACAGCGGACGCCGAGCGCGATGTGGACGTGTTCGCGATCGCAGGTGAGGGCGGGGAGTATGCGGTCAGCGTCATGCTGGTGCGTGGCGGACGCACGCTCGGAACGACGAGCTACTTCCCGCGCGCGGCCCTCGCCGAGAGTCATGAAGCGCTCGCGTCCTTCGTCATGCAGTACTACGCGACCGCGGAGCTTCCACCGCAGGTCTTGGTCGGCAGCCGCTTGGAGGATGCGGCACCGCTCGGCGAGGCGTTGAGCACTCGCGCCGGGCGCATCGTCGAGGTCAAGCATCCCTCACGGGGACTCGCGGCGCGCTGGGTAGAGCTCACCGAGGAGAATGCCACGCAGGCGCTGCGAATGCGCTTCGAGCGCCGGCAGGGAATGGAGGACATGCTGCTTGATCTCGCCGATGAGCTCGATCTGCCCGAGCCGCCGGGGCGTATCGAGTGTTACGACATCAGCCACACATCGGGCGAGGGGACGGTGGCGTCTTGCGTGGTATTTGGCCCGGAGGGACCACTGAAGAAGGAGTACCGGCGCTTCAACATTGCGGGCATCGAACCCGGTGATGACTACGCCGCGCTGCGGCAGGCGCTTGAACGCCGCTACAAGCACGTGCGGGCAGGCGAGGTCGAAGCTCCCGATCTCATCCTGATCGACGGAGGTCTCGGGCAGGTGACGCAGGTGCACGAGGCGCTCGATGAGCTTTGTTTCGGCGATCTGCCGCTCGTTGGTGTGGCCAAGGGGCCGGACCGGCGGCCGGGCCAGGAGCGCCTGTTCGTGTATGGAATCTCCACGCCGCTGATCTCCGCAGCGCACGCGCCGGCTGCACGACTCATCCAGAGGATCCGTGACGAGGCTCATCGGTTCGCAATCACCGGGCATCGGCGCCGGCGCGCTCGCCGCTACAACGAGTCGGTGTTGGAAGTCGTTCCGGGGCTTGGACCGGCGAAGCGGCGCGCCCTGCTCAAACACTTCGGCGGATTGCAGGGCGTCATGCGAGCGGGAGTTGCCGATCTCACTCAGGTGGCTGGAATCGGCACGACACTCGCCCGAAGCCTCTACGATCACCTGCACCCGGGTTCTTAAACTCACCTTCCGGGTCTTCGGGACTTCCACGCGGGCGCGACCGCCCCCTGTGCCGGCACGGGGTGATTGCGTTCACAACTCGCCAACACAAGGTCGACGCGGGTTTCGGCTTCGGCGTACAAGAGCGGGCATGGACGCCAAGACACGCAAGTTCGTGATCGTGCTGACCGTGGCTGCGGTGCCGTTCGCCGCGGCAATGGTGCTCGCGCTGAGTTCCATCTTCGGGAGTCCCGTCATCGGGGTGCGCTGCACGCGCAGCAGCGGCCCCGCCCGCTGCGAAGTGTTGCAGTCACGCTTCCTGGGTCTCATAGGGAACACGGCGTTTGCGATACCTGAAGCCGAGATTCGCGGCGCGCGGACGCTGCGCCCGATCCCCCATCCGGGTCGCGGAAGCGGTGAGTATGCGGTCAGTCTTATGCTCAAGACCGACGCGTACTCCGACTACCTGGTGTTTCACACGCATTTCTTCGAGCGCGCGGACGCGGCTGCACACAGACTCAACGAATATTTCGCGGATCCGCGCGCGACCTCGATCGAGCTGCGTGAGGATTTCTCCGAGCTCGCGTTGCTGCTCGTACCGCTCTTGCTCGTAGCCCTCGCCGCCCCGCTGTGGAGGCTTCAGTCAGCCGCACGCGCTCGTGCGGACTCGGTGCGCTGAGCGTTACAACTGCACGATCTCCCGATGTTGCCGGTTGCCTTCGGCCACGGTGCGCTCCGTGTGATAATGCATGGCGTAGCCGCCGCCCCTCCAAGCACTGTTGAGTAACTGTGGTCTGCGATGGACGCAGCGACCTTTGAATCACTGATTGCCCGCAGCGAAAAGCTGGCAGCCCGAAGACCCACCCAGTACAGGTGGGGAGTATTCGCTTTGGCTGCCTTGGGATATTTTTACCTTGCGCTCGTCGTAACCCTGCTGCTTGCGCTGCTAATCGGCAGCGTCGCCTCTGTCGTGTACCTGAAAGCGGTCGCGATCAAACTGTTCTTTGTAGTTGGCGCACCACTTTTGATCGTGCTGCGTGCTTTGTGGGTCAGACTCCCGCCACCTACAGGCATAGTGTTGACCCGTGCGAGTTCCCCCGATCTATACGCAATATTGGACGAGTTGCGTCACAGGTTGAGTGCGCCTCGCTTGCACCAGGTTCTGCTGACGCCCGACTTCAACGCCGGAATCACACAGCTGCCGCGTCTCGGGCTATTCGGATGGCATCAGAACTATCTGATCATCGGCCTGCCCTTGATCAAGGCTTTGACGGTCGAGCAGTTTCAAGCCGTGCTGGCGCACGAGCTCGGCCACTTGTCTCGGGGTCACGCCCGGGGAGCAAACTGGATCTATCGGCTGCGCGTGATCTGGCAGCGCCTGGATGGAGCGTTCTCGCAGACTTCGCATTGGGGGTCGATACTTGTACGGCCGTTCTTCAAGCGATACGTCCCATTCTTCGCGGCGGCCTCGTTTCCGCTCGCTCGCGCCAACGAGTACGAAGCCGACGCGGCCTCCCTGCGGATCACCTCCGCACGAAGCGCTGCCCAGGCGTTGACTTCGGTCCATATCGTCGGAACCTACCTCGCCGAGCGGTACTGGCCCTCCATTCAGGCTGCGGCAAAGGACGCGCCGCAACCTGCCTTTGCGCCGTTTCGCGATTTTGCAGTAGAGGGCATCAAGAACCTGCCACCTGAGGAGCTAGAGCGGTGGCTGCAGACGGCTCTTGGCAAACAGACCTCTCATGCGGACACCCATCCTTGCCTCGCGGACCGGCTGAAAGCGCTCGGGGTGCGAGCGGAATTTGCGCCACCGCCGGCTGCGGGAGGGGCCGAGAGGTTGCTCGGTCCTTCTCTGCCACAGTGGGAGAACAGCTTCGATGCAGGCTGGCGCGCACACGTTCAGGACACGTGGAAGAAGATCCACGAACAGGCGCAGGCCGGGCGGGCGCGGATTGTTGAGTTGCGCGCCAAAGGCGACCCCGCAGACTTGGACGAGGCAAGCGCCCTGGAGTTTGCGAACCTTGAGGAGGAAGTCGGAGCAGGGGCAGACGCCGCTCTCGCCTTGCGCCGAATTTTGGTCGACAAATATCCCGACTCGCTGCCGCTGCGCTTTGTGTTCGCGCGGCAGCTCCTGCAACGCGGGGACGCCGCCGGCGTAGCTCCCATGGAATCGGTCCTCGAGCGGACGCCGGAGGCGGTGCTGCCCGGCGCCCAGCTCCTGTGGAACTTCTACCTGCGGCAGAACGACACGGCTCGTGCCAGCCACTGGCAACAGAAATTCATGCAGCGGGCGACCGTTCTGCAAGCCGCGCGAGAGGAACGGGGGAAATTGCTGCTGTCAGATTCGGTAGTCGCACATCAGCTGACCGCAGAGGAGGTCAGCGCGTTGACGGTGCGGCTGAAGACCATCCCGGATCTGACGCGCGTATATCTCGTCCGTAAACTCACGCGACACTTCCCTCAGGTTCCGATGTATGTGCTCGGGTTTAAGAGTGCGCGCTGGTGGCAGATGCACGATGCCGCGAACGCCCATGCTTTGACGCATCGGATACGTCAGGAGGTGCAAGTTCCCGGGGACACCTTGATCGTGAGCATCCAAGGATCAAATTCGCGATTTGCCGACAAACTGCGCCACGTCAAAGGTTCGAGAATCTTGTAGCGCAAGCGGCGCACCCCTCATTGTCTCTTCCCGAAGTCTCTCTCTGCAGTGAGCAGCCACGGGATTCGCGACAGCGGACGTGCCTGACTCAGGCGGGGAGTCCCGGGCGCATCGTGGCCTGGGCTCGCCACGCGCTCGGCGGAGCACCGACGGCTTTCTTGAAGGCGCGGCTGAAGGCGGCTTCGGATTGGTACCCGACGCGATTCGCGACGGCGATGATGCTGTCGTTGCTCGCCCGCAGGTAGTTGGCGGCGAGTTGCATGCGCCAGTTCGCGAGGTACTGCATCGGGGGTTGGCCGGCAAAATGCGCAAACCTCTCCGCGAGGGCGGAGCGGGACAATCCGGCCTGCCGCGCCAGCGCCTGCAAATTCCAGTCGCGTGCCGGATCGCCATGCAGTGCGGTCAGCGCTCGACCAACGAACGGGTCGCGCAATCCGGCCAACCAGTTGGTCTGATCCGTCGGCAGACTCTCGAGATAACGGCGCACCGCGTCGACGAACATGAGCTCACTGATGCGGCTGAGGACCCCGGCCCCGCCAAGCCGCGCGTCCTGCGACTCAGCGAGCGCGAAACGAAAATAATCGCCCAGCGCGCCGCTCATGTGATGGTTCAAGTGGAACACACGCGGCAGAGCGCTCAACAAGGGATTGTAGGGGCGTTCGTCGCAGCCGAGAAAGCCACAGACAAGACGCGCTCCCGGCCCATCCTTGCCGCCCACTGCGATCGTGACCGGTAATCGGCCGTCCTTAGGCATGCGGTACAGCCTCATTTCCGGCGAGCGGCGCAGGCCTGGGGTGCTTGAGAGCGCATGGGTGTCACCGTGCGGGAGGACCACGATGTCACCGGCTGAGAGCTGCGCGTCCGGCTCTCCTTTCATACGAAACCAGCAAGAACCCTCGAGGATGAGGTGATAGGAAATAAGATGCTCGGAGCCCGGGAACATGGCAGCGACGACCGATTTGCCGTGCGGTGTTTCCGCTACCCAGGGCTCGCTCGCCTGCACATCGAAGAAGAAGGCCCCCGTCAGTCGGACCGCGCGCAGCACGTCGGAGAGCGGGTCCACCTAGGGTTCCCTCAGACGAATGAGCAAGGAAACCGGTGGCGTAATCATGCGGTCGGAAAAGAGGGCGGAGTACACTGAGTACAGTGCGGCGTGCACATGAATCCTAATTAGCGGAGTCCGTTATGGCGCATAAGGGGCAATGTTTCTGCGGCGAGGTGCAGTTCGAGGTGTCGGGCGACCCCGAGGCCATGGGTTACTGCCATTGCGAGTCGTGCCGCCACTGGTCTGCGGGTCCGGTTAATGCCTTCAGCCTCTGGAAACCCGCGGCGCTGAGTATTCGCCGCGGCGCAGACAGCATCGGCACGTTTAACAAGACGGCGAACAGCTCTCGCAAATGGTGCAAGAAGTGTGGCGGGCACCTCTTTACCGATCACCCCGCCTGGGGCGTTGTGGACATTTATGCTGCGACGCTTCCGACGCTGCGTTTCGAGCCCGGTGTTCACGTCAACTACCAGGAGTCTGTGCTGCGCATCGACGACGGCAAGCCGAAGTTCAAAGACCTGCCGAAGGAGATGGGTGGCAGCGGCGTAGCGGTCGCGGCCTGAGCGCCGCATCCGGTCATGTAGAGGCCAACGCTTGCGGGCAACGCTCCGTTAACAACGCAAGTGTAAGTGAGATTGCGGCCGTTGTGAGCGGTGCAGTCCCGTAGGGGCCAAGCCGTAGCGTCGGTCGCCCCGGCCCCAGCTCGCTTCCTCCGTGCTCACTCAGTCGGGCAGCGGGACGTGCAGGGTGTGCTGCGCGAGCATTTGCGTATCCCAGCCCCCGCCGAGTGCTTGGATCAGCGCGACGCTCGCCACGAGTCGGTTCTGACGGACCGTGAGAAGGGACTGGGCGTCCGTGAGCGCCGTCGCCTGCGCTGTGACGACCGAGGTGTACGCCACGGTGCCGGCACGATACTGGTTGATCGTGAGTCTCACGGACTCATTCGCGGATTTCACTGTCTGATCCGCCACCTGATACTGCTGCTCGAGGATCCGAAGCGCCGAGAGCTCGTCCTCGACCTGTTGAAATGCGGTCAGCACTGTCTGACGGTAGCTCGCGACCGTGCCGTCGTAGGCGGCGCGCGCCGCGTCGACCTGATAGCGGCGTGCGCCGAAGTCCATGAGCGTGATAGGTGCCGTGGCGCCGATTGACCAGGTATTGCTCGGCGCCCTGAAAAGCCCTTGAAGCACGTTGTCGGTGAATCCCCAGCTGCCCGTCAGAGTCAGGTTGGGGTAGAAGGCGGCGACTGCGATACCGATCTGCGCATTGGCGGCTGCCATCTTGCGTTCGGCTTCGGCGATGTCCGGACGGCGCTCGAGCAGGCTCGAGGGCACACCGACCGGCGCCACTGGGATCGCGGTGCCGAAACTCGCGCGCTCGATCGAAAACTGCGCCGGCGGCTTGCCCACCAACACTGCAATCGCGTGCTCGAGCTGGCTGCGCTGCACGCCCAGCCCGATGCGCTGTGATTGCGCCCCCTCGAGCTGCGTTTCGGCCGTGATGACGTCCGCTTTGGCTACTACGCCGACTTTGTACTGGTTCTGGGTGATCTCGAGCGAGCGCTGGTAGCCCTGAATCGTTTCCTCAAGAAGCTGACTTTGCTCATCGATGACGCGCAGTTCGACATAGTCGGTCGCGAGCGTCGCCTGTGCGGAGAGCCGCGCCGCGGCGAGTTCAGCCTCGCTCGCCTTGGCGGTGGCGACATCACTCTCGATCGTGCGACGGATCTTTCCCCATACGTCGAGGTCCCAGGAGCCGCCTGCAATGAGTGAGAACACGTTAAAGGGCGGCGGACGCACCGGTGTCTTGCCCACCGAGTTGCTGGTCGCCTGCGAAGCGCTGCTCACGGCTCCGCGGGAGCGACTTGCCGCCGGGGTGAGATCCACGGTCGGGTAGAGCGTAGCGCCCGCCGCATTGGCGAGCGCAACCGCCTGGCGCCAGGCCGCCTCGGACGCCTTAAGCGTCTGGTTCGAGACATTGACCTGTTTCTCGAGCTCATCGAGCACCGAATCCTGGTATACCGACCACCAGTCCGTGCCGCTCTCGGCTTCTTTGGGTTCGGCCGGCCTCCAGCCTTCAGCTTCCTTGTACTGCTCGGGCACCGGAGCGGTGGGCCGATGGTAATTCGGTCCTACGGCGCAGCTGGCAAGTAGCGCCGCGGCAGCCGAGACAAGCGCATGTCGTTTCAACATGGTTCACCGCGCGGGGGAAGGGTGCCGCCCGTTGAAGGCCTGCGAATAAAGCCGCGACCACCAGCGACTGCACCAAGCGCCAAAGCGATCGAGATACAGATAGATGACCGGTGTCGTATAAAGAGTGAGTATCTGGCTCACGATCAGTCCGCCGACGATGGAAATGCCGAGCGGCTGGCGAATCTCCGCTCCCTCGCCGTTGCCGAAGGCGAGCGGCAGCGCGCCGAGCATTGCGGCCATGGTCGTCATCATGATGGGCCGAAAGCGCATGAGCGCCGCGCGGAAGATCGCATCACGCGGCGTGGCACCCTCGTTGCGTTGGCACTCGAGTGCGAAGTCAATCATCATGATCGCGTTCTTCTTGACGATGCCGATCAGGAGAATCACGCCGATGAGCGCGATAATGTCGAACTCGCGCCCGAAGAGGCGCAGCGCGAGCACTGCGCCCGTGCCCGCAGATGGCAAGGTCGAAAGAATCGTCACCGGGTGGATATAGCTCTCGTAGAGGATGCCGAGCACGATGTAGACCGCAGCGAGCGCCGAGAGAATGAGGATCGGCTCGTTGCTGAGCGACTGCTGATAGGTCGCCGCGGTCCCCGCAAAGCTGCCGTGGATGTCGCTCGGCATGCCGATTTCGGCACTTGCCCGGCGGATGGCCGTTTCCGCCTGACTGAGCGATGCGCTGGGCGCCAGGTTGAACGAGATCGTGGTCGCGACGAAGGTGCCCTGGTGGTTGACCGCGAGCGGCGTGTTTCCGGGCGCGTGATGGCTGAAGGCTGCAAGCGGCACCATCGGTTCGGCCGCCGTGCTGTCGGCAGCACCCGTGGAAGCGGCACCCCTCCCGGTATTGGCGAGGCTGTTAGTCGCGAGATTGAGCGCTGTGTCGGTCGCGAGGGTTGCGGCGGTCGTGGTCGCCACCGTCTTTGTGGAAGTCACGGTTCCGGCGACCGCGTTGGTCGCCTGCGTGCCGTTCACGGTGCCGCCGGCGGTGCTCACCCAGACGTTTCTGAGCGCTTCCGGGCTCTGCCAGTACTGTGGCGCAACCTCCATGACGACGTGGTACTGATTGAGGGCGTTGTAGATCGTGGAAACGGTACGCTGGCCAAAGGCGTCGTAGAGCGTGTTGTCGATCGAGGCGGGATTGAGCTGGAAGCGCGATGCCGTGTCGCGATCGACGCTGACGTCGACCTCGAGTCCGTTCTGCTGCTGATCTGAATTCACATCGGCCAGCACCGGATTGTGTGAGAGTGTCTCGGCGAGTTTTGGCGCCCACAGGTAGAGCTCCGCCACGTCGTTGCCTTGCAGGGTGTATTGATAGGCTGCATTGCTCTGGCGTCCGCCGGTGCGGATGTCGGCCACCGATTGCAGAAAGAGCCGCGCGCCCTCAACCCCGCTCAGCTTAGGTCGCAGCCGCGCCATCACCTCGTCAGCCGAGATACGGCGTTCGGCTTTTGGTTTGAGGGACATAAAGACCGAACCGCTGTTGGTTTGCCCTCCCCCCTGTGAGCCGCCGCCGGTGAAACCCACCACGGTGTCGACTGCCGGATCCTGCATCAGGATCTGCATGAACTGCCGCAGCTTCTTCTCCATTGACTGGAAGGAAATGGATTGGTCGGCCTGAATACCGCCCACCAGGCGACCCGTGTCTTGCGGGGGAAAAAACCCCTTCGGGATCATGACCCAGAGATAGAAGTTGAAAACGATTGCAGCGGCGAGGAGCGAAACCACCAGGACACCGTTGCGCAACGCCCACCGGAGCGAGCGTTCGTAGACGTGAAGTACCGTCGCGAAGACCCGCTCGCTCGCGCGGAACAACCGCCCCTGCTTGCTCGGATCGCGCTGTGTGATGACACGCGCGCATAACATCGGCGTCGTCGTGAGCGAGACAAGGAGCGAGATGATGACCGCAACCGAGAGCGTAATGGAAAATTCGCGGAACAACCGCCCAACGAGCCCGCCCATGAGGAGGATTGGGATGAATACCGCTACGAGCGAGAGGCTCATCGACAGCACCGTAAAGCCGACTTCGCGCGCGCCAAGGAGCGCCGCCTCAAAGCGGGGCATCCCGGCCTCGATGTGCCGAGTGATGTTCTCGAGCACAACGATGGCGTCATCGACCACGAACCCGGTGGCGATGATGAGCGCCATGAGCGAGAGGTTGTCGAGACTGTAGCCGAGCAGGTACATCGCGCCAAAGGTGCCAAGGAGCGAAATGGGTACCGCGACGGCCGGCACCATCGTTGCGCGGGCATCGCGCAGGAAAAGAAACACGACGAGCACGACGAGGGTGATGGCGACGAGGAGCGTGCGCTCGACATCGCGCAGCGAAGCGCGGATCGTACTCGTGCGGTCAATCGCGACGTTGAGCTCGATGTCGGAGGGAATCGAGGCCTTGAGGGCTGGGATGAGCGCCTTGACCCGTTCCACGGTGGCAATGATGTTCGAACCCGGTTGCCGGAAGATGATGACGAGGACCGCGGGCTTGCCGTTGGCAAGCCCGAGGTTGCGCACGTTCTCGACCGAATCGACCACATCGGCGACGTCCGAAAGTCGCACCGCGGCACCATTTCGATAGGCGACGACGAGACCGCGGTACTGGGCGGCCTTGCTTGCCTGGTCGTTGGTGTAGATCTGGAAACGCTGCGCGCCGACATCGATAGAACCCTTGGGGGTGTTGGCATTGGCGGCGGCGAGTGCGGCGCGCACATCCTCGAGACCGATGCCGAGATTGAAAAGCGCGGTGGGATTGAGCTCGATCCGAACGGCGGGGAGTGAGCTGCCGCCGATCGTCACCTGGCCGACACCCTGCACCTGGGAGAGCTTCTGCGCGAGGACGGTGTCGGCGGCGTCGTAGAGCTGGCCGGACGTGAGCGTGTTCGAAGAGAGGGTGAGAATCAGGATCGGCGCATCGGCGGGATTGACCTTGCGGTAGGTCGGATTGCTGCGTAGCGCGCTCGGCAGATCGGCGCGCGCGGCATTGATCCCGGCCTCGACGTCGCGTGCGGCGCCGTCGATGTTGCGATTCAGGCCAAACTGAAGCGTTACCCGGCTTGAGCCCACCGAGCTCGACGAGGTGATCTCGGTTACGTCCGCGATCTGGCCGAGATGCCGCTCGAGTGGCGTCGCCACAGTCGCCGCCATGACATCGGGGCTCGCGCCCGCCATCTGCGCCGATACCGAGATGGTCGGGGAATCGACCTGCGGAAGCGCTGAGACCGGCAGCTTGAAGTAGGCAAGGACGCCGGCGAGGGCGATACCGACGGTGAGCAGCGTCGTCGCGACCGGTCGGCGAATGAAGGGCTCGGAGATATTCATTGGGCGGCGATGCCACTTGGGAGCGGCGCGGGACCCACGCGTCCGCTGACGCGCCGCTCCAGCCGATCGAAATAAAGATAAATGACCGGAGTCGTGAAGAGCGTGAGGAGCTGACTCAGTATCAGGCCACCGACGATAGTGATGCCGAGCGGGTGGCGCAGCTCGGAGCCGGTACCGGTGCCGAGCATGAGCGGCAGCGCACCGAGCAGCGCCGCCATGGTCGTCATCATGATCGGCCGGAAGCGGAGCAAGCAGGCCTGGTAGATCGACTCCTCGGCGCTGCGCCCTTCGTTGCGCTCGGCCTCGAGGGCGAAGTCGATCATCATGATCGCGTTCT
>Ga0187777_10000224_pt1 | contig 42635 bp, 39 predicted proteins | sample 1015_Q2_SP5_10_M_FD_132416 | JGI IMG/M metagenome (GOLD analysis project Ga0187777, IMG submission 132416) | Tropical peat soil microbial communities from peatlands in Department of Meta, Colombia - 1015_Q2_SP5_10_MG | ecosystem: Environmental > Terrestrial > Soil > Wetlands > Peat | place... | reverse complement strand
TTAGTCAGTCAACTAACTTGGTCATCGGGAAGGAGGGGTTCATGTCCATGCAAGCTCAGGCGAGCCCGGGGCAGTCCTCGCTGTTGCGCACGCGGATGGGGGTGCTGACTCTGCTGCTCCTGTCCGGGATTCAGTTCATGGACGTCGCCGACACGTCGATCGTCAACGTCGCCCTCCCGTCGATTCAGCACAGTCTGCACTTCTCCCAGCAAAACCTGCAATGGGTCGCCAGCGGCTACATCCTCACCTACGGCGGCTTCCTCCTCCTCGGCGGCCGCGCCGCGGATCTGTTGGGACGCCGGCGGGTCCTCGTCGCCGGATTGCTCTGGTTCGCCGTCTGCTCGCTGGGCGGCGGGCTCGCGCAGAGCCAGGGCCTGTTGATCGCGGCTCGGATCGCGCAGGGCGTAGGCGCCGCGATCATGGCCCCCGCAGCGCTGTCGATCCTCACCACGACCTTCCGCGAAGGCAAGGACCGGAATACCGCGCTCGGCATATGGGGAGCCATCTCCGCGATCGGCGCCGCCGTCGGCGTCTCGCTCGGCGGCCTGTTGGCCGAGGGACCCGGCTGGCGCTGGGTCCTGTTCGTCAATCTGCCGATCGTCGCCCTGTCCCTGCTGGCGACCTTCCGGCTGCTGCCCGGTGACCGCCGACAAGCCCAGAGCGGCGAGTTTGACCTCCAAGGGTCGCTTCTCGCGACCGGCGGCATGCTGCTGCTGGTGTTCGCCTTGATCCGCGCACCCGTTGTCGGCTGGGGCTCGACGCAAACGATCCTCGAGCTCGCTGGCGCCGCCGCGCTGCTGGGAGCGTTCGCGGTCAACGAGCTTCGCGCCACCAACCCGCTATTCCCGTTCTCGATCCTCCGCGTGAAAGGACTCGTCGCCGCCGACATCACTCAGCTGGTCGCGTTCGCCGGCTTTCTATCGATGTTCTTCTTCGTCACGCTCTACATGCAGGAGGTACTGGGCTTCTCACCGATCGAAGCGGGCCTGGCCTACCTCCCCGTCACCGCCGCATTCGCTGTCTCGGCCGGCATCACCACTCAGCTGATCGCCCGCGTCGGAACCCGCCCCGTCGTCGTCGGCGGCGCCATGATCGCCGCCGCCGGCATCTACTGGCTCTCGCGCGCCCCGGTCCACGGCACGTACGCCGCCGACGTACTCCCCGGCCTGCTCACGATGCCGCTCGGCGCGGGCGCCGTGTTCGTCGGCGTAACCATCGCCGCAAACGCCGGCGTCCCAGCACACCAAGCCGGCCTCGCCGCTGCGCTGCTCAACGCTGCGAGACAAGTCGGGAGCGCACTCGGCCTCGCGATCTTCTCGGCGATCGCGACCAGCCGCACCCAACACCTGCTCGCCACCCACACATCCAGAGCTGCCGCTTTGACTGCCGGCTACCAGCAGGCGTTACTGGTCTCCAGCATCTTTGTCCTCGCTGCCGCGGTCATCGCGCTGCGCTCGAGCGACACGCGCGAGACCGCCCCATCCCCCGCGATCCCGGCCAGCCTCGCAACCGACCCGGCGAGGCGCTGACGTCGGGGAGGTCGTCAGGGCTTGACGAACCGCTGCACGAAGTTCAGGGCGGTGTCGGCGACTTCCCGCCAGCCACTGTCGATCGTAAGTGAGTGGCCGCGGTCTGCGACCTTGATGATTTCGGTTACGCCTGCGTTGCGTCGCTGGCGCTTGAACGACGCGTTGGCGATCGCCCACGGCACGGTGTTGTCCTTCTCGCCGTCGATGATCAGCAGCGGCCCGCGCTCGGGGTTCTTGGTGTCGACTTTCGCCTCGGTCCAAGGGTTGAGGTTCGCGCTCGCCGCCTGAAACTGCGGCTTCCCCGACGCGGGCACCGCAAACGTGTCATACAGGTTCTTGGCTTCGTCCTCACTCACCGCGTTAGCGAACGCAAAGCGGAACTGCTCGTAGGTGAGCGGGACCGCACGGTTGCGGTTCGCCGGTTTGCCGAGCACCCGCGAGGCGGACTTGAGCGACGAGATCGGCAGCGGCAGCACGCCACGGAAGGGCGCGGGATCGACCGCCACCGAGGCAGCAGACAGTCCGCGTCCGGCAACGATCTGCGTCACCAACCCACCGAAAGAGTGTCCGATCACCGCCGGCTTGTTGGTCAGTTGCGCGATCAGGTCGGCAAAGTGATCAGCGACCTGCTTCACCGTCTTGTGCGCGAACACCTCAGGGTGGGCCTTGGCGTCCTGCACCGTCTCGGGGTCGTCCGGCCACCCCGGCGTGAGCGTGGCATAGCCGGCCTTCCTGAACAGAGCCGCCCACCGATCCCAGCTACTCGGCAGCAGCCACAGACCGTAAATGAACACGACCGGCTGACGGCCCGACGCATTGGCCCGCTTGACTTGCCGCTCTTCGTGCTCCGTGATGGTCGCCATCAAATCCTCGCTTCGCTTGACTTGAACACCCCCGCCCGCAAGCGCCGGGCATCGCTGCCCTCTGCACCGGAAAATCGATCCGATGGCGCAGCATCCCACATGCCGATCGTGATCGGGAGGCGAATCCCCGCGACTGCTCGGCTACGGACCCGGTCCGTCAACGAGATGGGCTGACGACGCCCGGAGGAGTCGTCCACCGCTCGGCGCGGTGGCCGAGCTACCCGCGGTTGACGGCCACGGTGACCGTGATCACAAGCGACAGGGCGAGAAGTGCACCGGCAATGCTGAATTCATTAAAGGGGCCACGGACGTTCCGGTAGTGGACCGCGATGGCGATGAAGGCGATCGGCAGCGCGACGGAGAGCGTGATCGCGCCCGCGTGGACGAATTGTCGCCACGTGTGTCCGGCGTCACGTCGAAGGCGCGCGGCCGCTATCGCGGCCTCCGTGGTCGCCGCCTCACCGCCGTAGAACGCGAGCGCCTTCCAGCCCATCTTGCGGGCGTCGCGCTCGCACGACCACGCCATCAAGATCATGAACGTGACCGGAAACACCCACGTGAAGACCCACGCGGCCGCGCCGACGATCAACCCCGCGGCGGCCAGCAGCTTGGCGTGAGGGCGATCCATGTCACGGCTGGACGGCGGCGAGAGAAACCCACCGAAGACCAGCACCATCCTGACGCTGCGTACCCAGTAGCGAACCCGTCGCCGGTGCTCCGGCTTGTCGGGAAGCGGGCTCGCATCGACATGCTCGATCGCCGCCTGGGCCGCGTCAACACTCGGGTGGATGCCACGCAGCGTGAGCATCTCGGCGCCGGTACGCAGCGCACCAGGATCGTGCCCGTACAGTGCCGCGGTGCGCAGCACCATCATCGCCTCCTGCCAGAGATACCCGAGATAGCCCGGCACCAATGCGAGGAAGAACGGCGTGCCGGAGATCGCGCCGTCGATCCTCGCAACGCGCCCCGACTGATGGCGCAGCGTGGTCGCGACCACGCCGGGATCAGCGCCGTCGGCCAGCGCATCTCTGGCCCACAGACGCGACGGCTCGCTCAGCCGATGAACCGCGAACAAGGCGAGGCGTTCAGGCAGGTGCTCCGGGTCTCGACGCACGATCGCGGCCAGGTCGCGGGAGCCCGAGAACAGTGCCTGGACCCGCCTTAGCGCGAACGCTGCCACTCCCGGCTCGCTGTCCCCGATAACACAGCCACCGCGCCAGCCTATCGGGCTCCGATACCGGCGCACAGCCCGCTGAGCCACGCACCGAGCGCAGCTAGCGGAGGATCCCAGAGATCCAGGCCGTGGTGCGCGCGACCGCTGTCTGCGCGAGCGGGGTGCCGATGTTCATGAACGTGTGGGCTCCCTCGGGCCAGGCCTCGACACTGGCCCGGTTGCCCGCGGCCTGCCAGCGCGAGGTCATGAACAGGGACTCGTCGAGCAGTGGGTCGAGCGCGCCACGACCAACATGGCGGGCGGCAACCCGCTGAGGTCGGCGTACAGTGGCGAGAGGGCCCGGATCGCGGAGCGCCTCCAGGTCGCGGTCCGGGAACGCAGGCTCGCGGAACGCCTCGAGTCACATCGGTGTGACGATCAGCCCGTTCCGAATCGCGATGGCGCCTAAGCGTACGCCCACCGAGCCGCGGCCAAGCAGTTTTCGATCTCATCGAAGGACTGTGACCCCGTAGTCCGGGGGCAGGGGGCGCGACAGCCGGGGGCTGTGTGGAGAGGACGATGCCGCCGTGCCTCGGGACGTCAAGCGCTCGAGCGGGGTAGTCGCCGCCCACCACATCGAGGACGACCGCACCATTGATCAGAACGCGACTTCCATTGCCGACGAGCGATCCGCTCTACATCATCGAGGAGCGCCTTCGCGAGGCGTTGCACCGCGCCGCGGACTGCGACCCCCGACATCACCTGCTCGACATGCTCGTCGAGCAACTCAGGGAGGCGATCCCGTTCACGGGCGCCACACACCTCCGGTGGCGCGCTCCACGATCGAGCGGCTGAGACACCAGGCGCGGGCTACGCCCACGGCCGAGCTTGCCCTCTGGAACGGCCGGCCTGGCAAATCCCGAGCCTCGCTTGATGCGATGACACAATGACCTCACCTGCTGTGGGAAATCTCCGCGTGGTGATCGCAGACGATGACCTGCTCGTGCGGGAGGGCATCGCTCGCCTGCTCGAACCCTCGCGCTTTGAGGTCGTCGGGCTGGCGCGGGACGTGACCGAGCTGATGCAGCTGGTGCACGAGCACGCTCCAGAGCTTGTCGTGGTGGACATTCGCATGCCCCCCTCCCATACGACCGAGGGTCTCGAGGCTGCGCAGCGGATTCGGACAGAGTTCCCTGAAATCGGGATCCTCGTGCTCTCCGCCCATGTCGAGGTCCATCGTGCCGTGGACTTGCTCTCCGAAGGACGCAAGGTCGGCTATCTGTTGAAGAGCCGGGTTACCGAGGTGGGCGATTTTCTCGAGGCGCTCGATCGGATCGCCGCGGGCGGCTCCGTCATAGACCCTGGGCTGGTGAAAGAGCTGGTCGCTGCGCGCCGAGTCCACGATCCGCTCGGCGACCTCACGCCCCGCGAGCGCGAGGTTCTTCAGCTGATGGCCGAAGGCCGGTCGAACGCAGGTATCGCCCGCCGGCTGTGGGTAAGCGAGGGCACTGTCCATAAACATGTCCGGAGCATCCTGAGCAAGCTGCCGCTGTCGGACACTGACGACGATCATCGTCGCGTGCTCGCCGTGATCACGTTCCTTCAGGCTCAATACCTTCCCTCGTCCTGAGCTCGGGCCAACAGTCGGTGGATCGCCTTCGCCGACAAATCCGATTTGGGCAGGAAGCCGATTGCGGGGCTGTCCGCGATCAGGTTCGCGAAGTCCACCTCGTCGTGGGTCGAGATCAGGATGGTGCGTGAACCCGCCGAGTCGACGCGTTGCACGAGGCGGCGCACGACGTCTAGGCCGCTCTCGGGGCCTAGGACGATGTCGACCAGCATCACATCCGGTTCGAGCTCCTCCACCTGAGACAAGGCCTCGTCACCGGTCGCGGCAACGCCCACGACCGCGATGCCCTCACCCTCGAGAAGCTCGCTTGCCGCACGAAGCACGGCGGGGTTGTCGTCCACGATCATGCACCGCAGCGTCACCGCGACCACGCTGCCCGAGAAGGACGAAGCCGAGCACTCTCAGGTGCGATATCGCAGCCGTTTCCGTTGCTCACCGGATGCCCCGCGGCAGCCAGTCTCGCCCGCAGGCGACGCCTGGCGTCGAACAGGTTCTTGTAGACCGCGTTGCGGTTGGTCCCCAGCTTCACCGCCACGACATCGATCGGAACCTCGTTGAAAGCGACCGCAACGAACACCTCGCGCTGGCGGGCGGTCAGCTCGCCGATTGCCTGCGACAGCGCATCAAGTTGCGCTCGCCGCTCAAGCAACTCCTCCGGCCGGAGTGCCACCGGGTCCGGCAGCTGGTCCCACGCGATGTCTTCGATGTCGGGCGGCTGTCGGCGCCACGCGTGCCGCGCGACCTTTGCCGAGACCTCGAACATCGCGAACTTGTACGCCCAAGTCGTGAAGCGACTGAGCCCACGGAACTCATCGAGCCTGGCCAGGACGTTGACGAGCGCGTCGTCGGCGGCCTGCTGCGCGAGGTCATCAAACTCTGGGCCGGTTACGGAGCGGAGCTGATGCCGCCGACGCGACAGCTCGAACCGCGCGACCCGTTGCAGCACATCATGAAGGCGAGTGACCGTCTGTTGGTACCGCGGGTGCCCGGCCCGAAGGTGCTCGACCCACCGTCGCGAGTCCGCGTCGACGACGGTCGGCGTCCTCCGGGAGCACCGGGGCCCGGTGGGGCTTGGTTTCGGAGTCACGACACGATCGGCGTCGCAGGCATCGGAGGAATGGTCGCTCGACGGAGCTGTTTCGTCTGCACCCCCAGCGCCCATTTGGGCATTCCCCCTAGCTGGTATGCGACCGGGCCTGCCTCGCCCGCACCGCCTCGCCGGGTGCAGCGCTGACTGCCCGATTACTCGGGCGTGACGTCAGCGAACTCGCCAGCCGCCTCGAGCAGCCCAGCGTGCTCGGCCCGGCAGCCGGTGCAGCTCTCGAGGTGGATCGCGTTACCCGGGTAAACGCGAGCTGGGCTACACCCCCAGCTCGCCCCGGTTGCACGGGTCTGGCGCGGGTCTCGAACAGCTACTCGCGCATCAGCTGTGCAAGAACTGGCGCCAGCCCCCGGCAAGGCCGTTTGGCCTACCTCAATGAGGTGACGATCGGGATCGCGCACGTAGCAGCGGAGCTCGGTTTCGTGCTGTGTCGGCGGCGTCAGAAACTCCGCCCCCCGCGCGCTCCATTCGCTGTACACAGCTTGGATGTCCGAGACGCGGATATTGAGGAAGCCGCTGGTTCGGTCCGCATCGAGCGGCGTCTCAAGCGTCACCGTTGGCTTGTCGTCGGTCGGGCCGCCACCGACATTGATGATGATCCAGCTATTGGCAAGCGCAACGTGCGACGGCTCACCCGAGCGAATGGTCTTGCCACCGAGCACGTCGTTGTGGAAATGGCGTCGGCAGAAACGATGAGCAACGGACCACGCCGACGCGCTCGTAGAGTCGATGCGGGCGTCTGCAGGTCCGGGTCGAAGTAGCCGCGAGTCTCGGCCGAAGCGGCAGCCCCCGTCGACGCCCCCGGCGACAATGTCCTGGCCCGCGGCTACCAAGGAGACGACCATGACTGTTGGCAAGGCGAGAGCAGTCACCCTCGACGGCGACGATGACCAGTTCCGGTACGTGGTGCCGTGCTTCACCAGCATCGACGAAGCGCGCATCCGTGATCAGTTGCAGAACGATCGGTTCTTCTGGCTGGACCTCCATTCGCCCGGTCAGGAGGAGCTGACGCAGCTGCATGACATCTTCGGCTTCCATCCGCTCGCCCTGGAGGACACCGAGCACTTTCGGCAACGCCCCAAGCTTGACGACTTCGGCGATTACGTCTTTCTCGTGTTCTACGGCGCAGCCCCCCACCAGGCCCTGGATCGGGGACTTCTGCGCGAGGTGCACATGTTCATCAGCGGCCAGTACCTCGTCACCATCCATCGCGGTTCCCTTCCACCGCTCGATCGCGAGCGCGAACAACTGGACGGGCGCGCGTTGCACAGTGAGCAGTTCCTGCTCTATCGCGTCCTCGACGCCCTCGTCGACAGCTTCTTCCCCTTGTTGGCGGACATGGACAACGAGATCGACGACCTCGAAGCCGCCGTGCTCGCCAACCCGAGCGAAGAACAACTTGAGCGACTGTTCTCACTCAAGCGGGAGCTCGTTGCCATGCGCAAGGTCGTGACGCCCCAGCGCGACCTATTCGCCAGCTCCGTCGACCGCATCTCCGAGCTTCCCGGACTTGAGCTGGACGAGCGCGACTACTTCCGTGACATCTACGACCACCTGATCCGCATCAGCGACCTGATCGACTCATACCGCGACCTGCTCTCCGGGGCCACCGACCTCTACCTGTCGACCGTCAGCAATCGTCAGAACGACGTCATGAAACAGCTCACAGTGATAGCCACCGTGTTTCTGCCGCTCGGGTTCATCACCGGGTTCTTCGGTCAGAACTTCAGTTTCCTCGTCACCCACCTGATCAGCCCTGAGTGGACGTTCTGGCTGATCGGAGTCGGCAGCATCGTCGCCACCTGCGTGGGGCTTCTGGTCTTCTTCCGCCGCAAGGGGTGGGTCTGAACAAGCCGGCCGTGGCTAGTCAGCGCCGCGACTCGTCCGGACCTCACCGACTCGGGACTTATCGGAGGAATCGCCGGTCTTCGCGCCGATCCTGTCGGTCGTCCCGGCGGTCCTCGCGTCTGTCGCCCCGACGACGGACGCCACGCGTGACAACCGCGGCGGTGCCGGCGACGGCGGCGGTGCGCGCCACCGGCCGACCGCCGAGGACGCCGGGCCTGCCAACTCTGCCTCTAGCGAGCATCTCAGACTCCTTCCATCGTGGTCGCCTCGTCGTGTTCGAGCGAGGCGGCGAGTGATTGGATCGGGATCCGGCCACTGGCAACCAGCTGGCCGCCTGAGCGTCGAACCGCGGAGCCGAACGGCGCGGCCCACAGGTTCTCCCAGATGAGCACGGCGGCGATGCTGCCAGGCTCGAGTGCTGCTCCGATCGATTCGATGTCCTCCTCGGCGAGCAACATCGCCAGGTCTCTCTCCAACTCGCGCAAATCGCCCAGCTCGTCATCGCCAAACTCGTGCGATTCGAACCCTTCGACGGATCCGTCGAGCTCTTTCTTGAGGAACAGCAGGTCGAGCACGCGTACCGCGCCGCTCTTGACCAGCGCCGAGAGCTCCGACGCCATCTCGCCAGAGAAGTTCGCCCGGTCGGCGGGGAATTCGATTACGACGTAATCGACGGGCCCGAGCTCGTCGACTTCACTGTCAGCCATGTCCTTGCCTCCGTAACTTGTTCTTTTTCTTTCGATTCAGGCACCTGCTCCGTGGGCAAAGGCGTGCTGCTGTGCGCTCTCGTGGAGCGCCTGCTCGATCGCGTGCGTGGCCGGCTTGAGGTCGAACACGACCTTCTTGACCGTGCCGGTGAACGCATACGGCGCCTTGTCCTCGTATGCCCGGTCGACGACGAGGCCGTTGTCGCGACCGATGTCCATACCGGAGTAGCTCGTGAACGCGATCGGAACGGTCCGAGGGAGCCTGCCCCCGCCGATCTGCTCGTCGTTCGCATAGAGCGTGACGGTCCCGCCGGTCCCCGGCTTGGACTCGTCGGCGTCGAACACCATCTGCAGGCTGACCTCGCCCCTGGGGAGCGTCTTAGTGGCCGCTTGCTTATACGTCTCCACCCCCAGCAGCGAATACGTGTGGGTCAAGACCCCGTTTTCGTCGACCCACAGCGCGAAGCCGCCGATGAAGTCGGCGTGGGCAACGATCACGCCCTCCGCACCGCCCTCGGGCACACTCAGCTCAGCCTCGATCGCGTAGGAACGCCCCAAGATCCGCGGGATCATGCCGCGCTGAACGTTCTGGACGTCGCCGGCGAAGGTGTATCGGGTGATCGTGGGCAGCGGGGGCAGGATGCCGAACAGAACGGAGAGGCCGCCCATCAGCGGCAGGACGCGGTTGCGCGCGGCCTCATCCCACCACAGCTCTCGCAACTCCCTGACCTTGTCCGGGTGCTCGGCGGCGAGATTCCGAGCCTGCGAGAAATCGTCAGGTAGGTAATACAGCTCCCAGGGAGCTTCCTTGTCGGGGTCCCATCCAGACCCGGGCCCGAAGCGCCTGATCGTCTCCGCTGAGAAGTCCCACGGCAGCCTTTGCGGGTTCGAAGCCGCCCACCAGCCGTCCTGGTACATCGCGCGGCTCGCGAACTCCTCGAAGTATTGAATCGTGTGGCGCTCGGGAGCGCTTGGGTCGTCCAGCGTGTGGAGGAAGCTGGTGCCGTCGATCGGCTCCTGGTCGATCCCGTCGACCGTCTTCGGCTCCGGGATACCCGCGGCTTCGAGCACGGTCGGGGCGATGTCGATGCAGTGGGTGAACTGCGACCGTATCTCACCGCCGGCCCTCGTTCGAGCCGGCCAGGCTACGACCATCGGGTCGCGCGTGCCTCCGAGATGGCTGGCAACCTGCTTGCCCCACTGAAACGGTGTGTTGCCCGCGTGTGCCCATGCCGCCGCGTAGTGTGGAGCGGTGTGCATCCCGCCTAGGGCGGCGATCCCGCCGTAGTTGTCGATCAGCTCGAGTTGCCTGTCGGCGTCGAGCACGATCCCGTTGAGGAACGTCATCTCGTTGAACGAGCCCGTCGTCGTGCCCTCCATGCTGGCCCCGTTGTCGCCCCAGATATAGAAGATGAGCGTGTTGTCGAGATCGCCCATCTCCTCAATCGCGTCGAGCAACCGCCCGACGTTCCAGTCGGCGTTCTCGGAGTACCCGGCGAACACCTCCATCTGGCGTGCGTAGAGCTTCCTCTGCGCCTCGGTAAGTGAATCCCACGCCGGGAAGGCCTTGGGGCGGGGCGTCAACTCCGTGGCCGGCGGGACAATTCCCAGCTTCTTCTGGCGCTCGAAGACTTCCTCGCGGAGCCTGTCCCACCCCTGATCGAACTTGCCCGCGTACCTGTCGGCCCACTCCGTGGCGACGTGATGGGGCGCGTGGGCGCAGCCGGTGGAGTAGTACATCATCCACGGCTTCTGGGAATCCTGCGCGCGGACCGCGTGCAACCACTCGATCGCCTTGTCGGTGAGGTCGTCTGGGAAGTAGTACGGCTTGCCATCCTCACCGTCGGGCACACCGACGGTGGCGTTGTCCTGCGTGATGATCGGGTCGTACTGGCCGGCCGCGCCGCTCAGGAACCCCCACCAGTGATCAAACCCCCACGCCTGCGGCCAGTGATCGAACGGCCCAGCGGCGCCCTGGACGTTGTCCGGAGTAAGGTGCCACTTCCCGAACCCGCCGGTGACGTAGCCGTTTTCGCTGAGGATCCGTGGCAGCGCCGCGCAGCTGCGAGGCTTCGCCGCGGTGTACCCCGGGAATGGGCCTGGGTACTCGGCTATCGACCCGAAGCCGACCCGGTGCTGGTTGCGACCGGTCAAAAGTGCCGCCCGTGTCGGCGAGCACACCGCGGTGACATGGAAGCGGTTGTAGGTGAGTCCCGTCCGCTGTACCCGGGTCATGTTCGGTGTGCTAATCGGGCCGCCGAACGTGTCGGGCTGACCGAAGCCTGCGTCGTCGATCAGGCATACGAGCACGTTTGGCGCCCCCTCCGGCGCCTTCGGCCCAGGCACGATCGTCCAGTCCGGGACTGACTCGTGCAGCGTGCGCCCGATCGAGCCGCCGAAGCTTCGGTCGGGGATCGGCAGCACCGTGCGGTCCTGATTGAACTTACCCATCGCCTCGGCAAGGGACTCTCTGAGTGCCGCCATGCCGGACTTGTCCGACTGCACGACTGACCGAAGCGGCGCACTGCCGAGCGCCTGCTCGACTCCGAGTCGCTGCTCGTCGTCGAACACCGCGATCACCCCGGCCGAGCCCGGTGGCAGGTTCTCGCCGATCTTGTCGTGGATCTGGTTCTCGACCCGGTGGTCGAGGAACTTCCCCACCACGCCGCCGGCCACCGCACCGACCGCCACCGAAGCGAGCAGCGGCGGCGCAAACAGGCCGACGGCCAGCCCGACTCCGCCGCCCCACCCCGCGCCCTTGCGACCAAGTTGATCTCCCGTCTGGCGGACCGAGACGTTCCCGTCTCGGTCGTGCGTGACGAGGATCACGCCCTCGATCTCGAGCCTCCCGTCCTTTACCTGCTCGACGAGGGCATCGAACTCCTTCGTTGCGCTCGCGATGTCCGGGTAGCCGGCTACGAGCACATCGGTCGGTGTGTCCGGCATCAGCTCATCTCCGTGACTTCAGCCGCCGCGCCTAGGCTATCCCGGCCGCCCGCGCCACGGCGCGGTCTGTCGGCCCGATCAGCGCGCCGATGATCCACAGAATCGGCAGGATGAAGCCAATCCAGAAAAGCCAGTAGTGCCCCTTACGGAACGTCGCCAGCCCCAGGAATATCCAGCACATCAGGTACGCAATGCCCAACAGAATCCAGAGAAAGGTCATGGTTAACGGTCCCTTCGCGTTGTTGCCAGCGTCGGCGCCGCCGACGCTGCATTCGTTGGTTGGTCAGACGGTGTGACCTGTGGTAGTGCCCGCCTATCCGGCACGGTCCGTGCCGAGTGATGTGACGCTGCGCAGCTGGAGTCCCAGCCCCGCGATCCGTTCGAGCAAACCCTGGAGGTGTGAGGGATCGATGATCGAGCCGGATATCTCGGTGACGCCGTCGTGGGCGGAGACGGTCATTCCTTCAAATGCAGAGGCATAACGTGCTCCGAGTTCGCCCTCGACGACGACGCGGTAGTCGTGCGCTGACATGAGGGTTCGAGCATGCCCGAAAGCGCCCGCGCTTTGGGCGATCGGGGCGACAGATCACCCGGGTGATTGACCGGGCTCGAGCAGGCCGAGCGCCTCGGCGCGGGCGACTGCCTCAGCTTGCGACGTCACACGGAGCTTGCGGTACAGCTCACGGGTGTGGGTCTTAACGGTGTTGAGCGAGATGTACAGCTGGTCGCCGATCTCGCGTCGAGAGAGGCCGCCCGCAAGGCCGCGCAACACAGCGAGCTCAGCCGGGCTCGGCTGCTCGATCGGCTGGTGGTCGGTGGCGCTTGATCGGGCCTCGCTCAGGTTGCGCTCGATGGCGGCGGCGAGCGCGGGCAGCCGACCTGGATCCGGAAACTCCGTGGTCGCGCGCTGAGCCTGCGCCAGGGTGGCCGCCGCCCGTGCGAGTCGCCCCCGTGCGACTTGGACTTGCGCGAGCACGAGCAGCGCGTGCGCGTGGCCGACCGTCGGCTGTGGCGAGCGTCGCAGGCGCACCCCGCGCACCGCCTCGCGCTCGGCCTCGTCGAGCCGTCCCGTCCCGGCGCACGCCAGCGCCAGTCCCAGGTGGGCCAGCGATGCGATCCAGGAATCCGCCTGGAACCGCTCGCGAGCGAAGTCGATGGCCTGGCGCGCCCAGGCCTCGCCGCTCTCGGTTCGCCCCTGCTCGGCGTCGACCAGGGCGAGCAAGCCGAGAGCTCCGACGTAGCCGTCGGGGACATCCGGCGCGTCGGGGCGCTGGACCGCCTCCATCGCGATCCGCCGCACCTCCGCGAGATCGCCGGCGAAGTACAGCGCCTGCGCCAGGCTCGCGAGCACCCCGACGCTGAGGATGTCCGCGCCCTCGCGGACCGCCGCGACCGCGCGGCGGCCGTGCTCGACGGCGGCGCCCACGTCGCCCCGCTCGATCGTCTCCGAATGGGTGACCTCTACGACCGCCTCGAGGTACGGCGACCACAGCTCGGGCCGCTTCCGCCGCGCGAGCTCCGCCACCCCGAGCAGCTGCTGGATCTCGACCTCGGGACGCGCGAGCAGCGCGGCGGTGGTCGCCCCCGACGCCGGCAGCAAAGGATGGTCGACCAGCGCCTCGGACGGGAGCCATCGCACCCAGCCCAGATACTGCCCGAGCCGCCCACCCCAAATGAACTCGAGGTGGTGATCGACGAGCAGCTCAGCCACCGTCTGGGCATCGCCGGCGGCGGCGCTGTACTCGATCGCCTCCTCGACCAGACCGCGTGCCCGGCACCACTGAGCCGCGCGGCGGCGCAGCTCGGGCGCGGCCTCGCGCCCGAGCTCGAGCTGGAGCACCTCGCCGAACAAATGGTGATAGCGATACCACTCGCCGCGAGCGTCCAACGCGACCAGGAACATGTTGGAGCGCGCGAGCTCGGCCAGGAGATCGGCCGAGTTCGTCCGCCCGAGGACCGCGTCGCACAGCTCGGGGGTGAACCGCCCGAGCACCGAGGTGCGCAGGAGGAAATCTCGCGTCTGGGGCGCAAGCGCGGAAAGAACCTCATCGGCGAGGTAGTCGCCGACATGGCGAGCGCTGCCGGCGAATGCACGCACCCCAGCGTCGGGGTCTTCGAGCTCGCGCAGCCACAGTGCTGCCAGGTACAAACCCGCCGGCCATCCCTCCGTTCGCTCGACGAGCAGCTCGACACCCTGGCTCGATAGCGCGATCCCCTCGTGGGTGATCAGCGCCGAGGCTTCGTCGACGGTGAAGGCGAGCTCGCGGGCACGGATCTCGGTCAGCGCTCTACGCACCCGCAGGCGCGCGAGGCCGATCGCGGGGTCCGAGCGCGTGGAGGCGAGCAGCCGCGCGTTCCCCGGCAGCCGCTTTATCCCGTGGGCGATCGAACGGATGGACGCCTGGTTCTTGACCGAGTGGACGTCATCCAGGACGATCGTCACCGGACGGTCGTACGCGACGAGGCCGTTCATCAGCTCGTCGACCGCGCTCTCGACCGGCGCGCCCCGCGCGCCAAGGCGTAAAAGCGCCTGTTGGCCGAGGCCCTCGCCGAGGCGCTCGACGCCGGTGGCCAAGTGCATCCACAACCGGACCGGATCGTCGTCGGCGGCATCGAGCGTCATCCAAATCACCGCTTCGGGACGCTCTGCGCACCACGACCGCACCAGCGTGGTCTTGCCGTAGCCGACCCCGGCGTCGAGTACGGTCAGCGCGGATCCTCCGTCCCGATCGAGCATGTCGAGCAGGCGAGCCCGGCGCATCGTTCCCGCGTGCACGCGGGGCAACATGAGCTTAGGCTCGATCACGTGCAGCCTCGGACGGGCTGCCTGCGTTGTCTGGGAATTCATTCCGATGCCCCGATCCGATGGCCCCGGCGGGCGTGATTCACCCGGGTGAACGTTACCGGCGCTCGCTCACAGGCGAGTCATGCCTCGGGATGATGTCGCCGGCAACAGCTAGGGGCATCATGGAACACCCGCAAGCATCCATAAAAATGTGCCGATCCTCGCCGGCCGTCGGCGACCCGACCGGCGTCGGCTCAAGCGGCGCGGGTGGCGTGCGCGTCGGCGCCGTCAAGCTTCGCTATTTGCGACCGTCCTTGGCGGCTTCATCCCAGCCGCAACCGATCCGCAGCGCCTGGACGGGGCAGACGCGAACAGCGCTCGGCGGCCCGAGCGAGCGGCGACGCTTGGAACGTGACCTACACGACGGCGTCCAGAGCGAACTGGTGGCGCTGATCATCGAGCTCGCGGTCGCACAAGACGACCCGGACACTCCGCCGGCAGTCGCGGAAATGCTCGCCGGGCTTGAAGCTCGCGCCCAGGCTGCGCTTGACTCGGTCCGCGACGTCGCCCGCGGCGTCTACCCGACTGCGCTCGCCGATTTCGGCGTCGGAGAAGCCCTCCGCGCGCAGGCCTCACGCGCAGCGATCGACGTGACGCTCCTGGGCACTCCGCCTCGTGGCAGCGAGGACGTCGAGGAGGCGCTCTACTTCGCCTGCTCGGAAGCGATCCAGAATGTGGCAAAGCACGCGGGGGCTGGAGCTCGGCTCACCGTTGGGCTCCACCACCACCGCGGCTCGCTGACCGTGCAAGTCGCGGACGACGGTCGGGGATTTGATCCGAAGCGCGCACCCGAGGGCGCCGGCCTGAGGAACATCCGCGATCGGATCGAGGACCTGTGCGGAACCGTCACGCTCAAGTCGAATCCCGGCCGGGGCACGATCCTGACCCTCTGGCTGCCGTGGCCGCCGGCGGCCGACCGTCAGCGGTGAATTGCTGCGTCCTCTCGAAGCAGCGATGCCCATTGCGTCTCAGGCTCTCCAGATCGTCCCCACTCACGAGTTCCGACTGTAGCCCCCACCATCCAGCTCGGTTCGCGACGGCGACGCAAAATTCACACGCCGGCCCCGACGTGACGCAGGTGCTGCCTGGCCGGAGCTTCAGGCCTGGTCGTAGAACTCGAGCCGCAGCGAGCCGGCGTCGACGCCGGCGTCCTGCATCGCCTGGCGCAAGTCTGGGCTTTCGAAGAAGGAATGCGCCTCCCCTGAGCTCCCGAACTGATGCATCACGAGAACGTTGTTGCGGTCGCCTTCGGCCCGGTAGACCGCATGGCCCGATACCCCGCCTTGGCGCTGAGCGTCGCCAAAGCTGTCATAGACGCGACGCCACGCGTCGTAGTCCGCGACTCGGGGCAGGACAAAACTAATGGTCACTCGCCCTCCTCGATCCGTGCTTGATGCGGCGCGCCCCGCGGGTTCATTGGCGACCGTACCCGACTGAGGAGCGAGAATGCAAGCCTCCACGCGACCCGCCTGACCGGTTACTTCCGGATCACCCGTTCCGCCTCAGATTATCCGTTCGACATCGCGGTCGAGAGCATGCTCGAACTCATGGAGACGGCGGAACCTGGGCATCTTCGACACCTCGTCGGTGACCAAGGTGTCGAGCGCGCACGCCAGGAAGCACGCTGCGCCCAGCGACGTGTTCCAGTTCGCGGCGGCAAGGTCGATCACCGAGCCGGTGGAGGGAACGACGTACCCGGCGATGGCGGAGATGCCGAAGAAGACGCAGCCGAGCAGGTTGATCGCTGGTTGCCACCATCCCCGGCCACCACGCCTCGGCAGCCAGCCACGCCTCGGCGACGCGTGATAAGCGATCGCGCCCGAGACCAGGAAACAAATCGATCCGCGCCAGTCGGGCCGCCACACGAGCTTGTCGTACTCGGAGCTCGTCACGGCCGTGTGCATGGCCTGAAACGTGGTGACGTTGAAGAACAGGGTGCCGGCGGACTGGATCGCGGCGGCCCGCCAACCCGCCCGGCCACCGCCGCGCTTATGCCGATCAGGCCACGCGAGCCAGCTCTGAAGCCCGCCGCCGATCGTGAACAGGATCGAGCCGACGAAGAACGTGACGCCATCGGCGGCGTCGCCCACAAGGTTTGCGTATCCCGGGAACGGACCGACCAAGAAGCACGTCGATCCGAGCGCGAAGCACAGCGCCATCCAGCGCCGCCGGGTCATGCGTTGGCTCCTGAGACGGCGACGCGCATCAGCGGGGGAGCGATCGTAAGGTGAAACGCGTAGGCGGCAACGCAACGGTCTCGTTCGGGCCGCCGGTAGCTTCCCATAGCTGGCGACCAACGCTGGACGGTGCCGACCCGATTGCCGGCAGCAGCGATCACAGGAGCTTGCGGTACCAGCGCGCAGCGCTTCCCGTCGGACAATTCTCGACGACCCCGACGGTCTCGTATCCCAGGCGATCGTAGAGACCGCGAGCGAGCAGGTCGTATGCGTGAAACACGACGAGCCGGCAGCCTCGCCGGCGTGCCTCGTCTTCCGCGCCCGTGACGAGCGCGTGTGCCAGCCCACGGTTGCGCAGCGACTCCGCGACCCACATCGCCTGCAGCTCGCAACACCCGCCCCACACGATGCAGGAGACACCCGCCACGACATGACCGTCGTCGTCCCGACCAAAGATCGCGAACTCCTGTTCCTCGCCCAGTCCGGAAACCGCCACCGCCGCTGCCGCCACGTGCTCCTCCAGTAGGGCCACGTCGGCCGGAGCGGGCGACCCCTCAACGACTAACTCGGGTAACCCGCCCGGCCGTGCCGGCCCATCTGATGCCATCGCCGCGATCGCGTGGCTCAGGCACCCAGGATCTTGGCCTTGGCGGCGGCGAATTCTTCGTCGGTCAGGGTTCCGTCGGTATGCAGCTCGCCGAGGCGCTTGAGCTCGTCGTAGTCAATGGCTGGGCTCGCCTCGGCGGGCGCTGGCGCTGCCGCGGGCGGCTGTTCCGGCGGCGGCTCGTCGTATGCCGCGTCGTCGTAGCCCTGGTCGTAGCCCTGGCCACGGCCCTGGTGCCTGCCCGCTGCGTAGGCCGCTCCTCCGACGAGCAGCGCGGTCCGGCGGCGGGCGCGTCGACGTACGAATCCCATTGTTCTCTCCTAGTCGTGGAAGGTGTTGACATCACGGCCCGCCGGGTTTGACGGAACCGTGTTACTGCTGATGTGCATCGGATGAATGACCGCGTCATCGCCCGAAACGGAGGAAACGTGACACGTGAGTCCGTCGGCTCGGCCCGGTACCCGGCGGCTGTACCGCACGTGCAGCGTCTCGTGCGCCCCGATTTCGACCGCGTCGGGAAGCACCCACACAGACGTCGCCCAGCTCGAAGACGACCAGCGCCACGGATCGAGCGTGTGGACGATGCTCCCGTGCAGATGGGCGCGGAACGTGACCGCGACAGCGTTAACGAGCGCCCCGGGCTCGACGCGCAAGTCAGCAAAGACGTCGATCGTCGGTCTTTCGTAGCGCCCGAGTTCCACCGTGGCGAGCGTGACCGGTGGCCCGACGGGCGGCCAGCCGCCCAGAATCTCGGCCTCGGTTGGGTTGTTCACCGGTCCCGGAAATGCCGCGTCGAGCAAGGGCTGGAACTCGATTGCGTAGAGTTCCCTCCAGCGTTCGATGGCGTGCCGGCCGATCACGCGCTGTCTGGCATCGGCATCGGGCATGAGGAGCGGACGAGCCAGCAGCTCGAGGGTGTATGGAATCAGTCGCCCGTCTGGCTTCAGAAGGCGGTGGCGCGCATCGAGCGTCGTCTCCAGGATCTCCTCCTCGAACGGTTCGTTGCCGATGACCTCCGCGACCAGCAGGTCCGCCCGCTCCGGCAACTCGATCTCTCTCGACCACCCGCGGATCAGCGTCAGGCGGTCGTTCACCGCATTGTCGGCGAAGACGCGTTCGGCCACGTCGGCGATATCGCTGGCCTCCACCGCGTAAACGTGACGCGCGCCCGCCCGGACGGCCGCGATCGCGAGGACCCCGCTTCCCGTCCCGATGTCGAGCACGACGTCCCCTGGTCGCACCGCCTCGCCCAGCGCAGCGATGTAGTCACCGGTCCGGCGGTCGTCATGGAGCATGCGCGCGTGCTCAACCGGATCGGCCCACCCTCTGGTTGGGACGCGATCCGCATCCGGCGGCACGAGCGCGCCTTCCTCGAGCAACATGTTGATGACACTCACGGTGGGCAGGAAGTCGGTCCCACCGTTGTTGCCCTCGAGTCGCTCGATTGCCGATCTGAGACTCAGCGGGTGCGCGAACATCGACAAGGTTGCGAACCCTCGAGGGCCGATGTCGATAATCGTGCCGTCCGGCGCGTCCACTAGGACATGGCCGGATGCATCGAGGCGTGTCCGGATGCCCGGCGCGAGCTGTACGGGCATTTCCGGTGACGGGGGAGAACCGAGCACGGTTCGGGTATCTCAGTTTGATGTCAAACCAAGGGAGGCCTTGCGGGCTCGCTCATGTACCTGCTGCGGCCGCCTCACGGTCCTCCTCGACCGCGGCGATCAGCGCTTGAGTCGGAATCCGCCCCGCGCCCACCAGCTCCCCGCCCGAATGGCGAATCGCCGCCGCCAAGGGAGCCGCCCAGGTGTTCTCCCAGACGAGCACAGCAGCGGTGCTCCCGGGTTCCAACTCGGCTCCCACCCGCTCGATGTCCTCGGCGGCCAGCAGCAGCGACAGCTCCGCCTCGAGCGATCGCAGCTCGCCGACTTCACTCTCATCCTGCTCGCGGAGCTCGGCCAGGTCGACGCTGCCGTCCGCGGATTTCGTGACCATCACGAGATCGAGCACACGCACAGTGCCGCTGCCCACCAGCTTCTTCAGCTCATCGGCCATCGCCCCTGAGAAATCCGCCTTGTCAGCGGGAAACCCGACGACCATGTAGTCGACCGGCCCGAGCTGGTCAAGGTCGATATCAGCCATGTGTAGCCTCCTTTAGTCTCGACGATGCTTGCTTCAGTGACGCCGTTCCCGAGTTCGTCAATGCTTGAAGGTGGCGACCTCCTCCTGCGCCCGCTCAGGTAGCGGCGTTTTCAGACCCTGCAAGGAGGCGGTCTGCTTGCGCAGCCCGGCCAGGAACAGGTCGGCCATATCGTGCGACATGCCCGCGCGCACCACCACCCTCAGTACCGCGAGGTCCTGGCGGTTCTCGGGAAAGGTGTACGCGGGCACGAGCCACCCATTCTCGCGCAGGCGCGCGGACACATCGAACACCGTGTAGTTCGTGATATCGGGACCCACGGTGAAGGCGAACACCGGCAGCTCGCTCCCGTCGGTGATCAGCCTGTACGGACCCATCTCGGCGACACCCCGGGCGATATGCCGGGCGACCGCGCTCGAACCCCGCTGGATCGCGCGATACCCCTCGGCGCCGAGCGCGACGAACATGAAGTACTGGGCGATGACCTCACTTCCCGGGCGCGAGAAGTTCAGCGCGAACGTTGGCATTGACCCGCCGAGATAGTTGACGTCGAACACGAGATCGCGGGGGAGCGCGTCCGCGTCGCGCCAGATCGCCCACCCTACTCCGGGGTATACGAGCCCGTACTTGTGGCCGGAGGCGTTGATCGACTGCACGCGGGGAAGCTGGAAGTCCCACACCAGGTCCGGTTGCACGAACGGCGCGATGAACCCGCCCGAGGCGCCGTCGACGTGGACTGGCACGTCAGGCCCGCCTCCGGCGGCCAGCCCGTCGAGGGCTTCGCAGATCTCCTTCACCGGCTCGTAGCTACCGTCGAACGTGGACCCGAGGACTGCCACGACCCCGATCGTGTTCTCGTCACACACGGCGGCGGCCTCCTCGGCCCCGAGGTGGAATCGCTCGCCCTCCATCGGCACGAGCCGCGGCTCGACATCCCAGTAGCGACAGAACTTCTCCCAGCACACCTGCACGTTGGTCCCCGTCACCAGGTTGGGACGGTCGGTCGGCTTGCCGGCGGCCTTCCTCCGCTCGCGCCAGCGCCACTTGAGCGCCATCCCGCCGAGCATCGCCGCCTCGCTCGAGCCGGTCGTCGACGTACCCGTGACGTCGCCCGTGCCCGCCGCGTGCCACATCCTGCCGATGATGTTCACGCAGCGGCGCTCAATCTCGGCCGTCTGTGGGTACTCGTCCTTGTCAATCATGTTCTTGTCGGCCGTCAGACCCATCAGCGCGGCGGCCGCCGGCGGCATCCATGTGGTGACGAACGTGGCCAGGTTCAGCCGGGCACTCCCGTCGAGCAACAGTTCGTTGGCGATCAGGTCATAGGCCGCCTCGGTGCCCACGCCCGCCTCGAAGATCTCGTCGTGACACAGGTCGCGCACGCGCTGCTCGTACACGAGCGCATCGCTGGTCGCGCCGTCGGTTTTCGTCGTCACGCTCATCGAGGACGCTTCTCCTTTTCAATCGCTGTGTGTGTTGCGGACCTACAGCCCATTGTTCGCGATCGCAGCTTCACGGCGGCGGCGGGATGCGGCAAGCGTGCGCACCCGCCGACGAGCGGCGGCGGACACCACCATACAGTGGCGACGCCTCACCGCCGGGAGCGTGCACGCACGTCCGCCGCGGATGAACTTAGAAGCGCCTTCGGTCTCGACGCCGCTCCCGGCGTCGGACGCCGCATACCGACACCGGCGACAGCGGCCGCCCAAACGGGTCTATGAACAGCGTGATCGGCCCACTCTGGGCGGGTACATCGCCCTCGAGGGGTTCGATTGCGTAGGAGAGCTGGCCGTCCTCTAGGCGCGGTTCCCGTATCACCATGACTGCGTCCTCCGGGGCGTCGTCCCCGGGCTGCAGGAAGGCGAGGACGGCGTTGGGCGGATCTTCCTTGAAGCTGTTGGCTCCCTCGCCCCAGAGGTCGACGAAGTCGGAGGTGGCCATATGCCCGACGACCCGCTGGGGCCGATCGGAGAAGTAGAGGGTCGAGGGAGTGACGCCGGTCAACGTGAGCGTCTTGCCGTCGCTCGTCACACCCTGCGCGGTCTGCACGAACATCGACTGCTCGGCTTCGAGCTCTTCGATCATGCGCTTATCAGTCATCTGTACCTCTCTGTGCTGCTTCGAGTTGACGGAATCACAGCGGCGCTGGGGCCGCGCTCACACGGCTACCGCCACCGCCGGTGGCTTGACCTTGAAAGGACGGAGCTGATCGTCGCCGTTGCCGACCACTCCGTAGCTCGACTCGGGCACCCCGTTCCACGCGCCGGGAAGATCGCCCATTGGCTCGGACACGACGAGCCGAGCGTCCTCGGAGAGCTCATGCAGGATCTCTCGCTCTGGATACAACTGTCGCAGGGTGCGGACGTCTTTTGTGAAGAACAGGGACCGTGACTTGCCCTCGCTCGAGTAGCGGAACGCCCACATCCGTTCCCCGTCGCTCGTCGCGATCGTTCCTTGGAACGGATACTGCACCCCCTTCTGCCGCCCCACCGACTCGACCAGCCCAAGCGTTCGAGCGATGGCCTCTGGCGGGTCGTCCTCGAGCCCGAACGTTAGCGCCAGATAGAACAGGAGCTCGGTATCGGCTTGGCCCCGGATCTCCGGGTAGAGCGATTCGTCGACCGCGAGCACGAGGTCGCGCTTGACCGTGGCGAGCTCCGCGACGAAGCCGTTGTGCATGAACAGCCAGCGTCCGTGCCGGAACGGATGGCAATTGGTTTGCTGGACGGCCGAGCCAATCGCCGCACGGATGTGCGCGAAGAACAGACCCGACGTGATGTGACCGGCGAGCTCGTGCAGGTTCTGGTCGTTCCATGCCGGCTCGATGCTGTGGAACACGCCAGGCTCGGGCTGCGCGTCGTACCAGCCGATGCCGAATCCATCCCCGTTGGTGGGTTCAGCGCCGAGCGTCGAATGCAAGCTTTGATCTATCAGCGAATGGGCAGGCGTATACAGCGCCCTGCTCAACAGGACGGGGGAACCCGAGTAGGCAAGCCAGCGGCACATTTGTCGCTCCTTTCAGTCGATGTAAGCATGGCCGATCGCGGCGGTCAGAGGCCGGTTTGCGCGATGATCCGTCCGGACTTGACGGCCTCGGTCAGCGCGTTGAAGTCGCGTTCGTTCTGTTCCGCGTACGCCCGCGAGAACTCGAGGGTCGCGCGATCGAAGCTGTCGCCCGCGCCGAGATAGGCCGCGATCGCGATGCGATCGCCGCTGCGCGCGTGCGCTCGCGCCAGCGTCCATCCGCAGAGCTTCCCGTACACGGACATCGCCTCGGGCACCATCTGCTCGATCTCCGCCGATCCCTTCCAGTCCTTCAGCTGGCGTCCGTAGAAGTCGCGGGCGACACCGTCGATGCCAGCCTTGACGTGGACCCAGCCGAGGAAGATGTCGCTCGTGGCCTGCATCAGGTGTTGCCCGGCCACGACTCGTTCCCCGTGGTTCGTGAACTCACTCTTACCCAAGTATTCCTCCAGCACCGACGCCTCGGCTTCTTTGAGCTGCAGGAACAGCGGGTCGTCGCCGTCGCGACCGAGCAACAACGCGATCCACGCGCGCGTGCCGACGCTGCCCACACCGACGACCTTCCGCGCAAAGTCGGTCAACTGGAACTGCTCCATCAGCACACGCCTGTCGTGCTGAAGGGAGCGGCGGAACTCCTGCAGCAGCCTGTGCAGCTCCTCAAAGATCGCCTCGCCCTCCGGGCCGGGCGCGAGCACTTGGAGCGGGACGATGAGGGGCGACTGATCGACGATCTCGGCACGCCCATCGACTCGCTGCGCCAACTTAGAGAAGGCTGCCATGCTGTCGCGAGTCTGAGCCTTAGCGAGGGTCCGCTCTGTGCGTTTGACCTGGGCGCGCTTGAACTGTGCCGCATACCGCTGGATGACGGGCTCGATCTCCAGGTGCGCGTACCAGACCCTAAGGTTGTTCATCCCGGCGAACTCGCGAATCGCCCGCCGGTACTCTTTCGCCGTGTCGAGCACGATCCGATCTTGGTCCTTCACCCCAAAGCCGTTGTCGCGGGCGCCGATCAGCATGCTCGCCGCCAGCCGCTTGACATCCCATTCCCACGGCCCGGGGAGCGTCTCATCGAAGTCGTTGATGTCGAACACGAGTCGGCGCTCCGGTGAGGCGAACACCCCGAAGTTCGACAGGTGCGCGTCACCACAGCACTGCACGGTGAGCCCTGACCGCGGCGATGCCGCGAGATCTTGAGCCATGATCTTCGCGGCGCCGCGATAGAACGTGAACGGCGAGACGAGCATCCGCCCGTAGCGGATCGGCACCAGCTCGGGCACCCGCGACTGTCCTTGACGCTCGAGCAGCTTGATCGGATCCGCCCGCGTGGGCGAAGGTACAAACTCGCCGTGGGAGGAGCGTGGAACCTCCGCCCGGGCGGCCTTCCCGCGCGCGACCCGCTCGGCGGTTGTCAGGTGCGGAACCGTTCGGGCCCGCGAGGCCGTGGAGTCGATCTCGGTTCGGCCCGGCGCGTGAGCGTCAGGCATCGATGCTATGTCAACGGCTGGCATTTCGTGCTCCTCCTCGCATCCTCTGTCTCGTAGCTTGCAAGCCGCGAGCGCAACTCACGCACCTCACGTTCAAGCCGAGAGCGCCGCCTACGTTCTTCGACCAGGTCCGCCGCGAGCTCGCGAATCGCTACACCCAAGCGCTGCCGGCGTACGTCGATCGGTTCGTGTTCTAGCTGCATCTCGTCGTTGCTTGACGCGGCGCGAATCACGCCGCGACGGGTTGCGCACGATCGCAAGTTCCCGTGCGGCCGCCAATGATGCAAACCCGCAAGCTCGAGTGGGTTAACACCCCCCGGGTGCCGTAGACAACACGAATCTTGACTACAGGGGGGCAGAACGTTATCCCGCGCCGTCGGGGATCGTGGCCCGCACGCGGGTCCCGCACCCGGAGCGGAGGCGACGTCAAACTGGCCGCCGACGGACTCGATTCGATCCCGCATGCCGGTGATCCCCATACCATCGGTGCTGGTGCCGGGCGCCAATCCGGTGCCGTTGTCGCTGATGGTCAACTCAATCCGGTCCTGCCCACGCTTCAGGTTGACGATCGCCTTGGCATCCGGCCCCCCGTGCTTGGCGGTGTTCTGGATCGCCTCGCGAGCGCAGAAGTAGATCGCGGCCTCGGTGGCGTCTGAGAACCGGCCAATGCCCTCGTCGATCACTTCGACCGGGACCGACGAGCTGGTCGCGAGCGAGTGCAGCGCTCCGGCGGCGCCGAGGTCGCGCAAGGCCGCCGGATAGATCCCGTGAGCAAGGTCGCGGAGCTCCTCCAGCGAGGTCTCGAGATCGTGCTGGGCTGCCTCGATCTGCTCGATGATCTGCGGCCGGCTGGTCAGCTCGCGCGCGAGCTCTAGCCGAATCTGGATCGCAACAAGCTGCGCCTGGGCACCGTCGTGGAGGTCGCGCTCGAGACGCCGTCGCTCTCGTTCACCGGCTCTGAGGATTCGGGTGCGAGACTCACGCAACTCCTGGACAAGACGGGTGTTCTCGAGCAGCATCAGCGAGGTCGCGGCGAGCCCCTCGACAACGTCTGAGTCGTGGTCATCGGCGACCAGCACGCAGATCGAGCCCGACGGGCGGGCTCGTTTCGGCGCCGAATCATCCGCGATGCGCACGACGTCTCTCGGCGCTGATGATCTCACCCGCGCCACCCCCGCCTCCACCAGGCTGACACCCCTTCCCGTGGTGGTAAGCGCCCCCTTCCCAACCTGGCAATTTGCCGTAGGCAGCTTCGGTCATCCGTCGGGAGCGTGGAAGGAGCCGTGGATCGCCCACAGACGACGCAGCATTCTGATACCGAAGTCTTGCTTGCGTGCGAATGCCAGGGCGCCGCACGACGCCAGCGCGACCGCGTGGTTCGGAAGCTCCTCGAGCGAAATGAGCACGATTACGGCGTGCGGGTCAGACTCGTGGAGCCGGCGCGCGGCCTCAATTCCGCCCATTCCTGGCATGCGGACGTCGAGCAGGACGAGGTCTGGATGCAGCACAGCGGCAAAGGCGAGCGCCTCAGGCCCGGACGCAGCGTCGCGGACCGCCTCAAAGCCTGCCGTCGCGTCGATCACCGTTCGCGCGACCCGGCGAAAGCTCAAAAGGTCATCGACAACCATCACTCGGACGTTCCGCACCGTCTCCCCAAGCCCCGGATCCAACACGCCATTGGCGCTCACGTCGTCTGACTCCCCGCTTCTCGACCTGGAACGGCCCCGCGTGCTTCGAGGCCGGCCCCGAATCGCGCAAGGCTGGCAAGCCGCAGCCAAGACGACAATGAGGCGAGCGCCTCTTCGGGACGGTGCTGGCATCCCTGACGGCTGGATGCACACACGCTGGCGGCGGCCCTGCAGCGGGATTATCGTTGCGGCGTGACGCTTCGGATCGTCGTCGGCGAGGACAACCTCCTCGTGCGAGAAGGCATCACGCGGCTCGTGTCGAGCTCACCGGACCTCGAGGTGGTCGCGGCGTGCGCGGACCTCGCCTCACTCGAAGCGTCTGTCGAGCAAACGGATCCCGACGTGGTGCTGACCGACATCAGGATGCCGCCGACGTCGACCGACGAGGGGATCCGGCTGGCAAGCGGGCTCCGCGAGAGCCACCCAAACGTCGGAGTCGTGGTGCTGAGCCAGTACTCGGACCCGGCATACGTCCTTGCCCTTTTCGCGCTCGGGTCAGACCGCCGCGCCTACCTGCTCAAAGAGCGGATCCGCGACCGTGCCGCGCTCACCTCGGCAATTCGCTCGGTGGCCGCTAGCGGGTCCACCGTCGATCCCAAAGTCATCGAGGTGCTCGTCTCGGGGCGCCTCAACGCAGCGAGTTCGCCACTCGCCGAGTTGACAAGCCGCGAACGCGAAGTGCTGGCCGGGATCGCGGAGGGGAAGAGCAACACCGCGATCGCGGACTCGCTGTTCCTGACCAAGCGGGCCGTCGAGAAGCACATCAACGCGATCTTCCTCAAGCTCAATCTCGGCAACGGCGCGGACATCAGCCGCCGCGTCAAGGCGACTCTGATGTTCCTCGCGGCGGTCGATTCGCAGCCGCGAGAGCCGGCCCAGACAAGCTGAGGCCACCCGCGTGCGGCGGCCTTCCCAGACCAGACCAGTCGCTCCGCAGCTGAGCACCTCGGCCGTGCACGCGCGCCCGGAATTGAGGTGGTGCCAACCGCCCCTCGTTGAGCGGTTAGCGCCCTTGTGGTCATATGACGGATTGCTGCAGATTGCCTCGATTCGCACAATTCTTGCTCGGAGCGCTTAGTGAACTCGAGGCCGCGTCGCGCTGGCGCAATGGCCCACGGAACCAGATGAGCCAAGTCATCCTCCTTTCGCTCACGGCCTCGTTTAACCCGACGTTGGTCGCCGCCACAACCGTGATGCTGCTGCTCGACAAGCCGGCGCGGCTGATGGCGGGGTATCTCCTCGGCGCTTACATGACGAGCATCACGCTCGGGCTGGTGATCGTCTTCTCGCTCTCGAACTCGAGCACCACCAATACGACCGAGAACACGCTCAGCCCAGCGGTCGACATCGCGCTGGGTCTGCTACTCCTCGTGTTGGCGTGGGTTCTGTGGAGCGGGCGTGGCGAGCGCATCAGTGAGCGCCGCCGCGAGCGCAAGGCCGAGAAGCCGGACAAGGGGCCGCCTCGCTGGCAGCGGGAGCTCAGCAAAGGCTCCGCGCGGACCACATTCGTCGTTGGCGCGCTGCTCACGTTGCCCGGCGCCTCATACCTGGCAGGACTCGATGAGATCCACAAGCTGAAGTACTCGACCGCGGTGACCGTGCTCCTCGTGATCGGCTTCAACGTGGTGATGCTCTGGCTCCTCGAAGTGCCGCTCGCCTCGTTCGCGGTCGCGCCCGACTGGACGCCTCGTGCGATCGAACGGGCCAAGCTCTGGGTCAGCCGCCACTCTCACGTCTTCGCAGTGCGCGGGTCCGCCGCGATCGGCCTGCTTCTCGTCATCAAAGGGATAGTCGGGCTGGCCACGTGACCCCTCTCGCCCTCCTCACGCCCTATCTCGTTCGCGGTCGCCGCCAGCCGGCGTATTGACCGCCGCTCCGTACGAGTTTGCATTGATCGCACACGCCACGAACTGTCACGTTCCACGCGGAGAACATGGAATCCCACTCGCCAATCAATCGATCCGAGCGGTGGCTGGACCGCCGCCTCCAACGAAAAGGCCTTCGCCCCCGCGACGCCGCTTACTTGATCGGTGCCTTCTGGGCGGTTGCCGTAGTCGTATTCGGCGCGGTCGAATGGCTTATCGACCCGAAGACCTTTCCCACCCTGTGGCTCGGGATGTGGTGGGCGATCGAGACCGTGACCACCGTGGGGTACGGCGACGTTGTGCCGCAGCAGACGGCGGGAAAGGTAATCGCCGCGTTCCTGATGGTTGGTGGACTGTCGCTCCTTTCGGTTGTCACAGCTGCGATCACGAGCGGGTTCGTGTCACGCGCGGAGGCCGATCGACGCACCACCGAACAGGACCCGGTCATACAGAAGCTCGATCGGCTGGCCGCGGAGCTCCAGGCGATGAGGATCGAGCTCGAGCACCGTCGAGATTGAGTTGCCCATGACCGAACCAACCCCACCTCACCGCCCGCACGGCCGGCCGTCTAGCGCGCGCGTCATCGGTGGCGCAATCATTGTCCGGCACGTTACTGGCTGTGCCAATCCATCCCGCGGCTATGGGAACTCGAGCCGATCCAGCAGCTGTGACGTTCCTACCGAGCCAAGCAATGGAAGGAATGGAAGGCGGGTGTCGGCGTGAGCCTGGTCGAGAAACGTGCCCCCACACGTCGCCAGGCCGGTCAGTTGACCGCCTGCTCGGAGCGGGGGCTGCGTAGCAGGAGCAGGGACCGTCCGGTGAGCGTGACGGGCGCGGTCGGGTCGATCATGCGTCCGATCCCCCCCGGGTTCGTGGTGTCGAGCTCGATCTGCCAGCTGAGGTCCCGAAGCGAGCTGGGGATGCTGAAGTCGAGCGGCTCCCACCATGCGTTGATCATCCATAGGAACGGATCGTCCGGACGTGTTTCGTCGCCCGTATCGCCGCTGAGCGCGATCGTAACTGCCCGGGCGAACGAAGCGTTCCAGTCCTGAGGGGACATCGAAAGCCCGTCCGGGCGGTACCAGTCGACATCATCACGGGTGGTTTCGGGCGCGGGGGTCCCGTGCAGGAACTGCCGCCGGCGGAACACTGGGTGCTGTTCACGAAGCCGGCAGAGGCGCGCGGTGAAGTCGACCAGGTCCGCGTGCTCTGTGACCGCGCTCCAGTCAAACCAGGTGAGCTCGTCGTCCTGGCAGTAGGCGTTGTTGTTACCACCCTGGCTGCGCGCAAACTCATCCCCCCCGAGAAGCAGAGGCACGCCTTCTGAGAGCATCAGCGTGGCGAGGAAGTTGCGGCGCTGCCTTGCTCGCAGATCGAGCACCTCGTGGTCGTCGGTGGGTCCCTCGAGGCCGCAGTTCCAGCTGCGGTTGTCGTCGCTGCCGTCACGGTTGTCCTCGCCGTTTGCCTCGTTGTGCTTGCTGTTGTAGCTGACGAGGTCGCCCAGCGTGAAGCCGTCGTGGACGGTGATGATGTTCACCGACGCGGTGGGGCGCCGCCCGCCGTGGCCGAACAGGTCCCGAGACCCAGTCACTCGGGTTGCAAAGTCTGGGAGCGTCCCCTCGGTGCCGCGCCAGAAGTCGCGCACGGTGTCCCGATACTTGCCGTTCCACTCGCTCCAGCCGGCGGGAAACTGGCCGAGGTCATACCCGCCCCAGCCGATGTCCCAGGGCTCCGCGATCAGCTTCACCTCCGACAGGGCCGGGTCTTGACCGACCGCCTCGAGGAACGAGGAATGGGGGTCGAAGTCGCTGCTCGCGCGTCCGAGGCTGGCCGCCAGGTCGAAGCGGAAGCCGTCGACGTGCATCTCCTCCGCCCAATAACGCAGCGAGTCCATCACGAGTCGCAGCGCCTGCGGCTGGTGGAGGTCGACGGTGTTGCCGCACCCGGTGTCGTCGACGTAGTGCGAGCGGTCGTCTGCGAGCCGGTAGTACGCCGCGTTGTCGATCCCGCGGAAGCACAAGGTCGGCCCCCACTCGCTGCCCTCGGCGGTGTGGTTGAACACCACATCAAGGATCACCTCCAGGCCCGCCGCGTGCAGGTCCCGAACCATGCGGCGAAACTCGTCGACCTGGCCGCCCTGGTCGCCGGATGAGGAGTACGCGTTGTGTGGCGTGAAGTAGCCGATCGACTGATACCCCCAGTAGTTGCGCAGCCCACGTTCGATCAGGAACGCGTCGTTCACGTAGGTGTGAACGGGGAGCAGTTCGACGGCGGTCACACCGAGCCGCTTCAAGTGCTCCATCGCGGCGGGATGCGCCAGACCGGCGTAGGTGCCGCGCAGCTCCTCGGGGACGCCGGGGTGAAGTTTCGTGAATCCCTTGACGTGGACCTCGTAGAAGATCGAATCGGCCATCGCCCTCCCCGGCCGCCGATCCTCGCCCCATTCGAAACTGTCCGCCGTCAGCAGCGAACGCGGGACGTACGGCGCCGAGTCCTGGTCATCAGGTCGATCCGGATCGTCGGCGGCATGGCCGTATACCGCAGGGTGCCAACGGACATCGCCGGCAATCGCTCGGGCGTAGGGGTCGAGCAGCAGCTTTGCCGGGTTGCAACGCGCGCCTGCCGACGGGTCCCAGGGACCGTGGATGCGGTAGCCATAACGCTGGCCCGGCCGCGCGTCTGGCAGATAACCCTGCCAGACGGACTCGTCGCCCGGCTGGAGACTCCACCGAGTCTCCTCTCCGGCAGCGTCGAACAGGCACAGCTCGACGGCTTCCGCGACACTGCTGAACAGAGCGAAGCTCGCACCGTGACCGTCGTGACGAGCGCCGAGCGGCGCGGTGGTCGGGAGCTCGAGCGCCGGACTTGTGATCTCGACGGTCATCGTTGGGGCCTCCTTCGGCGTGATCTCGACGGTGCATCGGAGCGTGGCTCCACGAAGTCACGCGCGCAAGCAGGCCTACACGTGAGACCGCCCGAAGCAGGCACCGTCGCAGAACGCGGCTCACCCCCTGCGGGGCCACAGGTTGGCACGCTGGAGGTGGGGTGCGAGCACAGTTGCGGGTGGCCTGGGGCGGATCGAGACTCCCGCAATGACCACAGCACCGACGACAACGCAGACACCCGAGCACCGGCGGCTGGAGCAGGCTCGTACCGGCGAGGCTTCCTGGAAGGCGTGGGGTCCGTACCTGAGCGAACGCCAGTGGGGAACGGTACGCGAGGACTACAGCGAGAACGGCGACGCCTGGAACTACTTCACGCACGACCAAGCGAGGTCCCGGGCCTACCGGTGGGGCGAGGATGGGATCGCCGGGATTTGCGACGATCGCCAGCGGCTGTGCCTCGCCCTCGCGCTTTGGAACGGTGCCGACCCGATCCTCAAGGAGCGCATGTTCGGCCTCGCGAACAGCCAGGGCAACCACGGCGAGGACGACAAGGAGTACTGGTTCTACCTCGACAGCACGCCCACGCACTCGTACCTGAAGTGCCAGTACAAGTACCCCCAAGGGGCGTTCCCGTACGAGGACCTGGTGTCTACCAACGCGCGACGCGGCAAGCAGGACATGGAGTACGAGCTCTTAGACACCGGGATCTTCGATGAGGACCGCTACTTCGACGTGGTCGTGGAGTACGCCAAGGCCGCCCCCGACGACATCCTAATGCAGGTGACCGCGCACAACCGCGGCCCAGAACCGGCGACGGTCCATCTCCTGCCGACGTTATGGTTCCGTAACACGTGGTCGTGGGGCGACCAGGTCCTCAAGCCAGCGATGACAGCCGACGACGGTGACGCGCAGCATGCTGCGGTGCGGATATCCCACGCTGAACTGGGTGATTGGCGGTTGCGCGCGCACGCCTCGGCGGAGCTGCTGTTCTGCGAGAACGAGACCAACAACCAGCGCCTGTTTGGGGCACCCAACGCGTCGCCTCACCCAAAGGACGGGATCAACGACTGCGTCGTGGGCGGTGTGCGAGCAGCGATCAACGCCGAGCGGACGGGCACCAAGGTCGCGGCTCACCATATCCTGGACCTAGCCGCGGGCGAGAGCGCCTCGATCCGCATCCGTCTCAGCGGCCCGGACACATCTGGCAAGCAAGGTTCGCAGCGAGGTAAGCCGTTGGGGGCTGGGTTCGACCGCGTGTTGGGGGCGCGTCGTAACGAGGCCGAGCAGTTCTACGCAACCATCATTCCCCCGGCTCTGCCCCCCGATGCGGCGATGGTGATGCGCCAGGCGCTGGCCGGGCTGTTGTGGGGCAAGCAGTACTACGAGTACGACGTTCACCGCTGGCTACGTGAACATGGCGTCAACCCGTGGGATCCGAACGCCCCGGCCAGCTCGACGCGCAACGTTCCCTGGTTCCACATGGTGGCCGGTGACGTGATCTCGATGCCAGACAAGTGGGAGTACCCCTGGTTCGCAGCCTGGGACCTCGCGTTCCATTGCGCGCCTCTGTCGCTGGTCGACGTGGACTTCGCCAAGGAGCAGATCGAGCTGCTGCTCCGCACCCGCTACATGCACCCGAACGGCCAGATTCCGGCCTACGAGTGGAACTTCTCAGACGTCAACCCTCCGGTGACCGCGTGGGCCGCGCTGTACGTGTACGAGCAGGAGGCTGAGATCCGCGGTCAGGGCGACCGCGAGTTCCTGGCGCGCGTGTTCAACCGCCTGCTGGCCAACTTCACCTGGTGGGTCAACCGCAAGGACCCAGACGACCGCAACCTGTTCCAGGGCGGGTTCCTGGGTCTCGACAACATCGGGATCTTCGACCGCTCCGCGCCGCTGCCCGGCGGGGGCACGCTCGAACAGGCGGACGGGACGGCCTGGATGGCGCTCTATAGCCAGTGGATGCTTCAAATCGCGGCCGAACTCGCGAAGCACGACCCCGCGTACGCCGACATGGCGCTCAAGTTCATCGCGCATTTCGTCTGGATCTCGGTGGCGATGAACCCGCCAGGCGCCGACACCGCCCTCTGGGACGAGCAGGACGGCTTCTACTACGACGTGATGCGGATGCCCGACGGGCAGGCGATCCAGCTCAAGGTCCGCTCTCTCGTCGGCCTGCTCCCGCTGTGCGCAGCGACGGTGTTCGAGCCCGAGGTGGTCGCCCGCTTTCCCGCCTTCACCGAGCGGCTCGCCGAGTTCGTCGAGCGTTTCTCAGACTCGTTACCGGAGCTCTCCCACCTGCCCGGCCCCAGCCCCGAGGGCCGACGGATCCTGTCGCTCGTCAACGAGGGCCGGCTGCGCCGGATCCTGTCGATCATGCTCGACGAGGACGAGTTCCTCGGCCCGCACGGCATCCGCGCGATCTCTCGCCGCCATCTCGAGCAGCCGTGCGTGTTCGACTGGGCAGGGCAGGAATACAACGTGCACTACCTACCGGCAGAGTCGGACACCGGGATGTTCGGCGGCAACTCAAACTGGCGCGGCCCCGTCTGGTTCCCGATGAACCTCGTCATCCTACGCGGACTCACGCAGCTTCACCGCTACTACGGTGACCGGCTGAAGGTCGAATGTCCGACCGGGTCGGGCCGGGAGTTGAACCTGTTCGAGGTCGCCCGAGAGATCGGCGGGCGGTTGGCGGCGACGTTCACCGAGGACGAAGACGGACGTCGACCAGTGTTCGGCGGGATCGAGAAGTTCCAGACCGACCCCCACTGGCATGACCTGCTGCTGTTCCACGAATACTTCCACGGCGACAACGGCGCCGGCATCGGCGCCAGTCACCAGACCGGGTGGACCGGCACGGTCGCGGTGCTTTTCCTCGTCGGCGGCGGCCTGCGCGCCCGCCCGGGGGTGATCGCCGCCGTGGGCGACTAACAGCTCGACCGGAGATTGACAGGCTCGCTCAAATGCACCTATCTGCGGGGAACAGAGCGACCGCAGGCCTGAGTCGGGAGACCCCTAGGTCGAGGCCAGTTGGACGACTCCAAAGGCGAGCACGCCGATGCCGATCGCGGCGGTGAGCGGTCCGACGATGAGAGGCCAGTGAGCAAGGAGCCAATCGCCCACCGGTTTCAGGACGCCCTCCGCGCGCTCCCCCATCACCGCGAACGTGAGCGCGATCGCGATCAGCGGCAACCCATAGACCACGCAGTAGAGGAGCAGCAGGAACAGCTTGCCCGCGTCCGAGACTCCCGCGCCGACGATCAGCGCGATCGCAGCGAAATACGGAAACGCCGTCAACAGCTCCACTCCCGCGATGCCCGCCCCGAGCAGTCCGGCTGATCCGGGCGACTTGCGCTGATCACCCGGGGTCGGTTGGGAGCTCGTGAGCGCGTTGGAACGGATCCAGACCATGATCCCGCCGATCGTGAGCACCAGCCCGGCCGCCGTGATCAGCGCGTACTTGACTGTCGCGCTTGGCTTGGGGACCAGCGAAAGAACCAGGTCGCCCAAGCCCAGTGCGAACGCCAAGCCGAAGAGGAACGTCACCGTCAAAGCGGCGAGGGTGAAGGCGACGGTGCGGCGGCGGGTACGGCCTTCTGTGGCGACGAACAACTCGCCGCCGATCAACGTCGGATTGATCGAGTCGGGCAGCGCGATTGCCACGATGGTCAGCGCGAGCTTGGCCACGGTGAGCAGACTGCCGCTAACCCGCGAGTTGCCGGTGAGTGACTTGTCGTGCGAGTCGGCGGGCGCTTGAGATCCTCTTTCCGTAGGCGATCAGTCCGTAGATCGCGAGGATGTCCAGCGCGAAGATGGACAGCGACCAGAATGGGTAGGCGGGAATCATCAGCAGCTGCGCAATCGAGTTGGCAGCGAGGACGACCACGCCCACCCAGCGGGAGAACTGGTTCTTGACGAACACACCCACCCCCACGAGCCACTGGATCACACCGATGCAGAGCACGACCCAGCCCCAGGTGTTGAGGCTGCCGGTGATGTAGTGGGCATTGGCGGTGAAGAAGTGGGCGTTGCCGATGGCGGCGAAACCCTCGATGAAGTTTAGGGTCCCGAGCAACAACAGCAGGACGCCCGCAAAAACGATCCAACCATAGCCACGGTCGTCGTCTTCGGCGTAGTCGTCGTAGCCGACGGAGCCCGAGACTGGGGAACTTGATTGGACAGCCATTCCGCCCTCCGGTGTCAGTGGCGCGGCGCGGACCGCGCCGCGGGAGGCAACAAAGTCGCAGAGTCCCCGAGGACATGACAATGATGCAGGCCTGCATCCGCTCGGTGCGTAAAACACCCCCCACGCGCGGTCAAACACGAGCCGTGACCAGCGATTGGGTCCCAGGGGTCCCAGCCTCCTGCTGGGATCGCGGCTGACGCACGGCGACCTCTGTTGCCGACCGCGCAGGCTGGACCCGGGAAGACCGGATTGTGGGGAAGCGCGCGGGGGTGGCAGCTGCGTGTTAGCCGCCCCGGAGGTGAGGAAGTCACCCCCATGAGTCACGTGCGGGCTCGGTTGCCGCTTCGTCGTGACCGTGTCAGATTCGCGTCTCGCTCAAAGCGGCGATACCGCCCTGATCGACAGGAGGACCGGATGTTTGACACTCCAAGGTTGCTCTTCGGAGCGAAGGGTTGTGCGTCCTGTGATGCCGTACGACTCATCGTCGGCCAGGGGCGGACGCCATGACCACCGCGGTCGACACCCGGCGGCACGCCGCAGAACGCGGGGCAGTCGCCCATGGCGCCGGCGTCGCCGACGCGTTCGTGGTGTTTGGGATCACCGGCGACCTCGCCAAGGTGATGACGTTTCACTCGCTCTACCGGCTCGAGAAACGCGGCCTGCTGAGCTGCCCGATCATCGGCGTGGCGGTCAACGACTGGTCGGTACAGGACCTCCGGGACCACGCACGAACCGCCATCGAAAACTGCGGCGAGCAGATCGACGACGCCGTCTTCGACCGCTTCGCGGCGCGGCTGTCGTATGTCAGCGGCGACTTCGACGATGCGGCCACATACCAGCGTGTCGGCGCCGCGATCGGCGGAGCCCGGACACCCGCCTTCTATCTCGAAATCCCGCCGTTCCTATTCGGGCGAGTGATCAAGGGCTTAACCGATGCCGGCCTGACCAAGACCGGACGCGTGGTCGTGGAAAAGCCGTTCGGCCACGATCTCGCGTCGGCCCGGGAGCTCGCGGAGGAGATCCATCAGTACATAGACGAGTCACAGCTATATCGGATCGACCACTTCCTCGGGAAGATGGGGATCGGCGAGATCCTCTACTTGCGGTTCGCGAACGCGATGTTCGAGCCAATCTGGAACCGCAATTACGTGTCGAACATCCAGATCACGATGGCCGAGAACTTCGGGGTCGAGGATCGCGGTCATTTCTACGACCCGGTGGGTGCGCTGCGGGACGTGGTCGTCAACCACCTCATGCAGGTGGTTGCGGCAGCGGCGATGGAGCCGCCCTCCTCGGGCGAGGCCGACGTGCTGAAGGACGCCCTGGTATCGGTGTACCGGGCCATGCCGGAGGCCGACCCCGCGCATTACGTGCGCGGACAGTACGAGGGCTACCGGAATATCGATGGTGTCGCAGCCGATTCGACGACCGAGACCTACGCGGCACTGCGGCTCGAGATCGACAACTGGAGATGGGGAGGGGTGCCGTTCTTCATCCGCACCGGAAAGTGTCTACCGATCACGCAGACCGAACTTCGCGTTGTCTTCCGGCGCCCACCGAGGCTTGGCTTCGCCGCCTGGTCGCGCGCTCCCGAGCCGAGCCAGATGGTGGTCAAGCTCGATCCATCCACCGGAGTTCGGATGCTCGTCGAGGCTCAGCGCCACGAGACCTACGAACCCGAACAGATCAACATGGACATGGAGTTCGCGGTCGAGGGCGGCGAGGGCCCGACGCCGTACGAGGTGCTGCTGCACGCCGCGCTGATCGGCGACAGCAAACGCTTCACCCGCCAAGATGGCGTCGAGCAGTGCTGGCGGGTGATGCAACCGCTGCTCGACGGCGCTCCGCCGGTGCACCCGTACGCGAAGGGGTCGTGGGGGCCGCAAGCCGCAGAACATGTCCTAGCCGGCTACGGGCGCTGGCACGAACCCTGGGTGGTGTCATGAGCACAACTGTCAAGACCAAACCGCGGAAGTCCCACGACGGCGATGAGCCATCGACCGAAGCCAAGACCACGGCCGCGGCGATGCCGCAGAGCGCCGCGGCGCCGTCGCCGTTCACGCCGATCGCCGAGTATGCGTTCCTGTCGAACTGCCACACGGGCGCGCTGGTGGCGCCAGACGGGACGATCGATTGGCTGTGCGTGCCGCGGTTTGACTCCCCGAGTATCTTCGGGGCGCTGCTGGACCGGGGCGCGGGCAGCTTCAGAGTGGGGCCGTTCGGCATCAACGTGCCCGGCAACCGGATCTATGAACCGGCGACGAACACGCTGGTCACCTCTTGGAGGACCCCGACCGGCTGGGCAAATGTGCGCGAGGCGCTGACAATCGGTCCGCGCCGCGGCGAGGACACAATCACGCCGCACACCCGGCCGCCGGCCGACGAGGACGCCGAGCACGTGCTCGTGCGGACCGTCTGGTGCGTGGAGGGAAGCGTCGAGATCGAGCTCGTGTGCGAGCCAGCGTTCGATTACGGCCGCGTTCTCGGTGAGTGGTCGCTCGACGACGACCGGCACTGCGCCGAGGCATCTGGAGCCGGTCAGACGATCAGGCTGCAGACCGACATGCTGATCGGAATCGAGGGCAATCGCGCCCGCGCCCGCCACGTGCTGCGCGCCGGAGAGCAGCTCTACTGCGCGCTCTCGTGGGGTGAGGCAGCACGCGTCCCGAGCAACATCGAGGAGGCCAACGCCCAGCTGGCAACCACGACCAGCTTCTGGCGGAACTGGATCACGCGGGCGCGGATCCCCGACCACGAGCTGGGTCCCCTGATCGAGCGCTCGGCGCTGGCGATCAAGGGCCTCACCTACATGCCGACCGGCGCGACCGTAGCGGCCTTGACCACCTCGCTGCCTGAGACGCCTGGCGGGGAGCGAAACTGGGACTACCGCTATACCTGGATCAGGGATTCGACGTTCACGCTGCAGGCGCTGCACTACCTGAACCTCGATTGGGAGGCGGACGAGTTCATGGAGTTCATCGCCGACCTGGAGTGCAACGAGGACGGCGCGCTCCAGATCATGTATGGGATCGACGGCCGGCGGGATCTGACCGAGACGTTCCGCGACGAGCTCTCCGGCTATGCCGGAGCGCACCCGGTCAGGATCGGCAACGGCGCGTTCGATCAGCGCCAGAACGACGTGTTCGGCGCGGCGCTCGACTCGGTGCTGCTGCACACGCGTCGCAGCCAGCGCCTTCCCCGGCGGTTGTGGCCGCTGGTCCAGTCCCAGGCGGAGTGCGCGAAGGCTGTGTGGCGCAATCCCGATCAGGGCATCTGGGAGGCGCGCGGCAAGCCGCAGCACTACGTCTCCTCGAAGCTGATGTGCTGGGTCGCGCTGGACCGCGCCGCCAAGCTCGCCGAGATCCGCGGCGACCGCGAGCTCGCGGCCGGCTGGAAGGAGACCGCGACCGAGATCAAGGCCGACATCCTGGAGCACGGCGTCGACAAACGCGGCGTCCTGCGTCAGCACTACGCGACCGACGCTCTCGACGCCTCGACCCTGCTGGCGGCGATCTTCGGCTTCCTGCCAGGCGGCGATGAGCGTCTGCGCGCGAGCGTACTGGCGATCGCCGACGAGCTGACCGAGAACGGGTTCGTCCTGCGCTACCGGACCGGTGAGACGGACGACGGCATGTCAGGCAAGGAGGGGACGTTCGTGATCTGCTCCTTCTGGCTCGTCTCGGCGCTGGCCATCATCGGCGAGATGCAGCGAGCGCGCGACCTGATGGAGCGCCTCGCGAGGATCGCCTCACCGCTCGGGCTGTACGCCGAGGAATACGACGTCGACACCGGCCGGCACCTCGGGAACTTCCCACAGGCCTTCTCACACCTCGCGGCGGTCGAAGCCGCCGCACGGATCATCCTTGCAGAGCGACTCGCGGAGATAAGCGGATGAGCAATTCCTATGACGTGGTCGTAATCGGCAGCGGCGCCGGCGGTGGCACGCTAGTGAACCGATTGGCGCCGTCGGGCAAGCGGATCCTGCTGCTGGAGCGCGGCGGATGGCTCACGCGCGAGCCGCAGAACTGGCTTGCCACCAACGTGTTCGTCGAGAACCGCTACGTCTCGCCCGACACCTGGTACTACCCGGACGGCAAGGCGTTTCAACCGGAAGTTCACTACTTCGTCGGCGGTGCGACCAAGCGCTACGGCGCAGCGCTGTACCGGTTGCGCGAGGAGGACTTCGGCGAGCTGCGGCACCATGGCGGGATCTCGCCTGCGTGGCCGATCTCTTACGAAGACATGGAGCCCTACTACACGCAGGCCGAGCAGCTCTATCAGGTCCACGGCGCCCGCGGCGAGGACCCGACGGAGCCTCGAGCGAGCGCGCCCTACCCGTTCCCGGCTGTCTCGCACGAGCCGCGCATCCAGCAGCTCTCCGACGACCTGGCCAAGGCCGGCCTTCACCCCTTCCACGCTCCATGCGGGGTCATGCTCGACGAGGGCAACATGCCCTACAGCAAGTGCGTCCGGTGCATGAACTGCGACGGCTTCCCGTGTGTGGTACAGGCAAAGTCGGACGCCGAAGTGATTGCCGTCCGCCCGGCGATCGCGCACCCGAACGTCACGCTGCTCACCGATGCCGAGGTCACGCGCCTCGAGTGTGACGACTCAGGCTCGGCGGTCACGGGCGTGGTGGTCCGGCACGACGGTCACGAGGAGACCTTCAACGGCGACCTCGTGGTTGTCTCATGCGGAGCCGCCAACAGCGCCAAGTTGCTGCTGGCCTCCGCCTGCGATAGCCACCCGAACGGCCTGGCCAACGGTTCCGATCAGGTCGGCCGTAACTTCACGTTCCACAACAGCCAGGCCGTCCTCGCGCTCTCCCGGGAAGAGAATCCCACGATCTTCCAGAAGACGCTCGGCGTCAACGACTTCTACCTCAAAGGGGTCGAGGACTTCGATTACCCGCTCGGCAACATCCAGATGGTCGGCAAATCTCAAGCGCCGATGTTCCGGGGCGAGAAACCGGGAGAGACGCGGTTCGCGCCGACCTGGTCGCTCGAGGACATCGCCCGTCACGCGGTCGACTTCTGGCTCTCAACCGAGGACCTGCCGACGCCTGAGAATCGGGTCACGCTGGCCAAGGACGGCAACATCCAGATCAGCTACAAGGCCACGAACAACGAGCCCAAGGAGCGTCTGTATCACGAGCTCAAGGAGATGCTCGCCGATCTTGGGATGCATCACGGGCACCTGCTGCCTCATCACGCCTACCTGAAGAACGAGATCCCTATCGCCGGATGCGCCCACCAGGCCGGCACCTGCCGGTTCGGAAGCGATCCGACGAGCTCGGTGCTGAACACGGATTGCCGCAGCCACGAGGTCGACAACCTGTACGTGGTCGACACGAGCTTCTTCCCGAGCATCGGGGCGGTCAACCCGGCGCTGACGGCAATGGCGAACGCTCTGAGGGTCGGAGACCACCTGCTCGAACGGATGGGCGCCCGAACCAGCGCCGCTCCCGCGTCCGTGGTGGCGTCATGAGCTCTTCGGACGGCAGGCGTCATGTCGTGATCGTCGGTGGCGGCTTCGCCGGTCTCGGCTGCGCGAGGCAGCTGGCCGACCACGACGACGTGAGAATCACGTTGATCGACCGCAACAACTACCACCAATTCCAGCCACTCCTATACCAGGTGGCGACCTCGCTGCTCTCGCCGAGTGACATCGCGCACTCGCTGCGGGAGGTGTTCGCCGATCAGGACAACGTTGACGTGAAGCTCGCAGAGATCACCGAGGTTGACCCGGAAACGAAGACCGTAACGTCCCACGATGGAGAGAAATGGACCGGCGACGTCCTAGTGCTGGCGGCTGGCTCACAGCCCAACTTCTTCGGCACGCCCGGCGCACCGGAGAACTCGTTTCCGCTCTATTCGCTCGACAACGCCACGCGCCTGCGCTCGCGCATCCTCGGGCTCCTCGAGTGCGTCGACCGCGACCCGGAGCTGCTCCGGCGCGGCGCGCTGCAGTTCGTGATCGTGGGGGGCGGGCCGACCGGCGTCGAGGTGGCCGGCGCGATCGCCGACATGATCGAGCTGACGGTCCCGGCTGAATACCACAACATCGATACCACCAAGGCTCACATCTATCTCGTGGATTTAGGTGACGCGCTGTTGAAGCCGTTCTCTGACAAGGCTCACCGCTACGTGTCCAAGGTGCTCAAGGAGAAGGGCGTCGACATTCACCTGGGCACCAGCGTGAAGAAGGTCAACAGCGGCCATGTCGTGCTCTCCGACGGCGCGCTCGTGCCGACCCGGTGCGTGATCTGGGGCGGCGGAATCACCGCGGCCCGGGTGGCGGCCAACTGCGGCATTGCCCAGGGGCGAGGTGGGCGGGTCGACGTCAACCCCGACCTGACGCTCGCCGGCAGCCCCGGCGTGTACGTGGTCGGTGACATCGCCAACATCCCCGGGCCGGACAAACAAGCGCTGCCCCAACTCGGCTCCGTGGCGCTCCAGAGCGGCAAGGCGGCGGCCGACAACATTCTGGCCGAGTTCGAAGGCAAGCCGCGCGAGGAGTTCGCTTACAACGACAAGGGGATCATGGCGATGATCGGCCGCGGCGCGGCCATCGCGGAGGTGGGCAAGAACCACCACGAGGTGCACGGGCAACTCGCCCACGCGGCCTGGCTCGGTGTGCACGCCAGCCTGATGACGGGCACGCGAGACAAGATCGAGGCGATCATCGACTGGGGCTGGGACCGGTTCAGCAAAACCGGCGGCCCGCACGTCCTCGACCGCGGCGACGCCGCCCAGATCGACTGGGACGACGACCCGGCGGTCACCGCCACTACCGGCACTGCGGCGTCACTGAGCTGAGGGGCATGGCCAACGACCTGGCCCGCTGGCAGTTCGCCACCACGACGATCTACCACTTCTTCTTCGTCCCGGTGACGATCGGCCTGGCGTTCCTGGTCGCGGTCCTGCAGACAGCCTGGTACCGCACGGACAACCCTGATTACAAGCGGATGACGCGCTTCTTCGGGACATTGCTCTTGATCAATGTGGCGATCGGGGTCGTCACCGGGCTGGTCCAGGAGTTTGAGTTCGGGATGAACTGGTCGGTGTACTCGCGGTTCGTGGGCGGCGTGTTCGGGGCGCCGCTAGCGATGGAGGGTCTGATGGCGTTCTTCCTCGAGTCGACGTTCCTCGGGCTGTGGCTGTTTGGCTGGGACCGGCTACCCAAACGTGTGCACCTGGCGTGCATCTGGGCGGTGTCGCTCGGCACGCTGCTCTCTGCGATGTTCATTCTGATGGCCAACTCGTGGATGCAGCATCCCGTCGGATACAAGTTCAACAAGGCCGGCCAGCCGGTGCTGAGCAACGTGTGGGCGCTGTTCGTCAACCCGACGTTCATGTGGGGATACGCGCATGTGGTCCTCGCCTCGCTCGTCACTGGCTGCCTGGTGATGCTCGCCGTCTCCGCGTGGTATATGCGCAAGCAGCGACACGTCGAGTCGTTTCATCGCACGGCCAAGGTGGCCCTCATCGTGCTGATTCCCGCGATCGTGATTCAGCTGTCGGTCGGCAACAAGCTGGGTGAGATCGAGGGTCAGTACCAGCCGATGAAGATCGCCGCGGCCGAGTCCCTGTGGAACAGCTGCCAGCCATGCTCGTTCTCAGCGGCCCAGATCGGCGGGTTCAGCCAGAGCGATCAAAACGCCACGAAGATAATTCCCATCCCGCACCTCTTGTCCGTGCTGGCGACGGGTACCTGGAGCGGTCCGGTCACGGGCCTCAACCAACTCCAGGCGCAATACCAGAGGAAGTACGGGCCCGGGAACTACATACCGAACGTCGCGATCCAGTACTGGTCGATGCGGACGATGGCGTATCTGGGGAGCCTGGTCATGCTGCTGGCGCTGTGGGGCGGCTGGCTGCTGGTCAGAGGCAAGCTGGACCGCTCCAAGCTGTTCCTCGGGATATGCGTGTGGGCGGTGATCACGCCGTTTCTGAT
>Ga0187777_10000222_pt1 | contig 43001 bp, 35 predicted proteins | sample 1015_Q2_SP5_10_M_FD_132416 | JGI IMG/M metagenome (GOLD analysis project Ga0187777, IMG submission 132416) | Tropical peat soil microbial communities from peatlands in Department of Meta, Colombia - 1015_Q2_SP5_10_MG | ecosystem: Environmental > Terrestrial > Soil > Wetlands > Peat | place... | reverse complement strand
ATGAAGGTGCTGTATATGTCGGGCTACGCCGAAACCGCGGTATACCGCAAAGGCATCCTCGATCCCGGAGCTCCTTTTCTGCAGAAGCCGTTCGGTCCTCCGGACCTCGGGAGAAAGGTTCGCGACGTCCTGGGAGAGGAGCGCGAGATTGAGGCCCTCAGCGGGCCTGAGCGCGCTGCCGAAATCCCAAGCTAGACGGGGGAGGGCGGACTGCCGGTTGTTTTCGCCGGCTCACGCAATGCGCTTCAATGCAGCGTCCTCCGGCCCGGCAGGGTTTCTCCATGCCTGGCTGTAATCCATCAGTTTGTCCGCTGCCGCCGGTCCCCAGGTCCCGGCCGCATAGTTGGGAAAGTCGAGCGCCGGCTTGTTCTTCCATGCTTCCAGGATCGGCGTGACCAGCGACCACGCCACTTCCACGAACTTGCTGCTGGAGAACAGAGTCGGATCTCCCAGCATGCAATCCAGAAGCAGCCGCTCGTAGGCGTTGGCCGAAGCCATGCCAAAAGCTGTCGAGTAGCGGAAATCCATGTTCACGTCGCGGACGTGCGTGGCCGGTCCGGGGCGCTTGGCTGAGAAGCGGAGTGTGATGCCTTCGTCCGGCTGGATACGAATGATGATCAGGTTAGGCGGCAGATCGCGCGTAGCCTCGAACAGCCGCAGAGGCGGTTGTCTGAACTGGACGGCGATCTCGGTGCTGTGCTGGGCCAGACGCTTGCCCGCCCGCAGGTAGAAGGGAACACCGGCCCAGCGCCAATTCTCGATGTGCAGTTTCACGGCTGCAAAAGTCTCGGTATTCGAGCTGGGGTTCACGCCCGGTTCCTGCCTGTACCCGACAACTTTCTCGCCGTTTATCGACCCGGGTCCATACTGCCCGCGTACGGCGCAGTACGGCGTATCTTCGGGGCACAGCGGATGGATCGCGCGCAGCACCTTGACCTTCTCCGCGCGCACCGCGTCGGCGTCGAACGAAACCGGAGGCTCCATCGCCGTCATGGTGAGCAGCTGCATCATGTGGTTCTGCACCATGTCGCGCAACGCCCCGGCTTCCTCGTAATAGGAGGCGCGGTTCTCGACGCCCAGCGTCTCTGCGGCGGTGATCTGCACGTTATCCACGTACCGCCGGTTCCAGACCGGTTCCAAAATGCCGTTGGCGAAGCGGAATACCAGCAGATTCTGCACCGTCTCTTTGCCGAGATAATGATCGATGCGGTAAATCTGCTCTTCGCGAAACACCTTGCCTAGTTCAAGGTTCAGCGCCTTGGCGCTTTCCAGATCGTGCCCGAACGGCTTCTCGATGATGAGCCGCGCCCATCCTGTCTCGGATTGTGCCAGGCCCGCGGCCTGCAGGTTTTTCACGATGGGCAGGAACGAACTCGGCGGCACCGCCAGATAAAAGATGCGGTTGCCTCCAGTTCCGCGCTCGCGATCGAGCGCCGAGAGCGCGCTTGTCAGCTTGGCGTATTCCTCGGGGTGGTGCGGGTGGGCTGAGATGTAGCGCAGTCCGGCGGCGAACTTCTGCCAGCTGGCCGAATCCACGCGCCCGCCGAATTCTTCCACGCCCTCTCGCATGCGCGAGCGGAAATCATCGTCGCTCATCTCGCTGCGCGAGAACCCCACCACCGAGAAATTCGGTGGAACCAGCCGCTCTTTGTATAGCGTGTAAACGGCGGGCAGCAGCTTGCGCTTGGCGAGATCGCCGGAGGCGCCGAAGATGACCATCACGCAAGGGTCTGGCGTGCGCTCCGTTCGTACCGACTCGATCACCGGTGTTTCCAGTGTTGTTGTGGTCATAGTGATTCCTCCAGGCGAGCGGCGTGCAACCGCCCACAGTCTTCCGCGCTCGCTATTCGCACAGTTCAGCGTCCCATGAGCCGCAACGCGTGCGCGACTACGTTGTCCACGTTGAGGCCAAGTTTCTCCATCACGACTTTTCCCGGCGCCGAAGCACCGAAGCGGTCCACACCAATGACCGCACCTTTTTCGCCGACGTACTTGTACCAGCCGAGCGTGGCGCCGGCTTCCACTGCGAGTTTGGGAACGCCGGCCGGGAGAACCTGCTGCCGATACTCCGGCGATTGCTCCTCGAACAGCTCCCAGCTCGGCATCGAGACCACGCGCGCCGCGACCTTCTGTTCGGCCAGCTTGTCGCGCGCCGCCAGCGCAAGCTGCACTTCCGATCCGGTGGCGATAATGATCAGCTCGGCGTGTTCCTGATGGCCGGCCAGAACATACGCGCCGCGAGGCACACCGTCGCGTATCGGGTATTTGTCGACATCCATGATGGGCAAGTTCTGCCGCGTCAGCACCAGGCAGGCTGGACGCCGGCGCTCGATAGCGAGGCGCCAGGCAACGGTGGTCTCGTTGGCGTCGGCCGGGCGCAGCAGCGTCATGTTCGGCATGGCGCGCAGGCTCATCAGGTGCTCGATGGGTTCGTGCGTAGGCCCGTCCTCGCCCAGCCCGATGCTGTCGTGTGTGAACACGAAGATGGAATGGCTCTCCATCAGGGATGCGATGCGCAGCGACGGCCGCATGTAATCGCTGAACACGAAAAAGGTTGAGCCGTAGGGAATCAGGCCGCCATGCATCGCCATGCCGTTGACGACGCTGCCCATGCCGTGCTCGCGAACGCCGAAATGGACGTTGCGGCCACTATCGCTGCTGATGCCGAAATCGTCGTAGCTGGCCAGATAGGTCTTCGTGGAAGGATTCAGGTCGGCGGAGCCGCCCATCAACTCGGGCAGCCGTTTGGCCACGGCGTTCATTACTTTGGACGAGGCCACGCGCGTCGCCAGGCCCGCCGGGTCCGGCTTGAACCACGGCAGGTCATTTGTCCAGTCCTGCGGCAGATCGCCGCGCACCATGCGCTCCAATTGCGCGGCTTCATTGGGAAACTGGGCCCGATAGCGCTCCTGCAGATCTTTCCACTGCGATTCCAGTTGCGTTCCGCGCTCGACGGCCTTTCCCAAATGCGCGCGTGCTTCGTCGGGGATAAGGAAGGTCGGCTCGAGGGGCCAGTGCAGCTTTTTCTTGGTCTTGCGTGTGGCCTCCGGTCCGAGCGGCTCGCCGTGCGCTTCGAAGGTGTCCTGCTTCGGGCTGCCGTAGCCAATGTGAGTGCGCACGACGATAAGCGATGGCCGCTCCTGTTCCGCCTGCGCCTCCCGGATGGCGGCGTCCACTGCCTCCAGATTGTTTCCATCGTTCACGTTCAACACGTGCCAGCCATAGCCGCGGAACCGGCGGCGTACATCCTCGGTGAAGGCATTGCGGGTAGGACCTTCGAGCGAAACATGGTTGTTGTCGTACAGGTAAATCAGCTTGCCGAGCTTGAGTGTGCCCGCCAGCGACGCCGCTTCCGACGCCACGCCTTCCATCAGGTCGCCGTCGCTGACGATGGCATAGGTGTAGTGATCCACGATGGGCAAGTCCGGCCGATTGAAGGTGCTGGCGAGATGCGCCTGAGCAATGGCCAGGCCCACGCCCATGCCGAAGCCCTGCCCCAGCGGACCGGTGGTGACTTCGACTCCCGGCGCCAGGCCGGCTTCCGGATGTCCCGGCGTCTTGCTGTCCCACTGCCGGAAGCGCTGGATCTCGCTGAGTGGAAGGTCATAGCCGGTGAGGTGCAGCAGCGAGTAGAGCAACATGGAGCCATGCCCCGCGGAAAGCACGAAGCGGTCGCGATTGAACCACTCCGGATTGCGGGGATTGTGGCGCAGAAAGCGGTCCCACAGCACGTAGGCCATCGCTGCCGCGCCCAGCGGCAGTCCGGGATGTCCCGAATGTGCCTGCTCGACCGCGTCCACCGAGAGGAATCGGATGGTGTTGATACACAGCAGGTCGAGTGGATCGGTGGCGGATATTTTCGCGCGGACCTCTTGCGCGGTTTCCTTCGAGGACGACTCAGCAACAGTGACGATGGAATCAGTTTTAGTACTCATAGGATGCACCTGCCAGGCAGCATCGAGCTGCGGTTAGGAAGACGAGTTCGATCAGGGACGAACGCAAACGGTTATATAGGATGCCACGAAAGACGTGAGGATACAGATTCCTGGGGAAACATTTGCACCGGGTCAGACAAAGGTCCATCTCGCCAGGCCACTCACCTGGCTACTACGAACGTGGTATCCAAGGTATAGCTTTTGGTGGTACCAGGAAGTAACTGCATCTCGTGATGTGTTTCCGCTAGTGCTCGTGCAAATTGCCGATAGCAAGGAGGGATGCATGGACCGTCGAAAAGCTTGTTTCCGGATTTTGTTAAAGAGTCAAGAAGCCGGCCAGCATCACGCTTGAGAGACTTGTGTCGGAAGGATTCTGATGAGGGGTCCATCCACGGATCGCGCACAGCTACCCAGGATGAGACGTGTGTCCGTTGCTGGCCTTCCTTGGTGGCCGGCAATTTTGCTCCTCGGCTTCGTTCTTGTGCTTCTCCCCCATCGCGCGAGACCTCAGGTTGCGCCGGATGCCGGAGCCTGTCCGTTGGGTGAGAGACAGTGCGGCAACGCCTGCGTCGATCCCGGCAACGATGCGAACAATTGCGGAAGGTGCGGCACGGCCTGCACAGGTGGCAAGGCATGCTTCGGCGGCAAGTGCAAGATGATCCCGAATTGCAAGCCCGGCAAGACCAGTTGCGGCGGACGCTGCGTCGATCTGAGCAAGGACCGGACAAACTGCGGGGCCTGTGACAACATCTGCGCCGCTTACCAAAGCTGCTCCCGCGCGAAGTGCACGACCAGTGTCTGGGACAATCGTTCCTACCCCCCGCCCCTTCCCTCGGCTTTCTCGCCCGCTTCATTTTGACGTGGCTCTCCAAAAAGTGGACCACCAAGGCCACCCCTGAAGGCCGGTGCGCCACGAGGCTCGCGAAACTCGAACTATACAGCGTCCGACTCGGCCATTGCGCCAGCAACGGTTCACTTGTGATAAGGCGATTTTCACGGGCCGGCCCCACCTTTGGGTTCCATTGACTCAGCTTGAGTGCCGCCTTAACATAAGCCCTCTCGTTTTTCCTCGCTGTATTCATGATCGGTCAAACAATCTCGCATTACCGCATCGTCGAGAAGCTGGGCGGCGGCGGGATGGGTGTAGTGTACAAGGCCGAGGACACGCGACTGCATCGGTTCGTCGCCCTCAAGTTCTTGCCGGAGGAGGTTGCTCGCGACCCGCAGGCACTCGCTCGCTTTCAACGGGAAGCCCAAGCTGCGTCCGCACTGAATCACCCCAATATTTGCACGATTCACGACGTTGGCGAGCAGGATGGGCAGGCGTTCATCGCCATGGAACTGCTCGAAGGTGAGACGCTCAAATACCGTATCGAGGGCAAGGCTCTCAAGGTGGAGCGGGTGTTAGAACTGGGCATCCAGATCGCCGACGCGCTGGATGCAGCTCATGCCAAGGGCATCATTCATCGCGACATCAAGCCCGCCAATATCTTCTTGACCCAGCGGGGCCAGGTCAAGGTACTGGATTTCGGGCTGGCTAAGCTGGGCGAAAGCCGCAAGCAGGCAGCGGAAGTCACCGCCACAGCTACCAAAGAGCAGTTGACCAGCCCAGGCTCGGCTGTCGGGACGGTGGCTTACATGTCGCCCGAGCAGGCTCGCGGCGAAAACCTTGACGCGCGCTCGGATGTGTTTTCGTTCGGTGTCGTGCTCTACGAGATGGCCACTGGACAGAGGGCGTTCGATGGCAGCACCTCTGCGGTGATTTTCAACGCCATCTTGGAGCGCGCCCCATTGGCACCGTCCAAGTTAAACCGGAGAGTGCCTGCTAAGTTGGAGGAGATTATCGACAGGGCACTCGAGAAAGATCTCAACATGCGCTATCAGACCGCCGCGGAAGCGCGTAACGATCTGAAACGCCTGAAGCGCACGCTGGATTCCGCGCCCGGTGCGGGAGCGGCGGCTGCTTCCACCGTCGGTACCGTCGCGGTGGCGGAACCGGGCGAAGGCGGCACCAGGGCCTCTGGTTTACATGGAACGAACCTTCCCCGATGGGTGACTGGAGCAGTGATTCTCATCATGCTGGGCGTGGCGGCAGCCACGTTTTTCCTTGGCCAGAGGATCGCAAAGACACCCTTGCCTCGATACCACCTGCTCACCTTTCGTCGCGGTACGATTCGCACCGCAAGGCTCGCTCCCGACGGGCAAACCGTGATCTACAGCGCCGCTTGGGAGGGCACACCCGTGGAGCTTTTCACCACGCGCCCGGAAAGCCCAGAGTCGCGCTCGCTGGGACTTGCGAAAGCCGAGATTCTGGCGGTCTCTCCTACCGGAGAGCTCGCCGTGCTCCTCAACAGCCGGCAGATCAAATCGATGGCTTTTACCGGCACACTTGCAAGAGTGCCCTTGGTCGGTGGAGCTCCACGCGAGGTTCTGGAAAACGTCCAATGGGCTGATTGGTCTCCCGATGGCACAGGTCTGGCCGCTGTGCGCGAGGTGGGAGGCCGCAATCGCCTGGAATACCCAATCGGAAAGGTCCTTTACGAAACCGGTGGTTGGATCAGCAACCCCAGGTTCTCTCCTAGAGGTAGTTCAATCGCGTTCGTGGATCACCCGATACAAGGCGACACGATCGGTGCAATTGCCCTGGTGGACCTTGCCGGAAAGAAGCGAACACTTTCCGGCTTGCAGACGGGGGGAGCGATGGGTCTGGCTTGGTCTATGAGCGGTGATGAGGTATGGTTCACTGCCGTCCAGGTTGGAATTGATCGCGCGGTGATGGCCGTCAACCTTGAAGGGCGGGAGCGGATGGTTGTGCGCGTACCCGGCGATTTGACTCTGCAAGACATTGGGCGCGACGGCCGCGTTCTGTTAACGCGCGACAATTGGCGTCGTGGGATGACGGTGCTGGCTTCTGGCGCGCAATCGGAGCGAGACTTTACCTGGCTTGACTGGTCATACCCGTCGGACATTTCCAAGGACGGCAAAACCCTGCTGTTTGTCGAACAAGGGGAGGCGGGCGGGCCCACCTATGCTGTTTACCTTCGGAGAACGGATGGTTCCCCTGCGGTCCGCCTTGGCGCTGGCTCGGCGTTGGCCTTGTCGCCCGACGGAAAATGGGCCCTTTGCACCCGCCCCGACACGCTCACGGACCTCTTTCTCTTGCCCACGAAGGCCGGGGAGTCCAGGGCCCTTCCTCACGCCGCCCTGAGCCAAATCAATAGCAATCGCGCGGTGTGGTTTCCCGATGGCAAGCAAATCCTGTTTTCCGCTAACGAGGCGGGCCACGGTGCGCGGCTATACGTGCAGGACCTGAATGGAGGAGATCCGCACGCCATCAGTCCCGAGGGAACTGACGTGCTAGCGTTTACAGTGTCGCCGGATGGTCGCGCCGTTGCAGCCGTGGGTCCGGACGGCAAGGGCTACCTGTTTCCTGTTCCCGCCGGAGAACCTCGCCCGATTCCAGGTTTGGTCGATGGAGAAGTACCAGTTGGCTGGAGCGAGGATGCCAATATCCTTTACGTCTACCTTCCAAGCGACCTCCCTGCCAAAGTCTACCGCTTGAATGTCAATAGCGGCCAGCGGACACTCTGGAAGCAGCTTATGCCTCCGGATCCGGCGGGGGTGGAGTATATCGGTCCCATTCTGCCCACTCCCGACGGAAAAGCTTACGTCTACGGCTATCGCCGGATGCTCTCTGACCTCTACGTAGTGGACGGTTTGAAATGAGGTACAGGCGTTATCACTTGTTTGAAAATTTGCACTGCCCCTTGTGCAGGTGGCGACACATCCGGGCCAGAAATCGCCTTTAGGGGAAGGCCGCTGCCAATCTGAGAGCAGTTTTTTTACAGGCTCTAACACGAAATTAACCAGCGGATCAGGCCGCTGCGCTCAGCCACTGGTCGGCAGCCGCGATCCGTCCGTTTCGCCGGCGGACTTCATGGAGGAAGGCCCGTCCTTTTTCCTGATCGAGGAGCTGGATCGCGTCTTCCACCAGCGTCACACGGTAGCCACGGTCGAGCAGGCCTCGCGTGGCGGCGGACACACAGACTTCCGTCACCACACCGTAGAGCACGATCTCCGGCATACCTAGCTGTTTCAGCAAAGGGTCCGTGTTGGGATTGGTGAAGACATCGAACTCTTGTTTTTCGATGAGGATCTGCCGGTATCGCCAGGCATCGGGAAGCCCCGTCAGGGGGCGGTTGGCAATGGTGAACTGCGGTAGGAGCGTGGTCTCCGGGATCTTCTTCTGTCCCGGTGTCCCGGCCAGGCAGTGCGGAGGGTACAGGCTGAACTCTTCATCGCCCGGCTGGTGCGCATCCATGGAAGCAACCACCAGAACATGGCGTTGCGCCGCCCAATCCGTGAGCCTGGCCAGAGTCGGAATGATGGTTTCGGCCCCCGAGACATAAAGCTTGCCTTCCGGCAGCATGAAGTCCACCTGGGTATCCACATCCCAGAAGATGAGGTTTCGGTCCATCCTTATTATTGTAGGCTGGGCTGCGCGCGCAGGGGGTGTAGAATTTGCGCCGTTTGCGGTGGCATCCCTATGCCGATGAACTATCCGCACATCGCCATCCCGGATTCCCAGATTCCACGCGCGTCCGCGCCTATTTTTCAGCACCTGCTGGACACCTACGCCAGCGAGACCAACAAAGTGATCTCCGTGTGGCGGTGCTTCTCGGCGGCGGACATGGCCTGCAAGCCCCATCCGCGGTCGCGCCCGGTGCTGGAGATTTTCAAGCACCAGTTGCTCTCCGAACGCCGCTTCTTCGGAGAGTTCCTGGGCGCTCCCGAACCTCCACCGGCGGAGGTGCTCCCTAAAGGCGAGACACCGGAAGACTATTGGAACCGCATGCGCGAACTGGCGTTGCCGCGGCTGGCGTTTTTCGCGCGTCAGAGCGAACCGTGGTGGCTGGAACGCGTGGCGTTCTTCGATGTAGTGCGCGAGCGCATATGGATCTTCTGGCGGCGCGTGTTGCACACCTGCCATCACCGCACGCAGCTTACTGTTTACCTGCGCATGATGGATCGGCCTGTGCCCGTGTCCTATGGACCGACGGCCGATGTCACCTGGACCGGCGCCGATCCCACTCAGAGCGTCGAAGCGGCGGGACGCAAGTAACTTTCAGCTCGATTTTTGCTCGTTCTGCTCTTCCCCGAATGGCAATCCCGGATAGGTGACCTCGGTGCCGAATACATGCGCGAACGGTGTCAGCTTGTGCGGCTGGGTGCGCGTGAGGCTGGCGATCTCCTCCACCCGCACACCGCGCGCCAGCAAGGCATCGGAGATCAACGAGCGATGGCAACGCCACGGCACGGCCTCGGCGCACATGATTGCCACGCGCTGCTGCTCCGCCATCGCTATCAGTTCCTGCAGAGCTTCCTTGAACTCCGCAGTCTGCATGTGATCGGCAAAGCCGCGGAACCCGGCGCTCCGCCATCCCAGGTTGACGGAGTCCTTGCGCGGCCGGCGAAGCCCGCCCAGGCTCGGCATGTGGACATACGAGATTCCCATGCGCTTGAGCGCTTCGGGCAGCGAATCTTTATTGAACTGCGGATTATGGCGGGAGCGCGGCAGCGTGCGGACATCCACCAGTCGCTTCACCCCGTGCGCATCCAGCAAAGGCAGGAATTCTTCGATTGGGCGCGTGGAATGGCCGACCGTCAGCACGATGGCGGGCATCTTCAGCACCGCCCGGCTGGAGTTCGCGGACGGCTTGCCGGTTGGCGGGTTGGGCTTTTTCGACCCTTGCTCACGTTGCATCGTTTTCCTCTCATGATACAGACCTAAGGCCGAATGCGGCCAGGCACTAGCTTGCCGGCCCAGGCTGCGCTACAACGAAAAGTCACATGACCCACGCCAGGCTGGTCGCGAAGGCGGTGGAGTGGCTGCGCCGCTACGGCTGCGGAATCGTCCTCTCCGAGCAGGCTTGCGTGAGCGGCGAGGTGCCGGACGCCATCGGCTGGAAAGGCACGTGCCGCTCGGTCGTGGTCGAGTGCAAACTGTCGCGCGCCGACTTCCTCGCCGATCACGCCAAGCCCTTTCGGCAGAATCCTGAACTCGGCCTGGGATGCGAGCGCTGGTACCTGGCCCCGGCCGGCTTGCTCTCCGCCGCTGAGTTGCCGCGATACTGGGGACTTCTGGAAGCGAGGGCAGGAAAGCTGCATGTCGCAGTGAAGGCCAGCCGTCATGATCAGCGGACTCCTGCTGGGCTGCTCTGCGAAATGAACCTGCTGCTGGCGAGCTTGCGCCGGGTGGAAGTCCGCATCGAGCCGCAGACCATTACCGATTTCCTCAAGTGGAAGAACCGCATGGTCGAGTACAACGGTGGCAGCTACCCCGCCGGGCTGCTGCCCGCCGAGCAGGAACGCAATCCGCATCTCATCAGTTTTCCACACCTGGTTTCCCGAAGCGACAGGCTGAAAGCGCTGGCCGGGTTATCATCGGAGCACAAGAATTTTTCAGGCGACTCGAAGCGTGTCTTTCAAGAGAGCTGACGTTCAGGCAAGCGTACTGCGTGGACCGGAGTTTCGTCTTCTGCTGGAGTGTCTGCGTTGGCAGGAAGGGACGTTCGCGGCAGACTCTATTCCATCCGATCTGAACTGGGATTTTTTTCTGCAGACAGCGCGGCGCCACTCGGTATTGCCGCTGGTTCACTGCGCCCTGGGGCGGCATCCCGGCGTTCCCGTCCCGATTCGCGAGGTTTTGGAGTTCATCTTCCGTGAGAACGCCCTCAGAAGCGTTGTCCTCACCGCCGAGCTCATGCGCTTGCTGGATGGCTTTGCGGAACACGGAATCTCGCTGCTGCCATATAAAGGACCAACCCTGGCGCAACAGCTCTATGGCGACGTCGCCTTGCGGAGTTTTTCGGATCTCGATCTGCTCGTTCGCATCGGCGATGTTCAGCGCGCCACAGACGCGCTCGAGACCCTCGGCTATGCTGCCGACCCGCCGATTCCGGCCAGCCGTAGGGCGGCGCATCTTGCTCTCGCCTCGGAGCAGATGTTCCGCCGCACCCCCGGTGCGACGCTGGTCGAGTTGCAGTGGCGCATTGCTCCCGCCTACTTCTCCGTCGATTTCGACTGGGACTGGTTCTGGCACACCGCCGTCCGCGTTTCGCTCGGCGAGCGGCAGGTTACGGCGCTTGCGCCCGAGGCGCTGCTGCTCGTGCTTGCTGTCCATGGCGGCAAGCACTGCTGGGAGTCGCTGGGTTGGATCGCTGACATTGCACAGCTCCTCAGGAAGTTTCCCGGCCTCGATTGGGATTCCGTATTGACGACCGCGCGTTCCCTGGGGATCGAACGCCTGTTGTTGCTAGCCCTGGCCGTGGCGGAAAAAATGCTTGCCGTGTCGCCGCCTGACGCGGTCGCACGGCTAGCTTCTGCTGACCCGGCGGTTCCCTGGCTCTGCCGCGAGGTCGAGCAGTACTTAGCTTCTGAAGTTCGCGGTGTTCCCAGTCTTTCCGACCACTGGTTTAGCCTGCGCGGCCGCGAGCGCTGGCGCGACCGCTTTCGCTACGTCGCCCGGCTCGGCCTTACGCCCAATCCGCAGGACTGGGCCCTGCTGCCTCTGCCACCGGTTCTGAGCCCGCTGTACTTCTGCGTACGCCCACTGCGGTTGCTGGGAAGGACGGCGCGATGGGCATGGCGACATGCGTTCGTGCCGGCCTCCGCCAGCCCCGAGAATGCAGTCGAACGATCATGACGCCAATCGTGAGGGAAGGTCGGTGAGCGCCATACTTGTGGAAGCGGTCACTAAGGTGTTCCGCCACCGTCCCGCGTTGTTCAACTGGATGGGCCGGGAGAGGCGCGGCGAAACCCGCGCGCTCTCCGACGTTTCTCTGGCCGCCGAAGCGGGCGAGGTTCTGGTGCTGCTCGGGCCCAACGGCAGCGGCAAGACCACGCTGCTCAAGCTGGTTTCCACCATGCTGCTTCCGGATCGCGGCCGCATTGTCGTCAAAGACAGCGATACGCGCAACGCGGCCCAACAGGTGCGGCGCAAGGTCGGGTTCGCCATCGCCTCGGAGCGATCTTTTTTCCCGCGGCTCACAGCGCGCGAGAACCTGGACTTTTTTGCCGCGCTCAACGACCTCAGGCGGGGCGATCGCGCGCTCGAGATCGAGCGCGCTCTCGAAGAGACGGGACTCACCGAGTCGGCCGATATGCTGGTGCAGAAGTTTTCCACCGGCATGTATCAGCGGCTGGCCATCGCGCGCGCTCTCTTGAAGCGGCCTTCCATCCTGCTTCTCGACGAGCCCACCCGCAGCATCGACCTGGGCGCCGCCACGCGCTTGTGGCAATTGTTGCGCCGCACTGCGCGCGCCGGTACCACGGTCCTGCTGGCGACCCACAACCTGCAGGAAGCCGTGGCCGTGGGCGCGGCCGTCACCGTGCTGCACCGCGGGCGAGTGGTGGGTCACCGCCGGCTTGGCCACGCCACCTCCGTCGAGGATCTGCAGCGGTTCTATCTGCGCGAAGTCGAGCCCGAGATGGAAACCGAAGAGCTGCTCATGCGGGGAGTGTCGTGAATCTCGTGCGTCTTGCCGACAAGATACTGGTCATCGCGCGCCGCGACCTGCTCACGGCGATGCGCTATCGTGCCGGGTTCTGGAGCCACGTCATCGCCACGCTGGTGGAAATCACGGGCTTCTACTTCCTCGCCCGCGCCGTCGGCCCCAACTATCGCCCCGACGGCGTCTCGTACTTCCCCTTTCTTCTCGTGGGAACCAGCTTGTACGGCTTCCTGCTGATGGGCACGAACGCGTTTCTTGATTCCGTCCGCGAGGCGCAGTGGAACGGAACCATGGAAGTGCTGATGACTACCTCGACGCCCGGCCCGGTCATCGTGCTGCTGACTGCCGTCTCCGCTTACGGCGGCCGCATCTTCGACCTGCTGCTATACCTGGGCCTGGGGTTTCTGCTGTTCCGTGTTCCGCTCCCGCACCCCCACGTCGCGGCCGCGCTCGTAGTCTTCATTCTTTCGCTGCTGCTGGCGGTAGGTTTCGGGATTGGCGCGGCCGCACTCCAGGTCGCGACCCAAAAAGGATCCGGCTTGCTGTGGCTGTTCGGGTCGGTGGTCTGGCTGATGTCGGGAACCATGTTCCCGGTGAGCGTGCTGCCCCCATGGGTGCAGCGCATCTCCTGGCTGATCCCGCTGACCTATTCTGTGGAAGGCCTGCGTGCCGCGCTGTTGCGCGGCGCATCCCTGGGCGACCTGTCGAAGCTCATCTCGGTTCTGGCCGTTTATGCTGCGGTGCTCATCCCTGCCAGTCTCTACCTGCTGTCGGCCACGCTGCGGCACGCCCGCCTGCGCGGCACTCTCTCCTTTTATTAAGAGCCGAAATAATCCAGGATGCCGTCATTGAACTGCGAATGCTCTCATTTGGTCGCGCACCGGTAGCAAGTTTGATTCTCTGGCCAATGAAGCGTTGACCCTCCGAAGTGGAGTGGCTAGGATGCGAGCAAGCTTGTTCCGAATCGGATCTGAGCTATTTTGGGAAAACTGTGGCTTGCTCACGCGGAGAGCGTCTTGAAACTAAGAAATGGTGTTTTCCCAGCGGCACTGTTCGCGCTGGCTGCAGTGGGCGGTGTGCTTCTGCTTATAAGCCCGGCGGTCGTTCAAGGTAACAGCGGCGTCAGGAATTTCGGCATTCCCCACGATTGGACCCATCACCACGTCGTCTTTTCCCATCCCGGCTCGTTTGCCGATGCTGTGGGGAGCGGCTCGCTAGCGAACTGGCACCGCCTTGTCACCGACCCCCGCTACGTCATCCAGCAGAGGAAGCGCGCGCTTGGGCTGGCGGGCATCGAAGGCGAGCGCCTGGGTTCGGAAAGCAGCGTAAGCAAAGACTGGAGCATGACCCTGGGCAGTGGCGGCAGGCTGGCGGCGGGCCAGTACCCCGCCAAGTACACGTTCTCCACCGGCGCCACATTGAATTGTGCCAATGCACCTTCGCCCGATTACGTCGTGTACCCCACTGGCCTGGCGGGAAGCGGCACGCAAGCAACCGTGGTCGCCTTCTTCAACCTTTACTCCGGCACGTGCACCGGTACGGTGCCGTCCACGTATTGGGCCTATAACACGGGCGGGACTGCGACCACTTCGCCGGTCCTCTCTCTTGACGGCAGTCAGGTTGCATTCATCCAGACCAGTGGCGGCGTGGCGAGTCTGGTGATCCTGAGGTGGGCGAACTCCGGCGGCACGGTGGGCGCCCCAACGGCCACCACGGGCTACCTTCCCGTCAGCTATAACGGATGTCCCGCGCCCTGCTACACGGCACTCACCTTGAACGGCAGCCCCAACGACACCAACTCCCCGCCCTTCTATGTCTATAGGACAGACACGATGTATGTGGGGGACAACAGTGGCAAGCTGCATCAATTCACTGGCGTCTTCCTGGGAACGCCCGCCGAGACGATGACCAATGGTTGGCCGGTGACCTTGAGCGCGAATGTACTGACCGGGACGGTTTACGATCCCGTCTCGACGCTCCTTTTCGTGGGAGACTCGGGGGGCTTCCTGTACTCCGTGACGACAAGCGGTGCCACTCGAACTGTGGTAACGTCAGGCCAGTTAGCCGCTACGGGAAGTACCGGCATCGTAGACGCGCCACTCCTTGACTCCACGCCCGCAACGCCGCTGGTGTACGCTTTCGTGGGCGACGACGGCGGCACCGAAGCCTGTGCTGGCGGCGTGATCGGTGTTTGTGGAGCCGTCTACCAGTTCGCCACAAATTTTGCCGCCAACAGCACCGGCGTCAAGGAGAAACTGGGAAGAGGATCCCTCGCGGCCAAGGTATACGCAGGCTCGTTCGACAATACGCATTACATCGGGTCGGGGAGCACCGGGAAACTCTACGTCTGCGGCACTCGTTCTGCGGGCGCGGATCCCCGTTTGTTTCAGATAGTGATGAACGGGACCTTCACTGGCGCCGTCAACACTTTCAATACGCCTACCAGCGCTGCAGCAACGTGCTCCCCGGTTACCGAATTCCTGGGTGCCAGTTTCGTAACCACGCTCGGTGCGACAATCACCGCCGCCCAGACTTCCTTTACAGTTACCTCGGCCACAGGTATCAGTGCCACCAGCCCCAACAACTACATCCAGATTGACTCGGAGATCATGCTCGTTACCGCTGTTGCCGCGAACACGCTGACGGTGACACGGGGACAACTCGGCACTACGGCGGCGACTCACAATAGCGGGGCGAGGGTAACCGACATCCAGGACTGGATTTTCTTGAGTGTGACGGCGACCGGCAGCGCCACGGGATGCACAGGCGCCTGCCTCTATAACTTCCTGGTTACCAACGCCGGTACAACCGGCACAGCCACTACGGGGCTGGTCGCGACCGGCGGCACGAGCGGAATCATTGTTGATAACGCATCCACTTTGGGGGGCGGGTCGCAGATTTATTTCTCTACGCTAACCAGCGCCCCAACCACGCTTTCGGCCGCGATGACCGCCGTCCAGACGACTGCGAGCGTCCACTCGGGCACCGCCATCGTCAACAACGACTATATCCAGATCAACTCGGAGATCCTGCAAGTTACCGCAGGGGGCGGCACGACCACGCTGACGGTGACACGGGGACAACTGGGCACCACCGCAGCCGCTCACACGAACGGGTCGACGGTAACCGACTTCGGCATCTGCGGAACCTCAGGTGGCGCGGGCGGCTGCGCCGTGCAGGCGTCACAATCGGCGCCTTAAGGGACGGAGTGGGGAAGATGGCCAATCAGGAAAATGGGGCGGAGGGCAAGAAGCCGTACGAGAAGCCCACCTTTCGCTCTGAACGTGTTTTCGAGACCATGGCCCTGTCTTGCGGCAAGATGCAGAGCACGCAGGGAGGTTGCCACAGCAACCGGAAAAACTCGTAAGCCATGCTTGTGTCTTCCGCCATTCACGCTTGGATCCAACCCGGCAAGTACGATCTGGCCTCCGAGGTGCTTCAGCGATTTGGTCAGCTTCGCCTGCGTGTCACCGGCGCCAGCATGCTGCCCGCAGTTTGGCCCGGAGATGTTGTCACCATCCATAGATCTCGTTTTTCAGAGGTGTCCCGCGGGGATCTGGTGCTGTTTTTTCGCGACCGCCGTTTCTTCGTGCATCGGGTGCTTGAGGTTTCCGGCCATAGTCTGCTGACCCGCGGAGACAGCGTTCTCGGCCCTGACCCTCCCCTCAGTCCTGACGAACTGCTCGGCCGCGTGGTCTCCATTACCGGTGCAGGCGGAACGCGCGCACCCTCCCAGTTGGGCGCGGCAGGTTATCTGGTCGCGCGGGCAGCGCGTCACAGCACTTTTGTCAGCAATATGCTGCTTCGTCTCCATGCGCGGTATCGCCAGATCCTGCGGAGCGCCCCGGTTACCGCCATGTCTGGTCCGGAGGCCGTGTGGTCCAACTGACGGCTCCTGCCAGCCACGCCGTGCCGGTCGAGGTTGGCGGCATGACTGTACTGCTGCGCACTGACGATTCCGATTTCGCCCGCATGCTCCAGGACCGCTACGTCGGCTTCGCCGGTTCTCCCATTCCTCCGGCATTCGAGTTTGACGTGGAATTGGCCGCGCCCAGGGGTGTGGATCCGGATGCCGACGTGGAGGTTCGCTGCGAGCACGGACGGTGGTCGTTCTGCCGCGGCGACTTCCATGCCGACTGGGATCCGCGCACCCGGCGCGGCCGCATCCGCCAGACGGCGAATCCTTATTCCATTGACGCGGTATTGCGGATCGTTCATACGCTTGTCCTTGCCAGGGAAGGCGGCTTTCTGTTGCACTCGGCCAGCGCCATGCGCGATGGGCGCGCGTTCTTGTTTTCCGGACTCTCCGGCGCGGGCAAGACCACGATTTCACGCCTGGCGCCGCCCGACGTCACGCTGCTGACCGACGAGGTTTCCTACGTGCGCCGCGCTGGGGAGGGATATCGAGCGTTCGGCACGCCTTTCGCCGGGGAACTGGCGCGCGTGGGCGAGAACGTCTCGGCGCCTATCACCGCTCTCTATCTGCTGGACAAGGGGCCGGCAAACCGCATCGATCCTGTCTCGACGTCTGAAGCCACGCAGCGCATCATGCGCAACATCCTGTTCTTCGCCGAGGAGCCGGACCTGGTGCGTCATGTCTTCGAGGCTGCTTGTGAGTTTGTCGCCCGCGTGCCCGTGTACCGCCTGACTTTCTTCCCCGAGGAACGGGTTTGGGAGTTGATCCGATGAATGCGAAGTACATTGCCAGAAGTTCGGCCATTGCCGCCCGCAGGCTGGGCGACGAAATGATCGTCATGTCCGCGCTCGACTCGACCCTGTTTACGCTGAACGAAGTGGCCACCGCGATCTGGCAGGCTGCCGACGGCAGGACCCCGCTCGCGGACATCGTCCGGCGAACTGTTTGCCGCGAATTCGACGTAACGCCGGAACTCGCCTACCGGGACGCCGAAGCCCTGGTGGACGACCTGGCCGGTCACGGCATTCTGCTGGTTTCGGAAGAGCCGATTCCCAGCGGCCTGGTGCAGGAGCGCCGATGAGCCTAATGGCGGAGGTGAACGCCAGGGCACAGGCGCTGGGTGTGCCCCTCAGCGTCCACCTTGACCTTACCTATCGCTGCAACGAGCGCTGCGAGCATTGCTATCTCGAACACGATGACAAGGGCGAGATGTCGACCGCCGAGATCTTCGACATCTTCGACCAGCTCGCCGACGCCGGCGTCTTCTTTCTGATCCTGAGCGGCGGAGAGCCGCTGCTGCGGCGCGACTTTTTCACCATCCTGGAACGCGCGCGCGCCCTGCTGTTCAACGTGAAGCTGAAGACGAATGCCGTCATGATCCGCGAAGCGGAAGCGCAGCGCATCCGCGAGATGGGAGTCGAGCAGGTCCAGATCAGCGTTTATTCGCATCGTTCGGAAGTCCACGACGGTATCACCAAGCTTCCAGGGTCGCTGAAGAAAACGCTCCGCGCCATCGCATTTCTGAAGTCGCAGGGCCTCAAGGTGACCATCGCCAACGTGCTCATGCGCCCCAACCTGCTGGACTCGCCCGGGGTGCAGCGTCTGGCCGCCGAAATGGGAGTCGGTTATACCCTTGACCCCACCATTACTCCCATGATGAACGGCGACACCTCGCTGCTGAGCCTGCGCGCCCCACGCGAGATTCTGCGCCAGGTGTTCCGTGACTCTTCGCTGGTCGGCAACGTGGAGGAGTTCTGCGCGCCACCGGCGGCGGCCGACGACGATGCGCTCGATGCCACGCCGTGCAGCGCCGGCCACACCGCCTGTTACATTTCGCCTTATGGCGACGTGTATCCATGTGTGCAGTTTCCGCTTCCCAGCGGCAATGTGCGGCGGCAGAAGTTTATTGACATCTGGCGCGACTCGCCCGAGCTGAAGGATGTCCGCTCCATCACTGCGCGCGACCTGCCCACCTGCTCGTCGTGCACGCACGTTGCCTCCTGCACGCGCTGCCCGGGATTGGCCTACATGGAGGGCAACGTGCGCGGGCCCTCTACCGCCGACTGCGAAAAGTCGTTCGTACGCACCGGCATTCCTTCGGCCAACATGCTGGCTAAGGCCTCCGCAGCCGCACGCCGGACGGCTATTCCCGGCCTCGTCCAGATCCGAATGGCAACTACCTGACTCAGGTGTCGCGGCTATAGTCCCTTCTCACCCAAGAACTCCGCCACCACCTGTTTCGCGTCCCGATGCTCGCCGTCCACCGCATAGTTCATCCGCCGCATGTCTTCCTCGGTGATTTTTCCTGCGAGCGCGGCGAGCGCGGACTTTACCTCCGGGTGCTCTTGCAGCACCCGCTCGCGGACGATCGGCACCGCGTCATAGGGCGGAAAATAATGACGGTCATCTTCCAGCACTACGAACCCCAGGGCGCTGATCAGCCCGTCGGTCGCTGAGCCGGCCACGATGTCCACTTCCTTCTCCTTGAGTGCGCGATAGAGCAGGCCCAGGTCCATGATGCGCGCTGGCGTGGCAAAGCGCAGGCCATAAGTTCGGACCAGGCCACCGTATCCATCGGGACGCTCCATGAACTCGTAGCCGAAACCGGCGCGCCACCGCGGCGCGTACTTCGCTGCCTCAGAGATGGTGCGAAGATCCAGCCCCCGTGCGTCCTCGCCGCGGACTACGATGGCGAAGGTGTTGTCGAATCCGAGCGGATCGCCCACTGCCAGCCTAAATCGCCGCGCATACTCTTCCTGGACGCGCCCGTAGACTTCCTGATGGTTGCTGGACGGCTTTTCCTTGAGGATTGCCGTCAGTGCTGTTCCCGTGTATTCGACATACATGTCGATTCGTCCGGCGAGCAGCGCCTGCTGGCAGATATAGGTGCCCGCCAGATAGAAGCGGCGCTCGACGGCGAGCCCCGTCCGGTGCTCAAGGTGCTGCGCCAGCAGTTCGCCCAGAATCAGTTGTTCGGTGAAATTCTTCGATCCGATGACGATGCGGTTTCGCCGCGAACCGCAGGAAACCGTGAGCAGCGCCAAAACGCAACCCAGAACAACGACGACGCGCCTCATGCGTGTGGCGGACGCAGCCGCGCCTCGAGCCACCCCAGGCCGAAGTCCGCAGCCAGGGCCAGGATCGCTGCCGGAATCGCCCCCGCCAGGATGAGCGAATTGTTGACCATCGCCAGCCCGCGGAAGATGAATTCTCCCAATCCGCCAGCGCCAATGGCGGCGGCGATGGTCGCAATGCCGATGCACAAAACCGTTGCCGTACGGATTCCGGCGAGGATTACGCTCATCGACAACGGGAGTTCGACCTGCCACAGCATCTGGCGGCTGGTGAGCCCCATGCCGCGCGCCGCTTCTCGCACGCCAGGCTCGACTCCAGTAATGCCGACATAGGTGTTGCGGATTATCGGCAAGAGGGCATAGAGAGCCAGAGCAGTGATCGCGATGCGGTCGGCGCGAGCGCCCAGCCAGGGCGCGGGCAGCAGGAAGCCGAACAGCGCCAGGCTGGGGATGGTCTCGATGATGTTGGCGCCGCCGATCACCGGCTCGCGCAGCCGCGGCTTGCGCGTCAGCAGGATTCCCACCGGAACCCCGACCAGCACGGCGATGGCCATCGAAATGGCCACCAGCCAGATGTGTTCCAGCGTGAGAGTGGTGATCTCGGCGCGATGAATCCTAAGGAATTCCACCATGGCGATCGTCTCCAAAGAATTGCAGATTCCCTCTCCAGGCCGCCCGGTATGCAGCGACGATTTTGTCGGAGCTTTCCAGAAACTGCGAGCGGGAATAAATGCCCATGAGCTTTCCGGCCTCGAGTACCGCGATGCGGTCCACCAGCGACAGGGCCTCGCCGACGTCATGCGTCACCAGCACGATGGTCTTCTGTACCTGTTGCTTGATCTCAAAAAACTGCTGGCGGATTTCCGCGCGGCACGGCGGATCCAGCGCGCCGAACGGCTCATCCATCAGCAGGATCTCGGGATCGCCGGCCAGAGCGCGCGCCACTCCCACGCGCTGCCGCTGCCCGCCGGAAAGCTGGTGGGGGTAACGTCCTCGGAATTCCGAGGGCTCCAGATCAACCAGCCGCAACATGCTTTCCACACGCTCCCGGATCTCCGCCGCCGATCTTCTTAGCAGGCTGGGCACGAGCGCGATATTCCTTTCCACCGTGTAGTGCGGGAAGAGTCCGGTTTCCTGGATCACGTACCCGATGCGCCGCCGCAGCGTGATCACGTCCCACTCGCGAGTCGATCGTCCCTCGACCAGCGTGGTGCCTTCGCTTTCCTCGAGCAGCCGGTTGATCAGCTTCAGCGCGGTGGTCTTTCCCGATCCGCTGCGCCCCAGCAGAGCCAGCGTTTCGCCGCGCCTGACTTCCAAGTCGAGCGGCCCGAGCAGCACGCGGTGGTGCGCGCGATAAGTCACTCCGCGGAATGCAATCGCCACTTCGTCCATAGTCGTTTCAAAGAGGCCGAATCATACAATAGGGCCCCATCACCCATGCTGGCTATCCCGGCGAACGGAGGTGAAGGATGGGCAAGGCGACACATGTTTCCTTCGGGCGAGGTGCAATTGCCTTCCCGCAAGGGCGCGACACCATGGTCCTGGTGCTCACGTGGGCGGCAAGCGGCGTGGATGCCATCAGCTACCTGGGTCTCGGACACGTCTTCACCGCCAACATGACCGGCAACGCCGTGCTGCTGGGATTGGCGATCGGACAAGGGCAGGGGCTGGCGGCCCTGCGGTCGATCATCGCCCTGGCGGGTTTCGTGCTGGGCGCCGCCTTGGGAGCGATCATCGTGGAGATAGGGCCGCAACACACCGACTGGCCGGTGGCCGTCACACGGGCTGTGCTGGCGGAAGGGATCATCCTCGGCGCATTCACTCTCACCTGGCACCTGGGAGTGCGCGGCGGAGCGATACTCTATGCCCTCATCACGCTCTCGGCGGTTGCGATGGGGATTCAGAGCGCCGCCATACGGCATCTGAAGGTCCCGGGCATCGCCACCACCTACATCACCGGGACGCTCACCAGCATGGTGGCCGAATTCACCACCTGGCTGTATCGCTTGCGGATTTCGCCGTTGGCAACCGATCCCACGGGGCAGTCTGCCGCGCTCGATGTGCCGGAAACGCGTCGCTACCACGGCGCCCGGCTTCAGGCACTCGTGGTGCTGATTTATGTTCTGGCCGCGGTCGTCAGCGCTTTCCTGCAACTGCGGCATTCGCGGCTGGTCACGCTTTCGCCCCTGCTCGCTGTCGGGCTGGTGCTGCTGAATGCAGTGCTGCGCCATCGTCGGCAGTAGGATGTGTGTATCGCACAGAGAAGCAGCCTGGGTTATTTCACCAGAAGGTAGCAGACTAATCCAAAGACGCCCAGGCCGATCAGGATGCCAAGGATGCACGCGACCAACAGCAGCAAGTTGCGCGTGGGAGGTTCTGTCGCCGGAGAGGAGGGCAACGCACTGTTGCTTGCTGTCATCATGTACCTGCCACGCGCACCCTCAGCAGAACTAAACCGCTGGGGGCGAACCCAGGGAGACGGAAGTTCGCCCCGTAACTGCGGCTACGCGCTTCCGGCGTAGGCATGCACTCTATCGCTTGCTCTCGGCCAGCGGCGTAAAGAGTTGTCAAACCCGCGTAAAGATTTGTAATTGCATGGGCGCTGTCGCCGGAAGCGCCGGCCCTTCTATTCATCAAGCCGTCTTGCGCTGAGGCGTTTTCAACTCCAGATGGGCGACCGCTTTGCTAATCGCTTCCGCGCTGCGCTCCAGCTTTCCTTGTTCTTCGTCGGACATTTCCGGTTCGAGCACCTGTGCCACGCCGTCGCGTCCGAGCACGCTGGGCAGCGAAAGTGTGACGCCGTACTTCGAGCTGTAGGCGCCAATAGGGACGACAACTCGTTCATCGCGCAGCACCATCTCCGCGATGCGGGCCGAGACCATGCCGATTCCGTACTGACTGGCGCCAATGCCTTCAATGATGGTGATGTTTGCGTACCGCACTTCATTTTCGATTTCGCGTTGTAGCTGTTCGGGGTCTTGTCCCGCTTGCACTATTAGCTGCAGCAGCGGTTTCCCGCCTACGCGAGCCGACGACCACAGAAACACCTCGGACGTGCCGTGTTCGCCAACAACCATCGCGTCCACAGACGCCGGGTTCAACTTCAGCCTCCGTACCACGTGAAAACGGAAGCGGAGCGTGTCCAGCAACGTCCCGGTGCTCAGCACGCGCGGATGTCCCAGCAGCCGAACCACATCTGCCAGCGGATCCGGTGGGTCGGTGACCACCAGGATCATCGTGCCCGGAGTGGCGCGAAGAACCTGCGGAACGATTTCCTGGTAAATGCCGGCGTTAGTCTCGAACAGGCGGAGCCTTCCCGCGGGATCGTTGCGGTCGGTTGCGCCGCCGGCTTTCTCGTTGACTCCGGCGGTGATCATCACCAGCTCTGCGCCCACCAGATCGGAGTAGTCGCCTTCATGCACCTCGACCGCGTCCGACAGCGTTGCTCCGTATTGGATGTCGGTGACCACTCCCCTCGCCCGCTCGCGGTTTTTGTCCACCACCACGATCTCGCGTGCCACCCCGCGCGTGACCAAAGACAAGAGGCACGCTGAACCCACAGCGCCCACGCCGACGATTCCCACCTTCATCTTCGCCTCCTTGCCGTTCCCGAGCTAAGGCTACTGATGCGCCCCGGTGCCGCACGAAGCGTGGTTATTCCTGCATCGTGTATCGCCTGCCACGGCCGTGTTTTGGCGGACACGATTCTCCTCCAGATAAATTCAACTAACCGTCGCCTTATCAATAACATGGGTGTAGGCGAGGAGCTTGCTCTCTGTTCGGCTGAAGCGAGCTGGAGCGGAGGGCAGGATGAAACAGCCTGGATACAAAGATAGGAGCAGGTTCAGCAAGCTCTACGCGCTGGCCGCGACGCTGGTGGTGGCCATCGCCCAGGCGGCCGCGCAGGACAAAGCCGCTGCTGCGCCCCGCAACCGCCGCATCATCGTCAGCATTCCTGATCGCAAGCTGGCGCTGGTCGAGGATGATCGCGTACTTCGCGTTTACAGGGTCGCGGTGGGAGCGCCGGTTACCCCCAGCCCGACCGGCGAATTCAAGGTGGTCAGCCGGCTCAGCAATCCTACTTATTACCACCCGGGCGTGGTGATCCCTCCGGGAAGAAACAATCCCCTGGGCACGCGCTGGATCGGCCTCGACCGCAGAGGCTACGGCATCCACGGCACCAACGAGCCCTGGACGATTGGCAAGCCCGCCTCGCATGGTTGCATCCGCATGGCGAAGGCCGACCTGGAACAGCTTTTCGATGAGGTGCAGGTGGGAGATGTAGTTGAAATCCACGCGCACACCGACGCCGAGACCGCCGCGATCTTCGGGCCAAGAGTCCACCGCACCACGACTGCTCAGGTTGCAATGACCGCCGCTATAGGCGGCGCGCTGTAGATGAGGAGAGAGCCATGGAAAGCCTTCTGGTGACCACCGAAATCGTCGCAGTGACGGTGCTGACCTTCATCGTCGCGCTGGTGATCGAGCCGCTGCTGGTGATGGCGGTGCTCGGTCTGGCGAGAAAGGCCGCTCTATGCCGGCCGCTGCAGCCTGCCCGTGAACCAGCCGTCTCCGAACCGCGCCTGCTGGCCACCGGCCCCAAGTTGAGGCGCGAGCGCGGCGTCTGAGCCGCGCGCCGAAATCTCGAGCGCAGCGAGGGAACCGCCGAACTGGGCTGGCCACAAGGGTTCATCCGGGGCGCTTGGACTGAAGCCCCGGCCTGAAGGAGAGAGAACATGCTGGTCATCAAGTATTTGCTGATGGTAGGGGCTGTCGCGATGCTGGTGGTTGCGGCAGCCATCATTCTCTATGACGTTTACCTGCTGGTCGAATACCGGCGCCGGCTGGCGCTCAATCCCGATCTGCCGCTGCCTCTGCCGCGCCCGCTGCGCTGGAAGGAGGCGGCGCGGCTGGCGGCGCTGTCGCTCGTGCCGTTGTTGCTGGGCTTGAGCATTGCGGTCGTTCCCAGCGGCATGGCCGGTGTCCGCGTCAGCGAGTTCTCCGGCACGCGGCCGGGGGTGCTTTACTCGGGCTCGCATCTGATCACGCCTCTGGTTGATTCGGTTACGCTCTATGACGTTCGCGACAAGGTCTACACGACCATCGCCGGCGAGCCCGGAAAGAAGGAAAAAGCCGGCGAGACCGGTCCGCCCGAGACCCTGAAGGTTCAGGCCAAGGAAGGATTGCCGATCGGGCTGGCCATAAGCGTCCGCTATCATCTCGATGCGGCGCGGCTGGTGTACATCCACAACACGCTGCCCGCGGCGGTTGACAGCGAAGTCGTGCAGCCGGTCATCGGCAGCACCTTCCGCGGCATCGCCCCCAACTACACGGTCCGCGAGGTCTTTGCCGCCAAGCGCGAGGAGATCCGCCAGCGCGCCTCCGACGAGATCATGCGCAAGCTGGGCGCCGACGGCATCGTGGTGAAGGAGGTCATGCTGCGCGAAGTGCAGCTTCCGCCCGAGTACGCCAAGGGCCTGGAAGGTCTTCTCTTGAAGGAGCAGGAGAACGACCAGATGGGCGTGCAGGCGGAGATCAAACAGAAGGAGGTGCGCGTCGCCGAGTTCGAGGCCGAGGCCGAGAAGGTCAGGGAAGAGAAGAGGGCCGAGGCCGCCGCGAAAGTGCGCGTACTGCAGGCCAAGGCCGAGGCCGACGCCATGCAGTACACGCTGCCGTTGAAGGAGAAACAGATCCAGCAGACGAGGCTGGAGTCCGAGGCTCGCAAGGAAGCCACCATCAAGAACGCCGAGGCCTCGGCACAAGCCAAAGTCATCGACAGCAAAGCCGAGCTGGAGCGGCGCAACCTGCTGGCCGACGCCGAGGCTAATCGCATTCGCGTTACCGCCAAGGCCGACTTCGAGCGCATGCAAAGCGAAGCGGCCGTGCTCAAGCAGTCGCCGCTCTTGATCAACAAGATCATCGCCGAGCGACTCTCCGACAAGGTGCAGATCATGATGGTCCCCGCCGACGGCAAGTACTTCTTCGCCAGCGACGTGCTGCGCGGGCAGATGCCGCAGATCATGCAGCAGGACGATCCCTCGGATCCGCCGCGCCGGGTGGAATCGCGGTGAAGGCGTGCTTCAGTGCCAGCGCAACCGTGGATGGCGTTCGCCGGCTCCCTATCGGACGCCATCCGCGGCGTGGGGAAGGGAAGACTGGGCCATGCGAGTGGAATGCTATAATCCGCTTTTCCCGAGAGATCTGCGCTTTCGGATGCCCTCCCGCAGCCAACGTGTGCTCTTCTTCCTTTCTGCGGCAATCCTTGTTGCATTGGTCCTGACAGCTTCTGCCGTGGCGCAGCAGTGGGACGCGCCCGCGCGCGAGCTGGCGGAGAAGATCATCGCTCACGCGCAGTCGCGCTCGTCACTGTCACTCACGGTGAAGAACCTTTCGTCGTTGCCGCCGTCGCGGGTCGCGGAAGTGCAGCGTGCCCTGGAGTCGGAGCTTCGTCGCCGGGGAGTGAGCCTCGTCGACCCTGAACGAGCGACGGAGCAGGCCCGCGTCACGCTCTCGGAGAACACTTCCGGCTACCTGTGGGTCGCGGAGGTCGGTCACGACGAATCCTGGGATGTGGTGATGGTTCGAGTGCCCGTTGTGGCGCCGGCTGAGCGCGCCCCCACCACACTCACCCTGCGGCGAACGCCGTTTTGGTCTCAGCCTGAGCCGATGCTCGACGTCGTGTCCACCGCGGATGGCGGCCTGCTGGTGCTGGGCCGCGATTCGGTCTCGCTCTACCGCGTGCAGGACAGGAAATGGCAACTCGCGGGGAGTGCACCGCTGACGCATCCACGATCGTGGCCGCGCGATCTGCGCGGGCGGCTCGCGATTGAGGCAGACGGAAGCTTCCACGCTTATCTTCCGAGCGTGCAGTGTGCGGGTACGATCCAGCCGCAGTTCAACCTCGCCTGCCGGCCGAGCGATGATCCCTGGCCGCTCTCGCCCGAAGTCAACGCCTTCTTCAGCGGCTATCGGAATTTTTTCGCCGGAGCGGTAAAACTGGCGGGCAGCGGACAGGCCGGCGATCTTGGTCCGTTCTATTCGGCGGCTATCTTTGCGCAGGGCGAACGCGGATTCTGGATCGTCGCTTTCACTGACGGAGGCGCGAAGCTGATCAACGCGCAGGGGCAGGTCGTGACCACATTCAAGGGCTGGGGCAGCGACGTGGCCGGCATCACGAGCGATTGTGGGAGCGGCTGGCAGGCGCTGGGCACGCGCGCCACGGACAGCACACTGCCGGATTCGCTCACCGCTTATGAGATCGTGAATCGCGATGCCGTCGAGGCCGCGCCGGCGCTGGAGTTCTCCGGGCCGATCACTGCCCTGTGGAGCGCCTTTGACGGCCGCAGCGTAACCGCCATTTCGCACAACCTTAGAACGGGAGACTATGAGGCGTTCAGCGTATCTGCTGTTTGCGGCCGCTAGCCTGCTGCTGGCGCTTTCTCCAGCAGCCGCGGAGTCCCGTCCTCGGTACGGCGGAACGCTCCGGGTCGAGCTCAGCGCAACTCCGAACTCCTTCGATCCGGGCCAGCCATCCACATTTCTCACCAGCACACAGGAACAGCTCGCCACGCTGATGTTCGACCGGCTCGTCGAACTCGATCAGCAGGGAAGGCCGCAGCCGGCTTTAGCTGCTTCCTGGCAGCACGATCCCGACTACCGGCGCTGGCTACTCCGCTTACAGTCAGGCGTGCTGCTGCACAATGGGTCGCCGTTGCGTCCGCATTTGGTGGTCATGTCGCTCGCCGCTTCCAATCCTGGCTGGCATCTGCGCCTGCAGGGCGACGATATAGTGATCGAGAGCAGCAGTCCCATCCCCAACGTGCTGGCCGAGTTGGCGTGCGCGCGCAATTCCATCGTCGTGCACACCGAAGCCGGCGCCGTCATCGGGACTGGACCGTTTCGCGTAAGCACGTGGGAGACCGGCAAACGCCTCGTCCTGACCGCAAATGAAGATCACTGGGGCGGGCGCCCATTCCTTGATTCCATCGAGATCACCTTCGGCCGCTCCCAGCGCGACCAGGCGCTCGACCTGCAACTTGGCCGCGCGGACGTGGTCGAAATCCCACCGGATCAGATACGGCGCGCGCAGCAGGATGGCCAACGTGTCGCGGTGTCCGCACCGGCGGAACTGATTGCGCTGGCGTTTTCCGACAAGCCGACGGTGAAAGAGCCTGCGCTACGGGAGGCCATCAGCTTGTCCATCGACCGCTCCGCGATTCAGAGTACGCTATTGCAGAAGCAGGGCGAAGCCGCGGTCGGACTGCTGCCGCAGTGGGTGAGCGGTTATTCATTCTTGTTTCCCGTGGGCGCAGGCCTGGAGCGCGCCCGGCAACTGCGGCGCGACCTCGGCTCCGCGCCGTCACTGACTCTCGCCTATGACTGGAGCGATCCGCTGGCCCGCGCCATCGCTGAGCGCGTCTCGGTGAACGCGAGGGACGTCGGTATCACCATCCAGCCGTACGGCGAGAACCTTGCAGCCCGCGGCGCGAATGCGGACGTGCGCGTGGTGCGCATGCCGCTGGCTTCGAGCGATCCCGCGGCGGCGCTGGCTGCGATCTCCGCCGCGACTGGGCGCCAGAGCCCGCCCGCTGCCGATTCCCCCGAGGACCTGTATACGAGTGACCGCGCTCTGCGCAGCGATCTCCGCCTGGTCCCGATCGTGTACGTGCCGCAAGCGTGGGCGCTGGCGGCAGGGGTGCGAAACTGGGTGACGCCGCGCCGCGGTGGGTGGCGCCTCACCGACGCCTGGCTGGAAGGGGAGAAGCCGTGAGCTACCGCGCCAAGCTGCTGGCGTTATTCACGGCAACTGCAGTCCTGGTGACCGCCGTGGTCGCCGGCCTGGCCTCCACCAGCATGCGCCGGTCATTTGAGCGCCTGGAAGAGCAACGAACGAACCAATTGCTCTCGCAGTTCCGCCAAGAATTCGCCCGCCGCGGCGACGAGGTTTCCCGGCGCGTCGAAGCCATCGCGGCGCGTGACGCCACCCTGCGCATGGCCGGCGAGCTCGGCCGGTCGTCGGCCGACTATGCGCCCTTTGTCAACGAGGCTGCCTCGCTGGCGGCGACGTACCAGCTCGACTTCCTGGAACTCATCGCTCAAGACGGGACAATCGCTTCCTCCGCGCAGTGGCCGGCCCGCTTCGGCTACAAGGAGGAGTGGATCACCGCGCCCGTGGCTTGGAATCAGCAGAAGGCGTTCCTGAAGCGCGAGGACCTGCCCGACGGCACGGCGCTGGCCCTGCTTGCCGTCCGCGAGGTGCGCGCGGGCGATTCGCTCTTGTATATTGCCGGGGGCGAGCGTCTCGACCGCAGTTTCCTCTCTACGCTCTCATTGCCGGCGGGTATGCGGGCCATGCTCTATCTAAGCACCGAACCCGCATTCTCGCCGCAGGCGCTCACCGACGCTTCCGGGCCGGTGGCGCATGCTGAGAAGCTCGCGCCGGTGGTGCAGCAGATCCAGCAGCAGGGCGAGCAGAGCTCGGAGGTGGTGTGGTGGTCGGCTGAGCCGGCGAGCGCCGAGGCCATTCACGGCATTCCAAGCAAGGGACGCGACGGTGAATTGCTGGGCGTGCTGCTGCTGGGCAGCTCGCGGCGCGATGTCGTCGAGATGGAGAAGCACATCCGCGTCGTGGCCATGCTGGTGGGCGCCGCCGGCGTGCTGCTCGGCCTGGCGCTTAGCGGATGGGCGGCAGGACGGGCCACGCGTCCGGTCGAGCAGCTCGCCGATGCCGCCCGCGAGGTCGCCGCCGGAAACTGGTGGGCCCGGGTGCCGATCACGTCGAATGACGAGTTCGGAGAGTTGGCTTCCGCCTTCAACCTGATGACACGCGAATTGAGCGACCAGCGCGAGCGTTTGGTGCAGGCAGAACGCGTGGCGGCATGGCGTGAGCTGGCGCGGCGGCTGGCCCACGAGCTGAAGAACCCGCTGTTTCCGCTGCAGATCACGGTGGAGAACCTGCTGCGGGCCAGAGAACAGAATCCCGCGCAGTTCGAGGAGGTGTTTCACGAGAGCGCAGGCACGCTGCTGGCGGAGATCGCCAACCTGCGCGCCATCGTCCAGCGCTTCAGCGACTTCGCCCGTATGCCCGCCCCCGAACTCCAGCCGGTGCGGCTGAACGAACTGACAGAGCACGTCCTGAAGCTGCTCGAGCCGCAGTTCACCGCGGCTGGCCGCGCGCCCATCACGGCGAAGGTCGAACTCGATTCCGAGTTGCCCGTGATCCAGGCCGATCCCGAGCTGATCAGCCGCGCGCTGCAGAACCTGGTGCTGAACGCGATTGACGCGATGCCATCTGGAGGCAGCCTAACAGTGCGCACCAGCCCTGGCGACGGCGGAGTCACGATTTCGGTAAGCGATACCGGCACCGGGCTCACGCGCGAAGAATGCGAGCGCCTGTTCACGCCTTACTACACCACCAAGCAGCACGGCACGGGCCTGGGGCTGGCGATCGTGCAGTCGGTGGTGAGCGATCATCACGGCAAGATTACCGTGGAGAGCGAGCCGGGGTGCGGTTCTACCTTTCGCATTGAACTGCCGTTGAGGATGGCCGAGACTAAGACAGTTCGAGAAGCCCATGTCTAGCCAGCCGCTACCAGCCGTGGCGAAGGCGCGGCTGCTGATCATCGACGATGACGCCAACACGCTGGCCTCGCTCTCTCGCGCCTTCCGTCTCGCCGGTCACGAGGCGGTCGTGTGCGACAGCGCCACGCGCGCCCTCGAGCTGATCAAGTCGCAGAGTTTCGACCTGATCTTCTCCGATGTGGTGATGCCGGGCAAAGACGGGCTCGCGTTCCTCGAGGACTGCCGCGCGCTGGGTCTGACCACACCTGTGGTGATGATGTCCGGGCAGGCGCACATCGAGATGGCGGTGCGCGCCACGCGGCTGGGCGCCATCGACTTCCTGGAGAAGCCGATCTCCACCGACAAGCTGCTGCTCACGGTGGAGAACGCGCTCAAGCTGAAACGTTTGGAGCAGGAGAACCGCGAGCTGCGCCAGCGCGTTGGCAAGCAGAACATCATCTTCACCGGCGATGCCATGCGCAAGCTGATGGCGCAGGCGGAACGCGTGGCCGCGAGCGAGACGCGCGTCTGCATCCTGGGCGAGACCGGCACCGGCAAGGAACTGGTGGCGCGCACGCTGCACGAGCGCAGTCCGCGGCGCAACGGGCCGTTCGTAACGCTGAATTGCGCGGCCGTGCCGGCGGAACTGGTGGAGTCGGAGCTGTTCGGCCACGAGAAGGGCGCGTTCACCGGCGCCGCCACGCGGCACGCCGGCAAATTCGAGCAGGCCGAGCGCGGCACGCTCTTCCTTGACGAGATCGGCGACATGCCGCTCCCCATGCAGGCCAAGCTGCTGCGCGTGCTGGAGCAGAACGAGATCGAGCGCGTCGGCGGCGAACGGCCGATCGCGGTGGATGTGCGCGTCATCGTCGCCACCCATCGCCGGCTGGAGTCGCTCGTGCAGGAGGGCAAGTTCCGGCAGGACCTGTATCACCGCATCTACGTCTATCCGCTCGCGCTGCCTGCGCTGCGTGACCGCCGCGAGGACATCCCAGCGCTGGTCGAACACTTCGCGCGCCAGATCAGCGATCAGAACGGATGGAAGCCTGTCAGCGTAAGCGCCGATGCCATTGAACTTCTCCAGGCCTATTCGTGGCCGGGAAATGTACGGGAGCTGCGCAACGTGGTCGAGCGGCTGCTGCTGCTCGCCACAGACAACCACGTGGACGCCGCAGTCGTTCGCTCTGCCCTGCCGGATATTGCCGCTTCCCCGACACCCGAATCGTCTGCCGGCTCAGGTCCGCTCGCCGGACGCGTGGAGACCTTCGAGCGCACCGCCATCCTTGCCGAACTGAAAGCCCAGCAGTATCACATCACGCGCACGGCGGAAGCGCTGGGACTGGAGCGCAGCCATCTCTACAAGAAATGCCAGCAGCTCGGCATCGACCTGCAGGCGCTGCGCAAGCAGGGCTAGCCGGACCCCCGATCTTGTCCCGTTCAGTGTGTGCCATCCACTAAGTCAGACCGCACACGAGAGCAGAAAGTTGCGAGTGCGGTAGACTTGTTGGCGGACCGAAGCTTTTTGCGGAAGGTCGTAACACTAAAAGGCTGAGGGCTAGGAACGAGGTTAGTTGGAAACGCGGGTAAGAATCGAACTCACGTATAAAGGTTTTGCAGACCTGCGCGGGTTCTCTAAGCTGTTGACTTGCCTTGCGACTTCCCCACACCCTGCCCGGACTCTACGCGAAGCCACCCGGACACTGGGTCAAGTGAACGAGATGGTATCGCACCACGGGCAAAAGAGCCGGACGTGCGAGCAAGTGCGAACCGGCGCGCAGTGCATCCTATGCCATGTTGAAGTGCTCGCAGGTTGCGATCAGCGCTTCCCGTCCAATTCTAGTAAGGAGGTGACGTATGACGTCAGTCCAAGGGAAACCCAGTGAAACGCGATTCCGGTCCTGGAAGATCCTCCTGGGCATTCTGCTCCTGGCCCTGTGGACTTGCGTGGCGGCCATGGCGCAAGGCCACGCAACCCATTCCGCGGCCAAGCCGGCCACGCTGATGTCCGGAATCGGCGACCTGGAGCATCCGGTCACGACCAGCAGCCCAGAGGCGCAGCAGTTTTTTAATCAGGGACTGCGCTTAATCTTTGCTTTCAACCACGACGAGGCCGCGCGCTCCTTTCAGCGCGCCGCCGAGCTAGATCCCAAGATGGCCATGGCCTACTGGGGCATCGCAGAAGCCATCGGTCCTAACTACAACGACCCGGCGAGCGACGAGCGTTTCCAGCGGGCGCATGAGGCCATCCAGAAGGCAGTGGAGCTCTCAGGCCTCGTCTCCGCTCCCGAGCGGGAGTACATCCTGACCCTAGCCACGCGCTTTCCGGCCGCCGGCTCCGACCGCCGCAAGGCCGCGGAGCAATATCGCGACGCCATGCGTGAACTGGCGAACAAGCATGCTGACGACCTGGACGCCGCAACGCTCTTCGCCGAGGCGGGGATGAATCTCCATCCCTGGGGTCTGTGGATGCAGGACGGCGCGCCGCGCGAAGGGACCGAGGAGATCGTGGCCACGCTGGAGTCCGTCCTCAAGCGCGAGCCGAACCACATGGGGGCGAATCACTACTACATCCATGCTGTTGAAGCCTCCCGCTCGCCCGAGCGCGCCCTGGCCGCGGCGAACCGGCTGGCGGCGCTGGCGCCGGCGGCGGGACATCTGGTGCACATGCCGTCGCACGTCTATATCCGCACCGGCGACTATGAACTCGCGGCTCTGATCAACGAGAAAGCGGCGGCGGCCGATCGGGCCTACATCCAGTCCAGTGGCGCGCAGGGCATGTATCCGGCGATGTACTACAGCCACAATCTTCACTTCATCGCCTGTGTCGCGAGTATGAGCGGCGACTATGCTGAAGCCAAGAAGGCGGCGGGCATGCTGGCCAACCACGTTGGCCAGCTGGTGAAGGACATGCCTCCGCTTGAGGCCTTCATGACTATTCCCCTGGCCGTGGACGTCCGCTTCCAGAAATGGGAGTCGATTCTGCAAACTCCCCAGCCGAGCGCCGACATGAAAGTCACCACCGCTTACTGGCACTTCGCGCGTGGAATGGCGCTGTCCGGAGCTGGAAAGGTGAGCGAGGCGGAAGCGGAGTACAAGGCAGTAACGGCCGTGCGCGATGCCACGCCGGACGATGCGATCTTCGCCATGCCGTTCAACAACCACACCAGGGACATCCTGGGGATCGCCAGCAACGTCCTGGGAGCGAAGATTGCGGTGGCCAGGAAAGACTACGACGCGGCCATCGGCATGCTGCGGGAAGCAGTGGCCATCGAGGACAGACTGAATTACGGCGAACCGCCCGACTGGTTCTCGCCGGTGCGCGAATCGCTGGGCGCGGCGCTGCTGATGAACGGTGCGCCTACTGAAGCGGAGAAGGTTTTCCGTGAGGACCTCGACCGCCGCCCGCGCAATCCACGCTCCCTATTCGGCCTGCAACAGGCGCTCAAGGCGCAGCAGCGGCACTACGATGCCGGCCTAGTTCAGAAGCGATTCCAGGCATCATGGAAGGGCGGGGATATCGAACTCAAGGTAGCGGACCTGATTTAAATCTCGCCCGCGACAGGGCAGGGGCTGGCTCGACGCCGTCCCTTTCTTGTTTCCCCTCAGGGGTCCCGCCGCACAGGATACCGCAAAGGCGCTGGGACTGGAGCGCAGCCATCTTTACAAGAAATGCCAGCAGCTCGGCATCGACCTGCAATCGCTCCGCAAGCAGGGTTGAGCCGTTCTGCGGGCCCGTTCGGCAGTCTCGCTTCGCTCAGCTCCTCAGGGCAGGCTGAAGTCCGAGCCCGCAGGCCAAATCCGCAAACAAGTTTAGGGAAAGTAATGCCGCTCATGCCTCCGGTCTTGGGTCACGAAGGGGGGTGAGACATGTCACAGTATTCCGGCCACACCTGTGGGAAGTTATTAGGTGCCCGACCGCGTTTGCGGCGCGCTATCCGGGCTTGCGGCAAGCAATCGTCGTACTTCCTTCGCGGATGAAAAGTATGCCTGAAAACTCTTCTCGCCTCAGTGATGAACGCATTGCCTACCTGGAAGGAATCGTAAGGCAGGCCAGAGCGGCTGCCGCCGTCTTTGCCCAGTACACGCAAGAGGACGTCGACCGGATTGTGAAACAGATTGTCCTGGCCGGCTTGGCGCAGGCCCAGTATCTGGCGCGCCTGGCCATTGAGGAAACCAAGCTTGGGGTCCTGGAGGACAAGGTCATCAAGAACATGGTGGCCACGGAGTTCGTCTACGACTACGTCCGGGACAAACGCACGGTCGGCGCCATTCGCGAGTTTCCGGAGCGCGGCGTGACCGAGGTGGCGGAGCCCATCGGCGTGATCCTGTCGCTCACCCCAATCACGAACCCCACCTCGACCGTCCTCTTCAAGTGCATCATGGCGATCAAGACGCGCAACGCGGTCATCTTCAGTCCCCATCCAAACGCCTGGCGCTGTTGCTCCGAGGCCGTGCGCATCATGTACGAGGCGGCGGTGAAGCACGGCGCTCCCGAAGGTGTGTTCACCTGCCTGGAATCGCACGACCTGCAGGACAACGCCTATCTCATGCGGCATAAAGACGTGGGCCTGATTGATGCCACCGGCGGTCCGGGCGCCGTGAAGGCCGCTTACAGCTCGGGCAAACCCGCCCTGGGTGTGGGGGCGGGCAATACCCCGGTGTATCTGGAACAAACCGCAGATCTCGACATGGCTGTGGTGGACATCATCACCTCAAAGACATTCGATAACGGAACAATTTGCGCCGCCGAGCAGACGCTCGTGATCGATGATGAGATCTATGACGGGGTACTGAGGAAATTCGCCGAATTGGGCGCACACATCTGCAACGAGCAGGAGACGGCGCTGCTGGGGCGCACGGTAATCGATCCCGCGACCGGATTCATGCAGGCGATGGTCGTCGGGCAAAAAGCCACCGATATCGCCCGCGTAATTGGGCTGTCGGTCAAGCCCAACACCAAGCTCCTGATTGCGCCCATTCAGGGTGTCGGTCGTGACCATCCGTTGTCGGCTGAGAAGCTGTGCCCGGTGCTTGCCGTGTATCGGGCAAAATCCGTGGAGGAGGCCCTGCGAGTCTGCGTGGACGTGAACCATCTGGGCGGGCTGGGGCACACGGCCGTCATATTCTCGACGAACAATGACATCATCGCGAAGTTCAGCCAGGCGATCAACACCGGACGGATCATCGTGAATTCGCCGGGATCGATCGGGGCCCTGGGCGGCGTTTACAACGACATGGTGCCCACTTTCTCTTTCGGGTGCGGGACCGGCGGCGGCAACAGCACCACTGATAACGTCAACGTGTACCACTACCTGAACATCAAGCGCGCGGCCCGGAGGACGCCGGCACATATGTGGTTCCGCGTTCCCAACCAGATTTACTTCAACATGAACGCCGCAGAAAATCTGCGCGAGTTTCCCTCGCGTTCCACCGTCATCATCAGCAACCCGGCCCTGGAGCAGATTGGCCACGTGGACATAGTCCGCCGCTGCCTTCCTCCGCAAACCCCCGTTCACGTCGCGGTGATCCCCGACGCCGAGCCCGAAGTCAAGGTGGTCATGGAGGGCGTGGAAACGCTGAATCTCTACCGGCCGGACCAGATCATTGCGCTGGGCGGCGGGTCGGTGATCGATGCGGGGAAGATCATGAAGCTCAAGTACGAATCCCCGCAGGCCGATCTGGAAGAACTGGCCGCACCCTTCCTGGATATTCGCAAGCGCGTGGTCCGCTACCCAACCGAAAAGACCAACCAGGTGCGGCTGGTCGCCATCTCGACTACCAGCGGCACCGGCAGTGAGGTTACTCCCTTTGCGGTCATGTTCGACAGGCAGAGCGGGCGCAAGGTCACGCTGGCTGACTATTCGCTTACCCCCGAGGTAGCGATTGTGGATCCGCAGTTTGTGATGTCCATGCCGAAAGGCCTGACCGCTGACACCGGCATTGATTGCCTGACCCACGGTCTGGAAGCCGCTGTATCGATCTACGCTTCGCCCTTCACCGACTCCAGCGCGATGCAGGCGATTCGGCTGGCGTTCCACTACCTCCCCATCGCCTACGAGCACTCCGGGGATGAAGAGGCGCGCACCATGATGCACAATGCCGCCTGCATTGCGGCGATGGCCTTTGCCAACGCGTCCGTGGGCGTGAATCACGCGCTGGCCCATGCTTTCGGCGCGCGCTTCCGCGTCGCGCACGGGCGCGCCAACGCGCTCATGTTGCCGCACGTGATCGCCTATAACGCATCTGTGCCCAGCAAGTTCATGCCCTCGCCCAACCAGCGGACGTATACCGCACACAAGAAATACGCGCTGATGGCAGACATGCTGGGTCTGGGCGGGAACACAGTTGAGGAAAAAGTGAAAAAACTGGTGGCGGCGGTAGAACAGTTGCTCGATCGGCTGGCATTTCCGCGCTCCATCGCCGACCTGAAGATTTCCAGGGAAGAGTTCGAGCGCGCTGTGCCCGACCTGGTCAAGATTGCCTATGACGATCCCTCCTGGCGCTCCAATCCTCGCATGCCGCTGCTGAATGAATTGCAGGAGCTTTTGTGGAGCGCTTATGAGGGAAGACCTGCAGCGCAGCGAGCTTCTCAGGCAAAAAGAGCATGAGGAAGGCCTACTCTAATGGCAACGATCGCGGTGATGCTTAAAATCGAGGGCGAAGGCGTGGCCTGCGCCCTGCGGCAGGCGGGTGAGAAGCTGGACACGACCAACGGCCAACTGGTTGTGGATTTTTCCTCCGTGGGCCGAATCGATCCGGCGGCCCTGGCCGCGATGGAAGAGTTCGCCAGGCTCGCTGACAGCAGAGGCGTAAAGCTGGCGCTGCGCGGCGTCAACATCGAGGTTTACAAAGTCCTCAAGCTGGCCAAGCTGGCAGCACGATTTTCATTCCTGTCCTGAGGCGAGATATGCCGCAGCTCCGCGAAGACGACTGCCTGTCCTGGGGAGACGCGCTGTTTCTATATTTGGAGCGTCCGGGGATGCCCCTGAACATCGCCTCCGTGGCCGTGTTCGACGGCGCCATTTCCCTTGCCGACTGCATTGAGGCGGTGAGTTCCAAACTTCCACTCATCCCGCGCTTCTACCAGCGTGTCGTCATCCCTCCCTTGAACATCGGTCTGCCGACGTGGGAGTACGATCCGGAATTCGATATCCACAACCACATCCGCGAGGTCAGGCTGAGGCGGGGAAACGATGCTGATTTGAAAGCAGCTGCCGCGAAGATTCTGAGCGTCACCATGGACCGCCGCCATCCGCTGTGGGACATCTCGCTGATGCAGGGGCTGGAAGGCGATCGCACCGCCCTCGTGGTTCGCGCCCATCATTGCCTGGCGGATGGCATTGCCGGCGTTGGTCTGATGAACGTTCTGATGGATGCGGAACCGACTCCGATTGCACCCGCGAAAAAGGCCCCGCGCTTACGCCGCCCGCCGCGGCGCGCTGCAGGCACTTCGCCGCTGGACGGATTGATCAACTCCTACATCAAGCGGCTCGTGACCATGCAGTCAGAAGTGGCTCACCTGTTACAAAGAGCCCTTGACGGATCTCAAGAGGAATCGCCTTCTGAGGCCAAGCGGCTGCTGCCGGAGTTTCCCACTCCCGCCGAACGATTGCCCTTCAACCTGGTCTGCCACGGTCCGCAGAAGATCGCCTGGGGCGAGATTCCGATGGAGCAGATCAAGGCGGTCAAGGAGGCCACCGGAACCACGGTCAACGATGTCATGATCACCGTGCTCACCGCGGCTCTGCGGCAGTATGCGGAGCTGCTGGGAGCGAAGCTGAAAGGGCGGCAGCTCAGGATCGCGGCGCCCGTGAATACGCGCGGCAGCGGTAATCCCGGCGATCTCGGCAACCGCATCTCGTTCGTTTCCGTGTCGGTTCCGCTGGGGGTGCGCAATCCACGAAAACTGCTGGCTGCGGTCCGAGACAAAATGCAGTCTCTCAAGAATGGCCACGCCGCCGAGTTCGTGGGCCTGGTGGGCGGCTTCGTGGGGATGATACCTCCGGCCTTGCAGGCGCTCGCCGGCCCAGTGGTTAGCCAGTTGCCGATCAGCTTGTGCAACACCATCTGCACCAATGTCCCCGGACCGCAAGCTCCCCTCTATCTGCTCGGTCACAAGATGCTGCGCTTGTACGCTTACGTCCCGATAGGTGGCGAGATCGGACTCAACTGCGCCATGCTGAGTTACAACGGCACCGCCTACTTTGGATTTACCGGGGACGCGCAGGCCGCGCCGCATCTCCACCGCCTGGAAAAATTTCTCCGCCTGAGCTTTGCGGAGTTGCAGAAAGCTATCGGGATGCGCCCGCACCGACCGAGACAGCCAGCCAAGCGCAAGATTGCGTCTGTGCCGAAAGCTGTGGCACAGGAGGAGCAAAACGTACTGGCTGCGAGCGCCTAAACTGCCGCTAATCCGGCTCAGCGGGCGGACAAGGCACAATCCAGGAAAAGCGGTGGAAGCGGCGACGGAGCGGCCACCAGGGTGCGCACCAGTTGGCCGGTACTCTGCCACCAGCCCTGAAAGATTTCACCCTCGCGATAGCAGACCTGCAGCGGCCGCCAGGCTTCTACTCCTGAGCATTGCCTCAGCGCGGCTGGCGCAGGCCCGTGATCCGGCAAGGTCACAGCCAGGCTCCGGGTGTCGACGCGTAGCCCTTCGCGCAGCGCCTTGAGCGCGCTTTCCTTTGCGCTCCACAGCAGGGTGACAAGACGAACGCGGTCCTCGTCGGGCTCGCTCGCGATCAATGTCTGCTCTTCGCCGGTAAAGTAGTCTGCAACAAAAGCAGCGGCCCGAGGCTCAACCAGTTCGAGATCACAACCCAGCGCGACATCATCCATCGCGATGGCACAAGCCGCGACACCGGTGCGATGGCTGAGAGAAATTGTGAGCGCCGCCGGACGGTTGGAAACATAGAGCTCGGGCGCTCCGGAAGGCGCTGGACGAACTTCGATTTCCTGGAGAGCCTGCGGTTCGCTAGGCAATTCCAGGTATGCCGCGGCAGCTCGTTTCGCGGTCCAGCGCCCCAGCCGCCAATCGCCGCGCCGCTTCGCGAACCGCATACGGCCCAGGAGGGCGGCTTCATTCGGGCTTAGCCAATCATCGTGCGCCGGCAAGTCGGCTTCGGTCTGCTCCAGCCAATAAGTGTCCATTCGGCCCGACCATCGCCTCATGCGGCTTGCAGCTTCTTCAACAGCTCGGCATCCACCTGGTTGGGCAGCGCCTCGGTCCGGTAGCCGCTTACGCGTACGTACCGCTTTCCTGCCTCGTCGAGGACTTCCACATCGAAGCTCTTTTGCGCAGGATCGGCAGTGGCGACAGCATACAACCGACCCTCAGCCCGGTCCGGCGTTCCCCACAGGGAGACTTGGCTGAAATGCAGGGGGAGTCCCATCCGGCCTTGCACGATCTCCCATAAGCCGGCAGTCTGCTCGCAGAGTTCAATCAGCCGTGGCGACATGACCGTCGGTCTCTCGGGCGGATGATGGTTGGGGGGCAGGTCTTTCGCCATCAAGCCGACCACCCGGTTTCCGTCGCACCACGCCCGTTCCAGGACCCGGTAGGCGGGTCCGTGGAAGTAAACGCGGTAAATGTCGGCCGCTTCGAGCACGGTTCCGGAAGGCGCCGCCAGCGCCGGGGCGGATGTCATGACCAGCGGCTCTCTCACCAGCCGCACCCGTCCGGTGAAGTGCGTCGTTACCTGCGGTTCCTTCTGGTTGTGGAGCAGGCGCCGACCGACGAGCCGGCAGTCCGCCACCACCGCGTTTCCGTCCGCATGCCAGGTCGTTTCGACGGTAATCACCCGTGGCTCATTCCGGTAGAACTTAAATGGGGACTTGAAGTCCACCTCTTCGAGGGAATTCACGTTCCACCCGGGCAGCATCCACAGGGCGGCTTCCGCAAACGCTTCCATGCCCATGACCGCAGGAAGCACGGGCGTGCCGTCAATTTGATGATCGTAAAGGAAGGGCTGAACTTTCGGGTCGAGCGTGGTCTCGATCGTCGCGCCACCGTATACGCCGAGCCCCGCGACCTTGCCCATCATGGGTCCTTGCCAATGCTTATCGGCAGGAGCTTGTACCGTTTGCAGATCAAAGCCACCGGTTGCGTCAAATTCGTTCAGCAGGATGCCGAGCCTCTGTCCGATCACGAGTTCACCGCGAGTAGCGCCGGTCGTCAGCTCGCGGCGAATGATGGGAATGCCTGCCTCGGGCGCCAGCATGTCGATGCCCGCGACTTCCATCATTTTGGCAATGGAGCCGCGGGTGGCCATGCCGATGCTGCCCCAGGCCGTCCAGTCGATGACAATGGCACGCGTAGTCGGGCGCGTCGTGCGCAGGCTCGAGGTGATCTTGCACAGCAGATCATTGGCCGAGCTGTAGTCGGTCTGGCCTCCGTTGCCGAAGCGGCCGGCAACCGAGCTGAACGCGACCGTTGTCCCGAGGGGCATGTCGCCGATGGCGCGCAGCAGATTGAAGAACCCATCGGCCTTGACATCGAAGACCAGATCGAATTCGCGCGGCTCCTTGTCGGGCAGGAAGTGGCTGCGCTCCATGCCGGCGGCGTGCAGCAGCGCGTCGATGCGCCCGCTGCGCTCCCGGACCTGCTTGATGACCTTGGCGACAGCGTCGGCATCGGTGAGATTCACGCTGAAGTAGTGCGCCGTGCCGCCGGCCGCGCGCACTGCCTCGATGGCGCTCAGAGCGGCCTGTGCTCGCTCGAGCCCAGCCAACTCCTTTTCAATCAAAGCTGGGGTGGCGCGCTCGCCACGCGCCTGGATGCGGGTAAAAAGTTCACGCTTCAGCCCATCCTTGTCGGTGACAAAGCGCTTGAGATCGGGATTATTCGCGTCGGGCTCCGGTACCAGGTCGAGCAGGTAGAAAGTTCCGCCGGAAGCCGCCGCCAGATCGGCAGTGATGGCTGAAACGATACTGCCCGCCGCTCCGGTGACGAGGAACACTGTGTTCTTGTCGAGCGTTATGCCGGGGCTTCCGTCAGCGGCCGGCTTTTCCTGCAAGGTCACACTCCAACGCTGCCCGCCCTTGTAGCCGATCTCGACTGCGCCTGGGTCACGTAACGTCTCCGCTATCAGAATCTCAGCTACCTCAGATGGTTCGCGCTGCGCTTCGAAATCGACTGCCTTGACGAGTGCCTCTGGACGCTCTCGCTTGTAAGCCTTGGTGAAGCCGGTCACAGCTCCGCCCAGCGGAGCGACCGCTCCGGCCTCGTCGTATCCGTGCTGTCCGCCCAGACGCGCCGCGGAAACCAGGAAGGTATCCGCCGGCGCAACCTGCTCGTAAAGCATGCGCATGGCCGTAAACAACAACTTGACCCGGATTCGCAAGGCTTCACGCCACGCACCCGCGTCCATATCACTAAGCAGCGGCTCCCGGGTGAGCGCCGGCAGCCAATACACTCCGTGCACAGGTCCGGCGGCCAACCAATTCTTGAGCTGGGTGGTTAGGGCGTCCGCGTCGGACGCGCCATTGATGCTAAGGGTCTCGACGCCCATACCCTGGAGCTTGCGCACGAGCGCCTCTGCTGCTCCGCTGCTGTCCGGCATGATTATCACGCGGCGGCCGGGAGCTAGCGTCACTCCTGTTGTCTTGCACAGGCTCAGGGCTGGACGCGGGGTCGGGACAGGGACTCGGCGCGGAATTGCATTCGCTGCATCGAGAGGCAGAAGATTTGGCCGGGGGGCAGCGACTGGCGCTGGAGCTGCTGGCGGCGCGGGTGCAGCCGGCTCCGCCTGCGCAGCGGCAATGGGAACGGCCACTCCCGGCTGCCGCTCGACCGCGAACCTGATTACGTGGGCGAGCGTAGGGAAGTCCCGCAGCTTGAGGTTCTGGTCGCGCGGAATACCATACGCCGCGCGGATGGCGGCAAACATCTCTGCCTGCTTTACGGTATCAATGCCAAGGTCCGCTTCCAGGTCCAGATCGAGGTCCAGCATGTCCTTCGGATAGCCGGTCTTCTCGGCCACGATGTCGAGTACTTTTTCCTTGATGGACTCTTCCGTGAGTCCCTTTGCGACCATGGGTGCCGGCAGGGCGGCAGATGTTTCGGCGACAACCGGCGATGGGGCGACAGGCGCCGGTGCTTCGGCTGTCGCTGAGGCTGCTGCTATAGCCACAGCCGCAGCCGGCGGCGCGATCGTTCCCGGTTGCCGCTCGACCGCGAACCTGATCACGTGGGCAAGCGTGGGGAAGTCTCGCAGTTTGAGGTTCTGGTCACGCGGAATCCCATACGCCGCCCGGATGGCGGCGAACATCTCCGCCTGCTTCACGGTATCGATGCCGAGGTCCGCTTCCAAATCGAGATCCAGGTCCAGCATGTCTTTTGGATAACCGGTCTTCTCGGCCACGATCTCCAGCACTTTCTCCTTGATGGAATTTTCCGTGAACGCAGGTGCAGGTGCCGAAGCAGGCGCCTCACTGTTGGCCAAGGACGGAGCGGCTGTCACTGCGACCGGCGCTGGTACTTCGACTGCCGCCGCGGTCGGGGCCACACCGGCGAGATCGGGACGCTTCTCGTAGACGAAGCGGATCACATGGGCCAGGGTCGGATAATCACGCAGCTTGCGAGTCTCGTCGCGCGGGATGTTGTAAATCTCGCGGATAGCCGCGAACATTTCCGCCTGCTTCACCGTGTCGATGCCGAGGTCAGCTTCCAGGTCGAGATCGAGATCCAGCATGTCCTTTGGATAGCCGGTCTTCTCGACAACCAGCGCCAGGATGCGTTCCTTCACCGTATCGTCAGCGGCAGCCTGCTTCGCGACGGGGGCCGGGACCGCGGTAACTGCCGCGGTGCTCGCTGGTGGCGGAGTCGCCACAACCGGGGCGGAAACTTCGGCTGGCGTTGCGGGTGAAGCTTGGCCGGCGAGATCGGGACGCTTCTCGTAAACAAAGCGGATCACGTGGGCCAGCGTCGGATAGTCGCGCAGCTTGCGCGTCTCGTCGCGGGGAATGTTGTAGATCTCGCGGATGGCTGCGAACATCTCCGCCT